>ENA-OWPA01000393-OWPA01000393.1-bioreactor-metagenome-genome-assembly--contig:-NODE-393-length-62036-cov-5.366081_pt1 | contig 62036 bp, 55 predicted proteins | sample MGYA00238139_ERZ651803 | MGnify/ENA primary metagenome ERZ651803 (study PRJEB26909, sample SAMN07631231) | bioreactor metagenome | isolation source: Switchgrass digestor | place: USA: Dartmouth...
GTCATAATAGGACCCGTCGTATGTTGGATGATTTTCGGCATCCTTCCTTGCTCCAAGAAGGATATCGGTGTAATCATCGACGCCGTTGCCGTTAAAATCGATCTCACTGTAAACAGTCTCGATGTCGAAATCAGCTGCCGTATATGTCCTTCCCGGAAGCAGGCCATAGTGATCCGCAGCAATCACGCCTGCAGATATCAAAATAACGCCAATAATGGCAGAAACCAATAAGAATTTTCTTTTGCTCATCTTGCGATACATCTAAATACAGATCCTACAACTTCCATAAGATATTTTGATTTTCCGCAACAATAAATGCTCATATTCTCTTGACTTTTTCCTGCTTACCCCAAAGGTTGGCTGCCCCCCCTGCCTTATATAAGATTCCATCAAAGAATTTACAGCGGGATCATGTTACAGAATGTCAGTCTTGTTCTTCGTCATCATAAGAGTCATCGGGTGCGGAGACGGCGAAGAAGGGTCTCGATTCCTCTTGTTTTACCTCGCTCCGGTTTACTTTATAGAAGTTGAGGTCTCCCGGCTGGACGAACAAATCGAACGTCGTCATCCCCATCCTTCGGGATGTTGGGTAGATCTCTCTCTTCCTGCGTGCAAAGGAAGTGATGGAATCAGCGTTTCCTCGGACCGTGATCCCATACCTGCCAGGCTTTAACCCGTCGGTATACTTATACACCGCAAATGTGTCATTGTCATACACGAAAAGCGAAGCCTGACCGGGTCCGTTAAGGGTATACGGGACTACGCTTGTAAACTGTGCCCGGATCTGAGTGAGTATGTTTTCAGGCAAGTCGTAAATGTATCCGTATTCATCCGGCACTACCAGGGTTATTAGCTCTCCCTTGCCATAATTGTCACGCATCAGTATGGGGTAGTTTTCCTCACCAACGACCGCCTTTGCCAGGGCCCAGGTCGTATTATTGCGGTGCTCCAGAAGCGGAAAACTCATCTCATGGGAAGAATATTCGTCGGCACCGAACATGAATGCGCTGCCTCTGAAGCGGTTGGTGCGGAACCTGCGCCCCCTGTAACGTATTGAGGTCATATCCTCGATGCCTTTGCCGAGGGCTTCTATCATAAATCCGGAAGTAACTACCGCCTTTCCGCCATTCGATACGAAATCCTTGAGCTTATCTATGATATCCGGATCCTTATGTGCCTGTACGGTAAGGAAAATGCATTTCGCATCAGACGGGAAATCCGGCGTGTTCTCAAACGGAACACCCACCATTCCCAGGAAATCCTCCACATGGTCCTCACCCTGGGCCATGGGCGGCAGATAACACGGGACCCCTATGCAGTTTCCTGCCTTGTCCAGGAACTTGTCTATTTCCTCCAGCTGCAGTCCGAGGGGCGTCACGACCCTGTTTTTGTAAAGCGAGCCCCAGCAGAAAAGCAGCAATTCCTTTGAGCGGGCAAAAGCGGAAAGGTATGCCTGTTCAAGATAGATATCGATCGGCGAGCAGCCATACGGATCGAACCATGCCCCTCCGTTGCGCCCGGGTGCATAATTCTCCATAAGGCGGGGCAGTGAGTAGCTCAGATAACGGGGCAGGTGTTGATCGGAATATGGAGTATTCCTGGTCTCTGTCCCGGTATATATGTAATCGAAGATCTTCCTCTGCCTGTCCGGATCGTAGCCAGACTCCTGGTACGCTTCGGCCCAGTTCGGATATTTGATTATGACCTTGCAGTTCGGGTTTACGGCCTTGGCTGTTTTTACGATGATGTTTTCGCTCACGTCCGCCAGCAGCTCTGTCCGGAAATCTTCCCAGCTCCTGTTGCCTTTAGCTTCACGGCACTCATGGCATGTGCACATCGTGAAAAACCAGTCGTCTATGATGAACTCGTCGAAATATCCCGCTATGTACTTTACTTTCTCAGCCAGGTGCTCTCGCATGACCTTATTTACATAGCAATATGTGCCAGACATCCGATACTTCTCAGCATCACCGGGGCTCAGATCATTCGTAGTCGTGGTAAGGGCACCCGACACCTCAACACCCCGTTGCCTGAACACCCGGATAAGCATCTCAAGCTGCTCCGGAGGTATGGTCAAACCGTCGCGGTACGGTTCGATATATACCTTATCGCATCCGCAATACTTTTCAAACCAGTCGAGCTGGCGATTGACCGCTTTCTCCGACAGCCTGACCATGTTTTGGGCGGTGCAAAACAGCGCTATTTTGAAATTCCTGTAGCTGCTCATATTTATCCTCCCTTCAAAATTTCCTGACTTGCCTGACAACATATACATCTGTCAACGAGCCCTGGGATATTCGTTGCACAACAAACGGAAAGGCTCCTCGTCCTCCTCGATCGTGGGGAAACGGCCCATGGTTTCATAGAATCTGTTATCGGTATTGTCGTCATTGCACTGGCTGACTTCTCCGATAAGCACCGGACCATGCCCCTCTTTTGCCCAAAATGCGTGATACATGCGGGGGACAAGAGTCACACTCTCACCCGGTTTCAACTCCAGCTCGGTTCCGGCGGGTACGGTACGAACTACACCGTCACACACTACCGTCACGTCAGTGTCGGCAAGTCCGTCATTTTCGTCGGCGTTATACAGCTTCATCACAAGGATGCCGCCCCCGCGGTTGATGATATCCTCCATCTTATACCAGTGGAAATGCATAGGGCACACCTGGTTTTCCCTGCTTATCAGCAGTTTTTCGGCATATGGCTTTTTGTACTTGGGATCTTTTTGGTTGCCGTTTCTTATGGTCACAAGTACAAGACCCACTTCGTCGAACTTTCCGAGTCCATAATCGGTGACGTCCCATCCCAGCATGTTGTCGCGTATTTCATCGCATTCGGGTCCCTTCTCCTTCCAGTCCTCCGGGGTCCAGTGGGCAAACGGAGGCAGCGCGAACTTATGCTCTTCGATGAATCTTATGGCATCCATTATGATTTTGTTGACCTCAGAACGTTTCATGATTTCCTCCTCCCCTGATGCACGATATTGGCACTTTGATAATGCTTTGATAAATTATATTGATTATATTATACATCATATAAATGGTTATTTTAAGAAAATAATGGGTCAAATTGAGAGATTTTTTAACTCTTATCAAATCATTATCAAATATTAGATGCAGAGGCTGATACTCCAACAGCAAATCAAGGGACATTTCTCTGCCGGAAGCCGGTTTCGGTCCCGGGCAGAAAACCGTCCCTTGTCTCTAATGTAACCATTCTATCACGTTAACTAGTCTATTCCGTTATATCCATCCCATTAACTAGTATTAGCTGATTACCAGTCTATCTGATTAATAAAGTCCATCCAGCTAACTAATCTATTACGTTAACCAGTCTATCCTGTTAACCAGACTATTCCGTTAACTCGACTTTCACATTAAACAATCTATTCCGTTAATAATTTCACACCGTTATTCCACTCGTTGACCTGCGTCTTGAGCCATTCGGTCCATGCACCCATACCCTCACCCGTCCTGGCTGAAACAGGGAAAATCTCAAGTTTGGGATTGCGCATGAGGGCATACTCCCTGACCTTTTCAAGATCGAAATCAAAATATGGCATGACGTCGATCTTGCTGATTATCAACACATCACAAACTGTGAATATATGGGGATATTTGAGGGGCTTGTCGTGTCCCTCCGGGACCGAGAGGATCATTGCATTCCTGACTGCGCCGGTGTCAAAGTCTGCCGGGCAAATAAGGTTGCCTATATTCTCAAGGATGACCAGATCCAGATCGGACGCACCGATCTCCTTCAGCCCCTGTTCAGTCATACCTGCATCAAGGTGGCACATGCCTCCCGTGTGGAGCTGGATCGACCGGACACCCGTCTTGGCTATTTTTTCGGCGTCCACCGATGAGTCGATGTCAGCTTCCATCACACCGATGTCAAACTCGTTTTTGAGCGCTTCTATGGTCCGCATGAGCAGGGTCGTCTTGCCGCTTCCGGGTGAGGACATGAGGTTCAGCAGGAACGTTTTGTCGCGCTTGAGTCCTTCACGAATGCGGTCGGCTTCCCTGTCATTATCGGCAAAGACACTTTCCCTGATTTCTATGATCCTGACTTTATCCAAACGACTATCCTCCGTCTAGCATGCTTGTATCTCTTTGAGGTTCATTTCATTCCCCTGAACAAGATAGGTCAGGTCGCTGCCGCAATTGGGACATATGCGGCCATATCTGACGGTTTCGTATGTTTGACTGCAGCTTTCGCATAGGGTGACCGCCGGGATCGTTTCGATCACCAGCTCTGCCCCTTTAAGCAGTTCCGACTTCCTGACCGCCCAGTTCCAGCAATCAATCAGCTCCCTGGGGATGGCGCCTGACACTTCGCCAAGCTCGAGGGTCACTTTCGAAACCGCAGACAGCCCGTTTTCCTCCCCTACCCTTTCAACTGTCTTTATGATGTGGAATACGATGCCTAACTCATGCATTCTTTTGGCCTTTCTTTTTGCCGAACCGTATTTTCAGTTCACGTTTGATCATGTACGGTAGTATCGCTTTCATCTTGTCTTCTGTACGAACCATCCTACTGCATTCCGGAAGTTCACGATGCAGATGGATGGCGTCGAACACGCACTTTGTCGTACAGATGCCGCATCCGATGCACTTGTTCGGATCGACCACCGACGCTCCGCAGTCAAGGCAGCGGGCGGTTTCTTTTTTCACCTGCTCCTCGTTGAATGCGATGCGATTGTCACGGAAAGTCTTTGCCAACGCTTCATTATATCCCACACGCTGGCGTGGCGTATTATCGAAGGTCGACTCATCGATAAGGATATTCAGTTTATCCAGTTCGATATACTCTCTGCGGTTGCGGCCTATCGTCAGACTTGAGTTTGGCTGCACAAACCTGTGCAGGGACACCGCGCCTTCTCTGCCGGCCGCAATAGCGTCTATAACGAATCTCGGTCCGGTATAGGCATCTCCGCCTGCAAATATATCGGGTTCGGATGTCTGGTATGTCACAGGATCGGCTTTGATTGTGCCGTTTGGATCGAACTCCACATTCGTCCCTTCAAACAATTGCTTGAAGTCGGGTTTCTGTCCTATAGCGTATAATATGATGTCACATTCTACAGACTCGGTGACGCTATCGTCAAACCTTGGCGCAAAGCGTCCGTTGTCATCAGTAACAGACAGGCACTTCCTGAACGTGATCCCCGATGCTTTGCCATTTTGCGACATGATCTCCTTCGGTCCCCAGCCTGTCCTGATAACTATCCCTTCTCTTTCACATTCGCTGCGTTCTTCTTCGCCACAGGGCATCTCATCATAATTTTCAAGACAGTACATGGTAACGCTATCGGCATTGCAGCGCAAAGCGGAACGTGCCACATCACATGCGACATTTCCGCCGCCTATGACGACTACCTTGCCCTGAAGGGGATACTCACCCTCAAGGTTCAGCTTGCGCAAAAAGTCTATACCTGCTATTACGCCCTCGCTGTCAGCGCCGGATACGTTCAACTCTGCGCCCTTTTGGAGTCCGGTGGCGATATAGAAGCCCTTGTAGCCCTGCCTGCGCAGCTCGGGTATGGTGACATCTTTTCCGACTTCCACACCACATATGAACTCCACGCCCATTGCGCGAAGGACATCTATCTCAGCCTCGACGACATCCTTTCCAAGACGGAAACCCGGTATCCCGTTCATAAGCATCCCGCCCGGCCTGGACTCCTTCTCAAACACTGTCGGCTTATATCCCTTCTCCGCAAGGAAGTACGCACAGCTCATTCCGGCCGGTCCGCCTCCGATAATGGCGATTTTTTCGTCAAAGCCGCCGCCTATCTTGGGAATGACAGGTTCGGGTATATACCTCGTACTTGCGTCAAGGTCCTGCTGGGCTATAAACCTCTTGACTTCGTCGATAGCAACAGCTTCATCTACAGTACCGCGGGTGCATGCGTCCTCGCAGCGGCGATTGCAGATGCGGCCGCACACTGCCGGGAAGGGGTTGTCACGCTTGATAAGCTGTAAAGCCTCACGATACCTGCCCTGGGCTGCCAGTTTCAGATAACCCTGTACAGAAACATGTGCGGGGCAGGCCGTCTTGCAGGGTGACGTACCGCTATCATAGCAATTGATCCGATTTTTATCGCGGTAATCTATGCTCCACTTCTCCGGTCCCCACGGAGTATCGTCGGGTAGCTCTGCACGGGGATACTCTATCGGGCCGTTCTTCGTGCAAAGCTTTTGGCCCAGTTTTACCGCGCCCGCGGGACAGTGTTCGACGCATCGGCCGCAGGCGACGCAGTTCCTGCTTTCGACCCTGGCCACATACGCGCTTCTGCTCAGGTTCGGGGTATTGAACAGCTGGGATGTGCGCAAAGCGTTGCAGATATTGACGTTGCAGTTGCAGATAGCAAAAATCTTGTCTTCGCCGTCGATATTGGTTATCTGATGGACGAATCCGTTGTCCTCTGCCTGTTTGAGTATCTGCAGAACTTCATCATATGTTATGTACTCACCGCGTTCTGTCTCGACGATGAAATCGGCCATATCTCCGATGGCGATACACCAACTTTCGGGATCGTCACCGCAGCCCTCTCCCAGTTTGGCACGGCTCAGGCGGCACGAACACATGCTCTTGGCATACTTCCCGTCATATTTTTTCAGCCAGTACGATATATGCTCAATGTCCAGGGACTTGTTTTCAGTTTCGATGGCTTTTTCAACCGGGATGACATGCATGCCTATGCCCGCACCTCCGGGAGGCACCATAGGGGTGACCTTCTCAAGCGGCAGGAAGGTCATCCTCTCAAAAAATGCGGCAACTTCGGGATGTTCATCGATCTGCTCCCTGCGCATGTTGAAAAACTCCGCGCTTCCGGGAACGAATCGAGGCAGTACATACTGCTTTTCCCTCTTCGGGTTCTCCCGGTTATACTCTATCAAGCCTGCATAGGCCATTTCATTCAGGATCTTCTCCAGATATGCTGCGTCCTTGCCGGTCAGCTTTACCAGCTCTGCGAGGGTCTTGGGTTTGCGGACCCCCATTTTTAGAGCAATGTCCGCCATTTCATCGGTGACGATACCAGCAAGACCCCAGTACTCAGGGTCGTTTCCCGTAACTCCTTTCAGCTTGGCCGGCAGGCGGTCGGTGATCATCTTGCCGAGCTTGATGATCTTCTCACGGGGATGGTCCGTCCTGGGGATCTCAAAGGACAATTTGCTCTCATCCAAAGGCATGCCTGATTTGGTTTGCTTATCCATAATACAAACTCCTTGTATAATTTGATCTATTATTCAGCAATTGTATTGTCATTGCAACAAGATGAATAGTCATAGCTCCAAGATACAGTATTATCACTATGCTTGATTTTCCAGACGATCAAGATAATCAGCAATGCCCGCGGCCAGCAAATCATACGCTCCGTTCCCGTCCCGGGCTTCAATGAAGTCAATGAAACGATCCAACCGGTCAACGGCAAAGTCCAAGCCATACATCCCCAGGTATCTGACCCAAAAGGCGATCGACACGTCGTGCATCGTATTCATGAACAGCGTCAGGATGGGCTTTCCGCTCAAAATACAGATCTCCCTGTGCCAGAGGAAAAAGCGTTCCGCCAGTTCCTCCAAACCAACATCGACAGAACATTCGCGTATATCTTCTGTCAATGAGCGTAAGCGTAAAACGTCCTCAGAGGTCCTGCAAAGGCTCAGTGCCCTAAGCGCTGTCCCCTCAATCGCAAGCCGAAGATCCAATATACCCACGATGACCTCACGGCCCAACTCGCTCCCGTTCAGTTGAACGATAGCGTTCAAGGTTTCGATGTTGCCCGTTTTCATATAATCAGCAACATAAATGCCTGATTTCGGCTTTATCTCAACCAGGCCCATTGCGGCCAGATGCTCAAACCCTGACTGGATCACCGTTTTACCAATGCCCATTTTTTCCGCGAACTCACGTTGGGACGGCAGCTTGTCTCCGGGATTCCATCTGCCTGAAAGTATGTCCCTGATCATCGCATTGATGAATTTTTCCCTGTTTGTAACGGTATGCTTTTCAATTCGGTTCATAGATGCTCCTTGATCACCGGCCGGTATTGTCATCGAAAAGGTGCGGTCATCTGGTCCGACCAGTTTCGTTACTACTTTAACAATTCTGCGCGAGTTTGTCAACAATTTATCAATAAAATGATGATGTTACTTGAATGAATAAATTGATTTTTAACGAAATATAATGATGTTTCTTGAACGTAAAACCCATGCAAATTCATAGAGGTGGGTTTGATATATAAGTCCGTGTAAATTCATAGCAGGACATAGTTCATAGAAATACATACATGCCCAAATAACTTAATAAATGTTCATAGATATCCACACAGAGCCATATGACTCAATAGAATTTCATTGATATTCATACATTTCCATATAACTCAAAAAAAGTTCATAGAAATCCATACAGATCCGTATAACTCAATAGAAATTCATAGAAAACCACACAGGTTCATATACCTCAATAGAAACTCATAGAAACAACCCCTCGATGTAAACCAGTCACATCGAGGGGCTATATTGCTTATTCCCTGAATTTATTCCTGATAATGTGCCGCCTGTGTGAGGAAAAGCTCCCTGTACAGGTTTTCTGATTTCATCAGGTTTTCATGGGTGTCAAATGCTGCGACTTCTCCGTTTTGCAGCAGCAATATCCTGTCGCAGAACATGGATGAGCTCATCCTGTGGGAGATATAGATCGCGGTCTGGTCTCCCACAAGGGAGTTGAAGTCTTCATATATTTCCGCCTCTGCAAGCGGGTCCAGCGCTGCGGTCGGCTCGTCGAGGATGATCAATGATGCCTCCTTGTACAAAGCCCTTGCAATGGCCAGCTTCTGCTTCTCTCCTCCCGACATATCCACGGCATCATCGTAAATGGTTTTGTCCAGCCGCGAATGTATACCGTTCGGCAGCTTCTCTATGCGCTCGGTCATATCGATGTCGCCGAGTATTTTTTTGATTTTATCTGTATCCGCTGCCGCATCGCAGGTATTGATGTTTTCTTCGATCGTAAAGGGAAACAGCTGATAATCCTGGAACACTGTAGAGATTTGACGCAGGTAGTCGCTGAGCCTATATTTCCTGATGTCGATCCCGTTTACAAGGATCTCGCCTTCGGTCGGCTCGAACAGCCTGCATATGAGCTTGACGATCGTGGACTTGCCCGCGTTGTTCAGTCCGACTATGGAAATCCTCTCACCCTTGTTGATCTTGAAAGAGACGTTTTTCAGGACCATGGGTTCGGATGACGGGTATTTGAAGCTGACATTCCGGAACTCTATCGTCTCGATCTCACCGAGTGTCTCGCCTTCAGCCGACAGCTGCGCGCTGTCCGGAACTTCGATGAATTCGGCAAATGCCGTCAGATGCCCAAGGTGCTGCATGATGTTGAGCACTGACATGAACGCAGACCTGAAAGAACGTATCAGTTCTTCACTTGCGTTGATATAAACCGTAAAATCGCCGATACCTATTTTTGTACCGAATCTGTCCGTCAATACCCTCAATGCTGCATATGCGTATGTAATGAGACTTATGGCACTGATTATCGCCATCTGATATGCATTGGAGTTGCCGCTCTTACGCTGGAGCTCACCCAGCCACTTTGATACTTCCAGGTTCTTTTCCGCCAGCCTGGATATCAGTATTTTATCCAGCCTGTATAGCCGAATGTCCTTTTGGGGACCTATGTTGAAAGCGTTTGAGAAATAGTAGCCGTATTGCCTGTTGATGGGGATCAGCTGCGCAAGCACTTTCTGCTCCTCCGACAGGTAATTCTTCTGTACGATAACTGTCAGAAAAGCTATGCCCAAAGATACCAGCATATACACCGGGCTGAAACTGAACATTATCCCTACTACGGTACCCAACGTCATGATCGCCGATGCAAATGTGATTGTGTTTAAGAGAAGCGAGTCAATGGCACCGAAGTTGTTTACCGCAAATATCGCCCTTTCCTTTATGTCAAGGTACTTCGGGTCCTCAAGGTACTTGTAGTCGACCGACATGACCTTTTCCGAGAAGGCAAGCTCCACCAGATGGCGCAGGACCTCCCTGGACGTGTCCTGTTTTTTCTTTATGTAGTTTGCGAGGACTTGAAGTGCCAGTTTAGCTCCAGCAATGGCAAGGATCACGGTCAGGAACCACCTGGCCTCTCTTCTCTGAGTTATCCCGTCAATAAGCAGCTTCGGAATATATATGTTCACTACCGATGTTGCCGTTATGACCAGCGAGTTGAACAGGAGAAGGAAAACATAGCTTGGACGGATCCTTACGATAAGCCTGACAAAATGTTTCAATACTACGCTTTTTTTCATACTGCCACACCGTTCCCTTCCCTGTAATATTTCGCCTGGGTCTCGAACATCTCCCTGTAAAGGCCGCCCTCGGCCATCAGTTCCTCATGGGTGCCGGACTGGGCTATATTACCCCCGTCCAGGAGCACTATCCTGTCGCAAAACCTTGTGCTTGCGATCCTGTGTGAAATGAAGATCGAAGTCTTGCCCTGCATGATTTCGTTCATTTCCCTGTATATCTTCTCTTCAGCTAGCGCGTCAAGGGATGCTGTCGGTTCGTCCATGATCATCATCTGCGTACCGGGTTTATATAATGCCCTTGCTATCATGAGCTTCTGGTTCTCGCCGCCCGAAAATACGACGCCATTCTCATCGAGTACTTTCAGAACAGTCGTATCCATCCCTCTTGGCAGGCTTTCCACCTTATCCCACAGCCCGACCTGTCTCAGGCAATCCTCGACGCGCTCCCTGTCAACGATTTCGGAGGCGGCAACATTTTCGGCTACGCTGAAAGCCAGGGGCTGCACGTCCTGGGATACCATTGCGATCAGGTTTTGAAGGTCGCTCAGCTTCATATCCAGATAGTCGGTGCCATTTATGAGTATGCGGCCTTCGGTCGGACGATAGAGACCGCATAAGAGCTTGACAAGTGTAGTCTTACCGCTGCCGTTTACTCCGACAAGCGCCAGTTTCTCCGAAGGTTCGATCGTCAGGTTCAGATTCCGCAGCACATACCGGTCGGTGCCGGGATATTTGAAGGATACATTTTCAAACTCGATCCGGACGGGCGCGTCTGCACTGAATGGCTTGTCGGAATTCTCCGTAATGAGGTTGGTATCGAGAAACTCGTACATGTCTTCCACATATAGTATCTGATCCCTGACAAATCCGATGTCCGTGGCAGCTTCGCGAAGCTTGGCATTGAACAGCGATACGGCAACCAGGTACATCGAGAAATCAGCGATGGTAAGTCTCCCGTTAATGATTCCGTATACCAACAGACCGTACATTATCAGCTCTGCAAACACCGAGGCCAAAGCCGAATAGAGGCTCAGTGAAAACTCCTTGTTAACTATCCTGGTCACTACGTCCTTATAAAACGCGATCTCCCTGCGGAACAGATCCGATATACGGCCTCTCAGGTCGAAAAGGCGAATATCCTTGCCGTACGAGAAGTCGGAACTGGTCTCATAGAGTCTGGAGACACGCCTGTACGCCTGGCTGATGTCGGCCCTCATATCATGCCTGAACACGGAGACCTTCTGCAGCACAAACACGCTCACAGCAACGGACAGTACCAGCACCAGGACAATCAGCGGGTTGAAAAGGGATATCACCACGGCGAGCAGTATTATGGAGACGACCTTTCCGCTAAGATCGAAAAACCTGTGCCAGATCCCCTCAATGCCGTTGTTGTTGTTTGATACAGCCTCGAAGGAAGACTGCCTCTCATTGAAAAAGCTTGCATTCTCGTAGTTGGCGTAGTCCATCGTCAGAAGCTTGTTGAACATCTCGCGTACGATTTCCATCCTCAAGTAGGCAAATCTGGACCAGCTCAAGGTGTTGGCCTTTATTGAGATTATCCTTAATAATGCCGACAAGCCAATATATGCGGCAATCGTGATCAATACTTTGCCGATAACTGCCTGGGCACCGGTCATCTGCCCTATTATGATCTGAAGCGCAAACACTGACAGCAACGGTTCGATACCCGTCGTCAGGGCATTAGTCGCCGCATATGCAAAGATGGCGGGATCATGTGCCCTGATATGGCCTATCATCCTCCGTACAGTTCCAAATCTGACTTCCTTTCGGGATGTCTTCGTTGTATCACCGTTATTTGCTCTCATCACAATCTACCTCTTCCTTTTCGTTGGAGTATGAACTGCAGAAAACATACAAGTCTATCTCCGTCCTATTTGTCCGGCCCGCCAGCCTTTCCGCCGGCATCGTCATTTTCACGTTCCCTGCTCATCCCGGCTATCTTCAGCAGGATCGACGCTATTTTTTCAAATTCTTCGGCATTGATCGTATAGTATATTTTCCTTCCCGAAATTTTGAACTTGAGCAGTTTGGCATCTATCATCTGCTTCAAATGATGGGATGTCGTGGCACCCGACACACCTAATGCATCCGAAATCTCCCTCAGGAACATGGGTCTTTGCGCAAGCATGCGGATGATCTTCATCTTGTTGGAATCGGCAAAGGCTTTGGCCCAGTTCAGCGGCCGCTCTTCCATCTCATTTGCCTCCTGCTTGAGCCTGGCCAGCAGCTCGAAATCTATGCCCATGATGGTGTAAAGCTTATTCTTTTCGTAAAGCGGACTGTATAGATGCAGCGAGTTTAAATGGGCAATGCTCACCTGGAAATCCAAATCTGATGCTTCGATATAATCAAACTGGTTTATATGTCTCTTGAGTGCGGACTCAGCCTCCTTTCCGTCACCCGCAGCATACATCGAAACCGCGTTGTTATACTTCTCCTCAATTATGCCGAAATTCTGTACAAGCACTTCCTCGACCTTGCACAGCATCTCCTTTATACGATCAAAAGACTGGTCGGTCATCTGGAACAGGGTCAGCAGCTTCATTTTGTCCGTATCGCTTGAGCTGGTCTTTGAAAGCAAGCTCAGCATGTTTGAAATATTTGCCTCTGAATCGAACTGTATCTTTTCCTCGTCTTCTTCAAGTTCTACCCTTTCTAGAAGGGCGTGGTAGTACAGGGCTTTCTTGAAATCTTCGGCATATAGTCTGCTCGAACTGTCTATATTGAAAGAAACCAGAGGCAGACAGCCATAACAGAAACTTTCATTGTAAGGTTCCAGGTCGGGGTACTGTCGCAGGATCTCCCGTGTCTGATCGAAGACGGTCCTCAAATAAGTGACGGTGGTCCCCAGTTTCTCGCCGAGTTCTTCCCTTGTCATATTGTAGACCGCAGGGTTGGTCACAAAGTCCATCGGATAACCTTCCTTTTCTCCGAACCCATGGGCAATGAGGGTCAAAGTCTCTAAAAGCCAGTTAGGCTGCTTTCTCACAACGCTTTTCATGTATAGACCTCCTTTTTATCGTAATACGTTTATCTATGTTTGAATTATATCTAACATAGGTATGTTTGTCAAGCTATATCTTAGAAATTTTTCTATGTTTTATAAACTTCATTGTTAGATTATCGTCAATGTCAAAGATTTGACAAATAAAAAGCAGCCTTGCTATCCTCGTCAGATAATAAAGCTGCCATATCGCTTATAAGTGTTGTTTTGAATGATGCTCGTTCTGTGTTTTATTCTACCTGTCAGTTGACGGCGCTGTGTCCGAACCCGGCTCAGAAGCATTATTGGAGCAAACCTGAAACAGAAAATTTTTCTTCGCTTATCCGATCCGCTTTTGAACGAACTCGATAAAGTTGCTTGCCTGTTCCTCAATAAACTTCAAACTGCCACCAAGATTCAGTCTGTCCCCGTCAAGAAGTTGAAATGCATTGGGAACGGTGACTCTGGGCATATTCATGACTTCCATGTTCAGGAAGTTCAGGAGCATGATCAGGAGGTCCTGGGCAACTGCAGTGCCCGCAAAACTTGGTGATATACCGCTGACGACTGCGGGTTTTTTCCACGTAACTGGCCGTTCATCGTCCTCTGCGGGTCGGGACAACCAGTCTGTCAGGTTTTTCAGCACACCCGGATAAGAGTGGTTGTATTCGGGGGTAAAAAACCATACTCCGTCGGCAGCCTTCACCGCTTCCCGCGCGCGCTTTACAGGTTCGGGTACCGGAAACTCGATATCCTCGTTGAACAAGGGCACGTCACTGTAATCTAGCAGTTCAAATTCGGCCCGGTCCTTTAACATCTCTTTTGTTGCCAGTGCCAACTTAAGATTCAGCGAATCTTTCCTCAATGAGCCAACTATGCCCAATATTTTGATTTTTCTCATTATTTCCACCCCTTTATCCCGTTGTATCCGGATACTTACCAGTGATACGAATAATTGCATGCTTAAATCTATTCTATCTTATCCTCTTAATTTATACAATATAATTCCTCAATGCAATCATACCAAGGGGACAACCAAGGGGACGGTTCTTCTGGCCTGACGGCCATAGAGACCAAGGGGACGGTTCCTCTGGCTTGACGACCATAGAGACCAAGGGGACGGTTCCTCTGGCTTGAAACATGCAAATGGTACCGACCACAAGAAAGGTTTACTGATTTGTTACCGAAAATAAGAGCGGACCTCTAGCCTGACATATACCAAAGGGACGGATCCTGACCGATGAGTGCAATGCTCATCAGACAAAAACCCGTCCCTTTGGTTTTAAGCAAGCCAGAAGAACCGTCCCCTTGGTATGACCCTTGGTTCGAGCCAGAAGAACCGTCCCCTTGGTCCCCTCGGTTGCGGTTGGCTTAACTTTTAGTCAACTGCGCGAACGTTGACAGCTCTAAACTTGCGGCTGTTTTTCGGATCAGTCTCAGTCTCAAATGTGACTTTTTGTCCTTCGTTCAGTGTTTTGAACCCATTTGACTGGATCGCCGAAAAGTGCACGAAGACATCGTCTCCGCCGTTGTCATTGGAAATGAAGCCATAGCCCTTTTCCGAATTGAACCATTTTACCGTACCTTTATTCATCGGGTACCTCCATAAAAATATTGATTTGTACCCAGAATAAAACAAAACTCACATGCTCAGACCATCAAAATACAATGATCCGCAACATGTGAGGATAAAGCATTTTCTTGATACCTGCACAGTATAACACAGCACACAGCTGTTGTCAAACAATATAAATGCCATTTTTTGTATTTGCTAGTCTTCTTCCTCCGGGTCTTCTTCCTGCGAATACGGGGTCTCTTCGAGGTGCGTGCTGACTTCGATGCGGACCAATGAGCGGTGCAGCAGGACTTGCAGTCTTCTGATCTGATGCTCTTCCGACTGCTCGCGCATTGCAGCCTCCGCTTCCTGGCGGTCCCTTTCGGCACGCTCAAGGTCTATCTCTTCCGGACGCTGGGCAATCGTACTCAAAATGTTTACCTTTGTGTCGTCTATCTCGACCACGCCGCCGAATACGGCAAGCTTCTTCTCAATGCCGTTATTATATATACGCAGTATCCCATCGCCAAGCACCGCCGAAACAGGGGCATGCCCGGGAAGCACCCCAAGGTCTCCGTCGATGCAGCGCATGATGACCATGTCGGCCTTTTCGACGAATTTGACTCCGCGGGGCGTGATTATCGTCAGGTCTAATTTCCTGCTGTCTGCAGCATTGGCTTGTTGTCTGTCCATATCAACCGCCCTGTGCGTTTTTGCATCTTTCAACTACTTCATCGATGGTCCCGGCATTGAGGAAATATCCTTCCGGTATATCATCATGAAGGCCGTCAATGATCTCCTTGAAGCCCCGCACCGTTTCAGCGACCGGGACATACCTGCCGGGGATCGAAGTATATTTCTCCCCGACAAAGAAAGGCTGCGACAGGAAACGCTGGATCTTTCTTGCCCTGTTGACTGTCCTTTTGTCATCTTCGGACAACTCGTCCAAACCTAAAATCGCTACGATATCCTGCAGGTCGTTATACCTTTGCAGTATGCTCTTGACTGACTGCGATACACGGTAATGCTCACTTCCTACAACATTTGGTTCCAGGATACGCGATGTTGAACTGAGCGGATCCACCGCGGGATATATACCCTGCTCGACGATGGACCTTGACAAAACTGTCACCGCGTCCAGATGAGCGAAAGTCGTCGCGGTGGACGGGTCAGTAAAATCGTCCGCAGGTACATAGATGGCCTGGACTGAGGTGATAGAACCAGTTTTGGTAGACGCGATGCGCTCCTGCAGCGCTCCTATCTCCGTTGCCAACGTTGGCTGGTAACCCACTGCACTCGGTGTGCGCCCCAGGAGGGCAGAAACTTCAGAACCTGCCTGAACGAAGCGGAATATGTTGTCAATGAACAGCAGGACGTCCTGCTGCATTACATCACGAAAGTACTCTGCCATGGTCAGCCCCGTGAGACCGACCCTCATCCGGACTCCCGGCGGCTCATTCATTTGCCCGAATACAAGCGCGGTGTTATCGAGAACACCGGAATTCATCATATCTATATACAAATCATGGCCTTCTCGTGTACGCTCGCCCACGCCGACGAAGACGGAGTAACCCCCGTGCTCTTTTGCAATGCTGTTGATAAGCTCCATGATGAGGACTGTCTTCCCCACTCCGGCGCCGCCGAAAAGACCGATCTTTCCGCCTTTGGAGAACGGGCACAGCAGGTCAATAGCCTTGATGCCGGTCTCAAGCATCTCGGGCTGGGCGACCTGGTCCCTTAAGCTTGGCGGGTCCCTGTGGATGACCCATCGCTCCCGAGTCACGATTTCGGGCCTGTTGTCTATCGGCTTCCCCAATACATTGACCATGCGACCGAGGACTTCTTTGCCCACCGGCACAGAAATGGGAGACCCGGTATCGACAGCCTCCATACCGCGTCTCAAGCCGTCTGTAGGATGCATTGAAATACAGCGGACCGTGTGGTCCCCAAGGTGCTGCATTACCTCCAGCACTATTTTCTCGCCTTCATGCTGCACTTCAACAGCATTATACAGGGAGGGCAACTCGTCCTCAAACCGTACATCTATGACCGCACCTATTATCTGCGTTATCCTACCCTTGTTTTGAACAGTCATGGATTCCTCCTTTGTCTGATTATTGCTACATGGCCCTCATCCCGCGGCCGATCGTTATCCGGGATTAAGAAATCTGCCCCATGATACTCAGCAGTCCATCGGGACAAGACAGTCCAAACCTTGCAAGTGGGCCCTTGCACCATATCCGCTATTTGTTCAAAATACTCACACTGCCAACTATCTCGCTCAACTCCTGAGTGATTGCAGACTGGCGTCTGCGGTTATACATGTGAGACAATTTTTCTATCATTTCGTTTGCGTTCTTGCCGGCTACATCCATGCTGACCATTCGAGCGGCCTGTTCGCTCGTGTGTGATTCCGAAAATGCCCTGAACAGGTACATATGTAAATATAAAGGCATTATATGGTCAATATACGCATGTATGTCCGGTTCGTACTTCTTACCGTATCCGGAACTTATGTCGGATACACCCGGTGCCACAGGAAGGATTTTCTCCACGCAAGGGATATGGCTGAGTACGTTTTCAAATCGCGTATATGCAACAAAGACTTCATCAGCCTCTCCGGACAGAAACAGATTTTCAAGCATTATCGCAATGTTTTCCGTCCCGTAATACATATGCGCGTCGGATACATCCGTTATTTTCCTGATTATGTTTTTATTCCTCTTAGTGAAAAACTTGTCGCCTTTCGAGCCTACGACGATAAGCTTTTCATTTTTTCCCTGCTCCATATGTTCCAACGCCGCTGTCGTAATATTCGCGTTGAATCCGCCCGCAAAACCGCGGTCGCTCGTCAGTACGACATATAAGGAGTTCCTGACTTCCCTCTCCCGAAAAAACGGATGTGTCAGGGCTTCTTCACGGCACGCCAGCTCATCGACATTTCGCCTCAGCTCATTATATATCGGGCGCACTCCTTCCAACGACGCTCTCGCCTTATGAAGCTTTGTGGAGGCGATCATGTCCATGGCCTTGATGATCTGCCCGGTAGAGTGGACATTTTCTATTCTCTGTTTGATGTCTTTCATCGAGGACATGATACCACCCCCTTAGGCATAGTTGTGCTGCTTTTTCACCTCGGCGATCACCGAATCTATCTCTGCGGCAAGCTTCGGCGAGATCCTGCCGCTTGTCCTGATTTCTTCCTTGATATGGGCGGCATTCGAATTCACATGCTTGATAAGATCATGTTGGAACCTTAAAATACGCCCTGTCTCTATATCTTCCAGATGCCTTTTGCTCAAGGCATACAGGATCAGCACCTGGTCTTCCACGGGCATAGGCCGGTAATGGGGCTGCTTGAGCACTTCCATGATGCGCTCACCGTGAGCCAGGCGCTCCAGGGTGTCATGACTGAGGTCGGAACCGAACTGCGAGAATGCTGCAAGTTCCTTGTACTGAGCGAACTCGATCCTGAGAGGCCCGGCAAGTTCCTTCATCGCGGGGATCTGGGCGGAACCGCCGACACGCGAGACAGAGAACCCGGGATTTATCGCCGGCCGTATACCGTGGTTGAAAAGATCGGCTTCCAGGTATATCTGTCCGTCGGTAATGGAGATGACGTTTGTAGGTATGTATGCCGAGATATCGCCCTGTTGGGTCTCGATAACGGGAAGGGCAGTCATGGTCCCCCCTCCGTATTCTTCGCTCAGGCACGCAGCACGTTCCAGCAGCCTTGAGTGCAGGTAAAACACATCTCCCGGGTAGGCTTCACGGCCCGGCGGTCGGCGCAAAAGCAGGCTGATGGCACGGTAAGCGACGGCATGTTTAGACAGGTCGTCATAGACTATAAGGACATCCTTGCCCCTGTACATCCATTCTTCCGCGATGGCGCATCCGGCATACGGGGCAATATATTGCATAGGAGCGGACTCACTGGCAGTAGAGACTACAACAGTTGTATAGTTCATGGCTCCGTGATCGTTTAGCACCTTTATCAAACGGGCAACAGTCGATGCCTTTTGTCCTATGGCGACATAGACACAATAGACGCCCTTGTCCTTCTGGTTTATTATCGTGTCGATAGCGATCGTGGTCTTGCCGGTCTCACGGTCGCCGATGATCAATTCCCGCTGGCCTTTCCCGATGGGAACCATGGCGTCGATCGCCTTTATGCCGGTCTGAAGCGGCTGGTTTACTTCCCGGCGCATGATCACACTCGGGGCGGGACTCTCTATCCTCCTGTAGTTGTCGGCCGCAATGGCCCCCTTGTCATCGATAGGTTCTCCCAGCGCATTTACGACTCGGCCCAGCAGTCCGTCGCCCACAGGGACTTCGGCCATCCTGCCGGTCAGCCTGACGGGGTCCCCTTCCTTTATACCGGCATCGGAGCCCATCAAAACCACACCTATGATGTCCTCGTCGAGGTTCAGCGCCATACCGAAGGTGCCGTTGGGAAATTCAAGGAGCTCGCCGCTCATGGCATCGTATAGACCTTGCACCCGTGCTATTCCGTCTCCGACCTGCACAACGGTACCGACATCTGAAAAATCCCTGTCGGCCGAGTATGAAGCAATATGCGCCTTTATAACATTACTGATTTCAGCCATATTGATCTTCATTGAACAGCGCTCCTCTTTAATCTGGCTTTCATATTCCTCAAATCGTTCCTGACGGTGCCGTCAAAAATACGTCCGTCCATAATGACATAAAACCCGCCAATGACATCCGGGTTGACCCCGGCCTTTATTTCGACCTTCATATCGGTCTTCTTCTCCAGTACTTTTCTTATCGTTTCTATCTGACGGGGACTCAGTTCCTTTGCCGATACTACTTCGGCTTCAACTTTTCCCATTTGCCTGTTGATCAGTTCGATGTACCGTTTGATCACAGGCAGGATCATCTGCTCGCGTTTATCTTTTACCATGCGGTACATGAAACCCATCAGGTGCCAGGAGATCCTGTCTTCAAAGGCCTTGTGCAGAAGCTGGCGCTTGGCCGGTTTCGGAACGTTCTGCCGGGTCAGGAATGAAAGCGCTTCTGTGCCCGTAAGGGTATCCCTGACAAGTATCGCATGTTCCAGGTCCCTTTCAAGGGAGCCGTTTTCTTTCGAGATTTCAAAAAGCTCATAAGCATAACGGTCTCTCAATGCAGCCATTGCGCTTCCTCCAATTGCGCAACAGCCTCTTCGAAGAGCCTGTCCTGAGCCTCATCGTCTATTTTCCTCGCTATGTACTTCTCCGCCATCACAGAGGCAAGTTCGATCACATAGAGGCGGGTCTGCTCCTCTAGGAGTTTCCTGTCCTTTTCCAAACTTTCCTTCGCATGCCTTCTTATTTCTTCGGCCTCGCGCTTTGCCTGCTCCAGTATTTCCCTGCTTTGCTCGGCAGCCTTAAGGCGGGCAGCTTCAAGGATCTCTGCACGCTCGCTGTCGATCTGCTCAAGTTTCATGTTGTATTCCGCAATAAGCTCGTTGGCCCTGGCCATTGCCCTGTCCGCATTGTCAAGGCTTGTCTTGATCCTTTCGGCACGCTTTTGCATGAATTCCTTGGTTGGTTTATACAGTATGAAACTCAAAGCGACAGCAAGTATGATCGCGTTTATCAACTGGATGCCTATACTGATGAGTGTTTGAGAATCCAGGGCAAAAAGTCGCCCTTCCGGGACATTCTGAGCCATAAACACCATGATCCCTGGCACTTCAGACGGCCTCCTTCCGTTTCGAATTGCACATCAATGTGGTCCCCGGCTTAACCCAGGAAGTTTATCAGCGTATTGATCAGCGGGTTGGCGAAAAGTATGATGATGGCGATAAGGAGCCCGTATATGCCCGATGTCTCGCACAGTGCGAAAGCGATGAACATGGTGCTGCGAATGGAATCAGCAGCTTCAGGCTGCCTGGCAATAGATTCGATAGCCTGCGAAGCCACCTTCGCCTGTCCGAAAACCGTCAGGATCCCGTTCAGCAATGCGATCACGGCGGCAATATGTGCTACAGCTATTACAAAAGCCAATGGATGATTCATAAAACAACCTCCGATTTATATAAAGTTAAGTTATTACATATTTGAAGTTGGCTGAATCGTCAATCAGCCGCTCCCCTGATGTACATCAGGCTTATGATGACGAATATATAGGTTTGCAAAGCCCCGAATGCAACATCAAAAACTCCATGCAAAAGTGATGGGATACCGATTTGGACGAATATAGGCGTCAGTGCATAATAGAGCGTCAGGAGGATCGTACCGGAAAGCATGTTGCCGAACAATCGGAAACTCAGGGAGATCGGCTTGGCAAGCTCGCCGAGCAGATTCAGGGGGAAAAATATCGGGTGCGGCGAGAAAAAGCTCTTCAGGTATTCTCCTTTGCGATGCCTCAATCCCATGGCGATCATCAAAACAAAGGTGACCAGGGAAAGAGCAAAGGTGGTTGCCCAGTCGGCTGTCGGAGCCCTCAAGCCGGCAACACTGAGCAGGCTGGAAGTCAGTATGTAAGCAAATACCATGAAAAACCAGGGTGCTATATAGGAAAGCTTTTCGCCCACTGTATCACGGGCAAACTTGTCGAATATTTCAACGGCAGCTTCCGCAAGGTTCTGGAATCCTTTCGGGATCTCGTCAAAACTGCGCATTTTTATACGCGCGATGACTGCGATCACTATTAGCAGCAGCATTATTATCCAGGTGTTGAAAATGGTTTCCGTTATCCAGACTTCAACGCCGCCTATATTTATTACCCAAAGGTTTTTTATGTTCAAATCCAATGTATGTCACCACCTCTGTCCGCAGCTTTCAAGCAAAATGATCATATCCTGAATGCGATCCTTGCAATGTATAGGGAAACCGGGTATGCAAAAACGCCTGCCACAACACCCCAAAGGTTGATTTGCGGGACGACGGCCCCCAGGACCAATACAGCACCGGTAAGAAGAAGCCGCAGAAAATATTGGACTATGACATAACCGCCTGCACTCTTCTTATCCATTTTCAGTGTCTTATCTACCGAACGCTCAAGCATAAAAATCTTGGCTATGCTCACAGCCGAACCTAACAGCGCTCCGAGCAAAAACGACAGGAACTTGATCGACCTATAATAGATGACCGAACCCACAACACATATCGATGATATTATCAGTATCGTTACAGACACTTTCTTAGCCAAATCAGACATTTTCATATTTATATTTGAACCTTTCCTTTTTAATTGCGATGCCCTTACTTTTTCCCTTTGGAAGAGTCGTACAACGATTTGATCGCTGCGCCCGCGCCCAATAACGAAAAGACCAATAGCAGCCATGGTGAGGTGTTCAATAAACTGTCCAAAAACTTTCCCAAGAAAACACCAAGCAATACCGTTACAGACATAGTAATCCCGATATTCGAAATCTGGGCCAGAGAGCGCAATGTGTCGTTCCTTTTCGGTTTACCGCTGTTATGATCTTCACCCAATACAGTGTCCTCCCGGCTAAGCACTAATAGAATCGAATTATATCGTACTTTATACAATATATAGTTACAGTCATTAATAATCTTATCATAAATAATGCATCAGTATCAAGCTTCAAACTTTAAATTTTCTATTATCAATAATTAATCTGTTGTAATCCAGGTTTGAATTTTCAGAAACGTCATAAGAGAGAAAATTACAAAAGCAAATACACATAAAACTGCGAATATTCTGACATAATTTACTTGACATCAACGTTTATTTGGTTTATATTCAAAGTACAGTATTTCATACTATATTGATATGAATTTGACGATACATTTTCAATCATCGTTAAGCAATAGATTTTTCAACCATTGATAACACATCTTTGATCATGATTCAAAGGAGGAAATCCGATGTCCGAAAAGAGAGTACATGGAAAAGAAATCCCCGTGAACAACGGGATAGATCACAAGTCATTGACAAAAAGTACGGAACAGACGGTTTGTGCACCTGAATTCCCGAAAGGCTGCATAGACCTGGATGATGACGAGAAAGAATAGGGATGTTGTGATGTTGTGAAAAGGCCGCCCGGGAACCGTTCATACGGCTCACGGGCGGTCTTTTGCTCTATAAAATAGTCAAATCAGGAATAGATCTCTGCTGATATCTAAAACCTGTTTATGCGGGTTTTACCTGGGACTTGACTACTTCATAACCGAGCGCGGTGATTGCGTTTTCTACCTTGTCAATCGTTATTTTTTCATCGTCGAAGTCAAATTTCACTTTGCCTGAGTTGAACAACACCTTCACGCTTTCCTTGTCTACGCCTTCCAGGGACTTTACTGCCTTCTCGATTTTCTGCATGCATGACGGACATGCCAAATCCTCGAGCTGTATCGTTGCCTTCTTCATGTTAATCCACCTTTCATATTTTGATCTGACAATGTATTCATTTGATCCTTGTCATCCCATGATTTATGTCAACCATGTCATTTCATTGAGTTATGCCATTTGCTCTTCAGTTATTCGATTCATATGATCTCCAATGACTCATTTCAGCCACCAGTATTAATATACCACTATCCCCAATGTTTGATGTCCCATATGTTTAACCAGTGTGCATCAAATGTGTAGATATAATCATGAGTCCTGTAATTTATACCTCAAAAGTCTCATGCCGTTTAATATAACAAGCAAGATACTTCCTTCGTGCACCAACATGCCAATCGACATATTCATCCATTCACTGAATATTAAACTTGCCAGCAACACCAGCACTACACCTACCGCAATGATAATATTTTGCCTCATGTTCCTGACCGTGGCTTTTGCCAATCCAAGGGCATGCGGCAGGCGGCTGATATCGGAATTCATCAATACGACGTCAGATGTCTCGATCGCCACGTCGGTACCGTTCCCCATTGCAATGCCGATGTTTGCCAAAGCCAGGGACGGGCTGTCATTTACCCCGTCTCCGACGAAAGCAACGACTCTGCCTTCTTCCATAAGCTTCCCAATATACGCCGCTTTATCTTCCGGCAGCATGTTGCCATGGGCTTCGGTCAATCCCAGTTCCCGGCTTATCACGTCAACGGTCCCCTGGTTGTCGCCGGACAACATTATGAGATTTTTGACCTTTGATCTCCTAAGTTTTTGCAGATATTCCCTGACCCCGGGACGCACCTGGTCACGGACTCCCATCAACACCTTCAGTTCCCCGTCGACAGACGTCAATATTATTGAGTTTCCGTTCTTCTCCAACCTTTCAATATCCGCTTTCTCATTATCTTTCAGTTCAACGTTTTCTTTTGCCATCAAAACGACGTTGCCGACAGCCACCCTGTGGCCGTTGACCTCTGCCACGATCCCTGCGCCTTTTACAACTTCGGTATTTTCAACCGGCAGATAAGCCGTTTCACCAATTTCTTCAAGCACCGCCTTTGCCAGCGGGTGATCCGATTCGCGCTCAATGCTTGCAAGAAAACTCAGGGCCTGTTCGATATCGTTGCCGTAATATATTTTCGCAGCGACCGACGGATGCCCTACGGTCAGTGTACCGGTCTTATCAAATACTATCGTATCCACCCTGCTGAAGTCACCGATAACCTCGCTTCCTTTCAGCAGGATCCCGTTCCGCGCGCCGTTCCCGATACCTGCAACATTGGAGACCGGTACACCGATGACCAGGGCGCCCGGGCATCCGAGGACAAGTATGGTGATCGCCATTTCTATATCTCTTGATAAAAGCCATACGAGAAATGCCAAAACCAGAACTGCTGGTGTGTAGAACTTCGCAAAGCGGTCTATGAAGCGCTCAGCTGCGGACTTTGAGTCCTGTGCCTGCTCGACGAGCTCTATGATTTTTCCAAATGTAGTGTCTTCGCCGACCCTGTCCGCGACGATTTGAATGGTGCCATTGTCCAAAATCGTACCGGCATATACCTTTGAACCTCTTTCCTTTGCGACCGGAAGGGATTCCCCTGTGATGCCCGCTTCGTTCACACTGCCTTCACCCGACAATACGGTACCGTCGACGGGCACTTTGGCGCCCGTTTTGACAAGCAGGATATCTCCGACATCTACTTCGTCCACATCTACTTCTTCAAATTCACCGTTTTCATTCAGCTTTAAAGCGCTTTCGGGTGCCATCTCGGTCAGTTCCTTGATAGCCGACCGCGTTTTACTGAGTGTACGCTGTTCCAAATATGCTCCCAGCAGGAAGAGAAACGTAACTATGGCAGCCTCTTCGAAATTTCGAATGACAAATGCCCCGGCAACCGCGATCGTAACCAAAACATCTATGCTTACGACTTTTACCCGCAGAGCCTGGTATGCCTGAATGGCAATTGGCATAACTCCTATGACTGATGCTATGATCAATGACCACTCGAAAGCTTCGGTATTATCCAGGACCCAATTGCTCAGAAAGCCTGTCATTATCAATATGCCAACAGCAAAAGCGATCCTGTTTTTATTCTTTAATATGAACCTCAGCATGCTCACTCTCCATAATCCTGTGGTCATTCTCGGTACGCTTCGTCCAAATCCCGCAGCATTTTGTACACTGATTCATAGCTTTCGCATACATCGCCCGGCACGGCGTAATTACCCGTAACCGCGCGCAACCGTTCAAATTCCTCGTTTAGTTCCGGCCTGTCCGTTCCCGCATCTTTTATTTTTGCGGCAATCGCTTCGAAAAGTTTGCGAACATCATGGAACTCAGGATGGTGTTTGCCATGGACTCTATCTACGATCGGCACAAATTGCTGAAGCGTCTTCAAATGGCGCTCTTTTATTTCATCGAATGATTTCGACATGTTATTCCTCCTTGTCTCCTTGTCTAGTCATCTTGTCATCTTGTCGTCTTGTTTTCTTGTTTAGTTGTCTGGTCGTCTTGTCGGTCTTATTATATCAACAGTTTGAATATAATAATTTGATTTAAATCAAAATTGGAGAATTATCTTATAAGCATAGGTTGTTACTGCCAGACTTTTTGCTGTCAAACTATCAAACCCGGATCAAAAAAGTAATGCCTGACCCCTCGAAAATTAGTTGCAAACTCAAAATAATTTCAAAGCCTTATATTCATACTGCAAAATAATAAAAATCCATCCAATAAAAAAACCCCGGACTTTCGTCTGAGGCTTGATCAGCAAGCAAATCTCCGGTAAAAACTGCAGGCTTTACCGGCGGTTATGTATTTATCTTTGCCCATCAAACATCCTGAGAAGCCGCAGGTAGTGGTTTGCTTCACGCAGCACATGGTCGCCCAGCAGCGGTATTATGATCGATCTCACTTTGCAATCGAGGATCCCTTTCGTGCCCTGCTCCTTGAAGTCACGCAGATTTATCGTTGCCCTCAGGCTCTCCTCCGTAACCCTGTTTGCAGGAGATGCTGCATCCAGCGCTGCCTTGGCATCGGCTGTCAGCCTGTCGAACTCATTGCCAAAGCTGTTTGCTGTCCTGAACAGTTCGTTCTCCGTCGGGTCGAGCAGTCCCCTGATAAACTTAGCATGCTCCGCCATCTGCCTATTCCAGAAAAATTCCTGTTGGAGTGCTTCCCTGCCAAGGTTTATATCTTCCCGGTTCTGGAGCCTTTGAAGCTGTCCGGCATACAGTTCAGCTTCCCGTATAATGTGCAGGATAAGCAAAGGATAATTGACAGCGAACATTTCGCAGCTCAAAACATTGGTCAGGATCCTCTTCTTGAACTCTATCAGCGCGTTCGTTGCGTTTATTACCCTTCTGTTGAGAGCCATCACGCGTTCCTCAAGCCAAGGATCTGCCGATGTCATACCGTCGCCTTTCAGTTCAAGTTCCGCCTGTGTAAGTTGGGTCGGTATTTGAATACCGGTCAGTCTGGAGGTCACTGTTTCTGCATCAAGGGTATAGGGCGTTACCACTTCTCCGGATCTCAATACGTCGTTATCGACGACACCGTTGGAAATGGAGATCGCATCTGCGAGCAGCGTGTCAAATTCCCTCCTGAAGGCATCGGCCTGGCGGGTAAACCCGGAATCTCTGGGAGTAAACCCCACTTCAAGGAAAAACGCGTGTTCTTTCATTATCCTCGCAAAGAACAGATGCAACCCCAGGGATTTCTTGATGAACTCCATGCCTGACAGCATAACTTTCCCTCCCAAATAAACGAAAGCTTACATATCCAGTCTATGTAGTTATCATGTAAGCTGTCACATGCATCATATGCTCGGACGGACTGTCCATATCTCCCGCTGTCATGGTACTTCCTCTGAAAATTCATTTCGATATAATGCCTATAATAACAAAGGGGATTTTCCGACATAATTAGTAGAAAATCCTTGAAAATATCGACAGGATGCTATATAGTTTATAAAAAAGCATATTGTGAAAGGAATGATATCATGGCCATACAGTGGACCCCAAATCTGTCAGTCGGTGTCGATCATATCGATGACCAGCACAAGATATGGTTCGAAAAAGCAAACGATCTCTTTGAAGCGGGAAAGAACAGGAGGTCAAAGGAGGTCATCGGAGAACTGCTCGGTTTCCTCGACGATTACACGAAGCAGCACTTCAGGGACGAAGAAGCGTACATGAAGAAGATCGGCTATCCCGATCTGGACAAGCAGGTAGCCGCCCATAAACACTTCGTCGAGCAGCTGGCTAAGCTGAAACAGGATTATGAGAGTTCGGGCGGGAGCCTCACTGTCATAATCAACGCTAACCAGATGGTCCTCAGCTGGCTGACCCAGCATATCTCAAACATGGATAAGCAAATCGGAGTTTATGTGAAAAACATGAAATGAGCAAAGCCGCAGCAAATTGATTTGCTGCGGCTTTTTTCGCAGAAAATAGCCGTACCGAGCAACACGCCAACATATTGTGCCCCATGAAGTTATCATGATGTAGCTCTATGGCTTTATCAACATGTATCTTCATGACTTTATCAATATGTACCTCTATGATTAAATCAACATGCACCTCCATGACTTTATCAGCATTTGCTAAGACGCTTTCAACAAGGATGCTCACCCGCCGGTCTTGCGGAACGGGCTCTGCGTCGCTGAAACGATGCAAATCCTATTCGATTCGGAACCGATTGAAAAATATAGAGAATGATATATACTTAAGGTGTCGAAGCATATATTAGCCGTAAATATAAATGAAGCAAGACCGTACATTTTCCATGCTATGCAACTTGCAGAATTCAGAATACGAAAGGGTATACGAGCTTTATACGTGATGGGTGTTCGAATCTCCATGTATAGTCCTGGTACAAGGGAAGGCAAACTTCGGGAAGATGCTTCCACTTGCCGGTGACTTCCACCTCATGAAATCAGAATAGGCGATCACTGTTAGAAAGGAATAATGATCATGATCTATAAAGGTAATCCGGTATCCAAAGGAATCGCGATCGGAAAGGTTTATGTGTATGAACCTTACTCCCCTGTTGTCACCGAAAAAACTTTCGACCCTTCCAGGACCGATGAATTCCTGCAGAGGTATGAGGAGACAAAAAAGCTTGCGGAATCGGAGCTCCGAAAGATCCATGACATGCTTTCCGACAGGGAGCCGGAAAAGGCAAAGATCTTTGCCGCCCACATCGACATAGTCTACGACGATGCCATAACGGAAGAGATCATCGATGCTATCCGCAGTGAGCATGTGGAGCCTGACTATGCGATCGAGAGAGTATATTCAACATATATAAAGATGGTATCAAAGGCCAGGGATCCGGTTATCCGGGAACGCGCAGCCGACCTGTGCGACGTCAAAAACCGCCTGTTAAGAATCTGGAACGGTGTCGGGGAGCGCAACCTGTCCGTTCTTGAAGAGCCGGTGATAGTTGCCGCTTATGACCTCCTGCCCTCAGACACTGCCACTATAGACAGGAAAAACGTCCTTGCCATAATAACCGAGACAGGCAGCTTCACATCCCACTCCGCTATTATCGCAAAAAGTTATGAAATACCCGCGATTCTTGGGATACCGTCCCTGATGTCATTCATCCGGCATGGAGAAACAGCGATCGTCGACGCGATCGCGGGCGAACTCATAACACAGCCCGATAAAGGAACATTGGATCATTACAGCCAAGTCCAAGAACGTTTCCGGATCGAATCTGAGAAGACAAAAGCATATCTTGACAAAGACCCTCTCACAAAGGACGGTACGAGGATCGATATCGGGCTGAACATCGGTTCGGGAAACGACGATGAGCTTGAAAAGGCTCCGTATGCGGACTTTGTGGGTCTTTTCAGGACAGAGTTTCTGTTTATGTCCGGCGAGAGCATGCCGACAGAAGAACAGCAATTTGAGGTATATAAAAACATACTAACAAGGTTCAGGGATAAACCCGTGTATCTCAGAACGCTCGACATCGGGGCAGACAAGACACTGCCGTATCTTGACCTCCCCGCGGAAGATAACCCGTTTTTGGGCTGCAGGGGCATACGGCTGTGTTTTGAACGTCCGGATATATTCAAGATTCAGCTGCGCGCGGCCTTACGTGCATCCCTCTATGGCAGCCTGTGCATCATGCTTCCTATGGTGAGCTGCATCGAGGACATACGCAAGGCAAAAGAGATGATCGAAGAAATCAAAAAAGAACTCCACGCTGAGTCGATACCCTTCAGTGACAACGTTAAAATCGGCGTGATGATAGAAGTCCCCTCCGCCGCACTGATCGCCGATTTGATAGCTAAGGAAGCGGATTTTGCCTCGATCGGCACTAATGACCTGTGCCAGTATATCAACGCGACCGATCGGCTCAATCCCGCCGTAGCAAAGTATTATCAAAGCTATCACCCTGCTCTGTTCCGGTTGATCGAATTTGTGATTTCATCGTTTCACAGGGAAGGAAAACCGATCTCAGTTTGCGGAGAGCTGGGAGGGGATCCTAAAGCTATCCCCGTACTTGTCGGACTCGGCCTAAGAAAGCTCAGCATGAGTTTTTCCGCCGTAGCTTCCGCAAAGGCCGTGCTATCGTCCTTTACTGTTAAGCAAATGACTGAAATTGCGCAGCGGGTAAAGGAACTTCCGACTTCGGACGACGTCGCGGAGTATTTGACCAAGGTTCTGAATATTAAGGATCAAGGAAGATTTGATCTGCCCCAGCTTCGGTGACAGTTTTCTAAAACCGGCATTGACAATTGAACAGGGTACCTTGCCTGCTATAAAGGAACCTTGTCTGCTAAAAGGTACCTTAGCAACTAAAAGGAACCTTGTCCGCTAAAGATCCGCTAAAAATCTATGAACCGCTTTCTACAGCACATGCAGAAAGCGGTTCTGTTAATTTTCGTGCTCATTATAATCAAAAACGATTTGATCGAATTTCGGCTTTCTTGTCTTGTGCGCATGACAGTCGAAATCACTGTTAACAAGCCTTTGCGTGGGTAGTCGTACAACTACTCGTCTGCTTTCCTGTTCGCATAGTGCAGGAAGACTTTCTCGATATCTGCCAAAAGCTTGTTTACATTCGAGTAACCACCGTTGACAAGTCGCGCAAGACCATCTGTTGCGACCGCGTCCGAATCTGTTACAAACGCCGCTCCTGTTTCCGGAGTCATTTGCGCCAGGCTCTGGAAAGGAACACAGAAAATGTCCAACTCTGTCAGCAGGTCACTGTGCAGCCTGCTTGCTTTCCGCTGCGCCTCGGCATACTCGAGTATCATATCCTTCAAATACTCGGGGAGCTTATCCAGTGTGCCGTTTGCGGCCTGCTCGAGCGCCCGGAGCTTTTGCCCCTCGAGGTCCATCAGCTCATTCTCCTTCTCGATATCAGCCTTCATCAGCTCCACGAGCTCTTTGTGGGAATCTTCGTCTATCCTTTCGTATCTGACGTTTTTGTCATACAGGATCCTCTGGATAGCTTCCTGAACATCGTCCCGGGGAGATTCGCCCTTCCCAAGCATTTCGTACGTCCCGTGCTTCGTTATGAGAACGACGTCTCTGTTCCTTGTAGCACGCAATGCTTCGAGCACTGCATCATCAGGGTGGCATTGCAGGACCCTGACGACCGTTTTGTACGGTGTGACGATTTTATACGCCGAGCGCTCACGGATATACGCGACAAAAATCTCAGTAGTATACATGCGATATGTTTCCCTTCTATGTAAATTACCGGACAAGGCTCACAATAAAGGTATCATATCACATGCTGGCACAACTTGTAAATGTCGTAACAGTGACAGAATATGCTTTTCTAATCCAAAGCCTCTAACTTCTTTAGCTTATCAACTCGGCAAGTCCTTCAGCATGAACCGCCTGAATATGCCTGGTCGAACCCTCCGTTTCTTAATATGAAAGGCAGTTACTCAGGAGCAGCGCCACCTGCTATAATTCTATTACGAGTTCCTTGCCTGTCATGTTATAGCGTTTATCTCCTATCTCAACCGTTAATCCCGGCAGCGTCTTTGTAGATGTGACCGTGATCTTTCCTTCCCTCTTTATGGCAGTGATCCTTGCTGCAAATGTCCCTTCTGCAGTGGGGATATCAACAGACGCTTCAGCATCATTTTCGAGCTCATATATGCGAACGGTCAGGTCCTTCGTATAATCATAATCCGGCCTGTCATCTTCGCTTCCCAGTGGCAAAAGTGTGGAAGCGCGAACCAGTACAGGAAGCGAGAAATAGTCGTGAGTTTCGGTATAATAGCGACCGCCTTCATATATCTTGCCGTTGAGAAGCCCGGTCCACTTCCCATGCGGAACATAAAAAGTGACAATGCCCTCACTGTTGAATATGGGAGCGACCATTATGCTGTCACCGAACATATACTGCTGGTCAAGGTATGATACAGCAGGGTCTGTCGGAAATTCAAATACCATCGGCCGTAGTATGGGGGCTCCATACTTATGGGCATAAATTGCCTGGGCATATATGTACGGCATAAGTTTGCACTTCAGCTTTACGAAGTGCCTGAGCACCTCCGAAGCCTCGTCGTCAAAAGTCCAGGGCACGCGGTAAGAACTTGAGCCGTGCAGCCTGCTGTGGCTTGAAAAGAGTCCGAACGCGCACCACCTTTTGTACAGATCCGCTGTGGCAGTCGCCTCGAATCCCCCAATGTCGTGGCTCCAAAAACCATATCCGCTGAGCGCGAGCGAAAGGCCTGCCCGGAGTGTTTCAGCCATGGACGGGTATGTTCCTGAGTTGTCGCCGCCCCAATGCACTGGGAACTGCTGTGTCCCTGCCGTCCCGGAACGTGCAAATACAACAGCGTCGCCCTTCCCCCTTTTTCTTTCGATCACTTCAAACACAGTTTTGTTATAGAGATGTGTGTAGTAGTTGTGCATCTTCAAGGGGTCACTGCCGTCATAGTAAGCCACATCCCGCACCGGTATCCTTTCACCGAAATCGGTCTTAAAGCAGTCGACGCCCATATCCATCAATCCTTCAAGCTTTGATTGGTACCATTTACGCGCGTCGGGATTGGTAAAGTCTACGATCCCCATTCCCGACTGCCACATATCCGTCTGCCATACGCTGCCGTCGGTTTTTTTGATAAGGTAGCCCTTTTCGGCAGCTTCATCAAACAACCTGGACTGCTGGGCTATGTATGGATTTATCCAGACACAGATGCGCAAACCGCGTTTCTTGTATCGCTCAAGCATGCCCTTCGGATCGGGGAACTGCTCATCATCCCACTCAAAATCTACCCAGTGATTACCCTTCATCCAGTAGCAGTCAAAATGGAACACATGCAGAGGGATATCTCTTTGCGCCATGCCTTCTATGAACGAGGTAACCGTCTTTTCGTCATAGTCGGTCAGAAACGATGTGGAAAGCCACAGCCCAAACGACCACGCAGGCGGCAATGCCGGGCGTCCGGTCAGGAATGTGTACCGCTCGAGTATATCCTTCGGACTCTTTCCGTATATCACATAATACTGCATGCTCTCGCCCTGAAGCGTGAAGCAGGCTCTTTCCACCTTGACGGTCGCAAGTTCGAAGTTTACGTCTGACGGGCTGTTGACGAATATTCCGTAGCCCTTGTTCGAGAAGTAGAACGGGACGTTTTTATACGCCTGTTCGGAACCAGTCCCGCCGTCAGCCATCCACATGTCGATCGACTGGCCGTTTTTGACAAAGGGGCCAAAGCGTTCTCCCAGTCCATACAGGCACTCTCCGACCTGCAGGTCCAGCTGCTGCTGGATATATGACCTGCTGCCTTCGCCGGCTCCGAAATCGTTGAGCTGCGTCGCTCCCCTGTCGTCAAGATAATAAGCGATGCTGCGGTTGCCGGACCTGGTCAGGTATTTGCCGTCCCCGTAAAAGCTGAGGTCCCAGCCGCCTTGTCCCGCGGCGTCTGAGGAAAACTTGGCAAAGCGTGCTTCCAGTTCTCCGGACTTGAAGATCAGTGTTTGATCATCTTCGATACAGGATACATCGGCAGTTTCACTGTTAAGTTCATATTCTGGCCGCCTTTCTTTTGTCCCCTTAAAGTGTGTTACCCTGACTCCGATCACATTGTTGGCAGGGGCAGTGAGTTCCAAAGTAAGCATCGGTCCGCCAAGGGTGTACCGTGCCATGTCAGGCCTGACCCATGCATATACGGTCAGTTTGTTCCCGTCAAACTTCGAGCCGTTCACTGCCTGGGCAAATGTCGCCGTGATCCCCTTCTTTAATACCCATTCCCCGTTTTGGAAGTTCATAAAAGGCTTCCTCCTTTGTTCGTATACATCCATTCTAATTCATATAATCAGGGCTTGATCCTGATATTTTATACATAATAATATACCATTATTTTGTAAGATTGTAAGCAATGATCAACAGAAATACCATGATAATTTTGATTATACGATATTATCTCTCTCGATAATGCATCGAATCTTTCTGGTTAAATATGTATTGCAATTGCCGCAGCAACAGCAGTATCCTTTACCGCAATCCCTGAAATACTTCAGGATATATTCGTGACAGTAATCGGTGCGTAGATATTGGCTAATTATTTAATCAAAAAAACACGAAGCAGGCCCTGTGCCTGCTCCATGATTATTTATATTATGTTATAAACCTGAGTCCATGATCAGCATTGACATAAGCATCAGCTTTCAACAAAATCCACGAGCTCCTTGTTGAACCTGTCCATCTGGTCATAAAACAGGAAGTGTCCGCAATTCTCGATCGCCACAAGCTTGGAGTTCCTTATCATGTCCCTCTGGGCCAAAGCAAGCGAGAAGGGGCATACCTCATCATTCACACCGTGGAGGATCAAAGTCGGCACGTTGATGGCGTTCATGTCGTCGAACAGTCCCTCCTCCTGTATCCAGCTGTTCGCGATAGCAGCAGTCGCCCATCCTGCAGCCTGGAGACCCAGTTGGAAGATCCAGTCTGACAGCGGCTGTGACACGGGATTATAAAAAACTGTTTCACCGAAGTTGCGTATCGTCTGTGGCCTGTCGGTATATACGCCCCGTATGATGCCCTCAACGAATTCCCTCGTCACACCGTACGGGAAATAAGGCCTTTGAATGAGACTCGGCGCCGCTGCGGCGAAAAGCGCCAGCTTTGAAACGCCATAGCCGTTATGCCTTGCCATATACCTTATGCAGATCGCCCCTCCGGTCGAATGGCCGCCAAGCGTGAAACTCCTCAGCTGAAGGGCATTTACGACTATCCGGATATCATCCGCAAGGCGGTCATAATCATAGCCGTGCCACGGCTTGTCGGACATGCCGAACCCCCTGCAGTCGATCCCCACGCACCTGTACCCCATATGGGGCAGCCGATCGAACTGGTATTCAAACAACCGGTGGCTCCCCGGCCAGCCGTGGACGAAAAGTATCGTCCTGTTTCCGGTCGGGTTCAGGTCCTCCACATACACGTTGATGTTCCTCTCGACCTGGACATAGTAACCCACGGCAACACCCCCTTAACTCTATATACATATTCACGGGCAGGTGTTGTTATGATAATGCTAAAATACTAAAATGCATTCCATATGAAGCAAAAAGCAAATACACATCCCCATGCATTGCCTGTCCTGTTTTTGACCTGCAGCATGCCGTATATCGCGATAAACGTCGTTATCATCTCGATAATACCCATTAAGGATATGGTGAATGGATGAAATAGAATGCAAATTATCGCACAAGTTATAGCCCCTGCATCAAGCCACCGGTTCTTTGAAGGGTATCTGCCGTTGATCTTGTCGCTTATCACTGCATAATTGAATCCCTCAAAAAATCCCCATACCAGTGCGATCAGCAACATTCCCGCGACATTCACCGGAAAACCGCTTTTGAGCACATCGTTTGCTATCATGATCCTGAAAGGCTGATAGCCTCTAAATTGCCGTGATATGATCAAATAGCATATGTACGGGATGAAACATGCCACAGCCCCAATTATCGACGCAAGGGCGTTTTCCTTTACAAGTCCGAACTTTGAGAACTTCTCTTTCCTTATGATCATTACGATGGTTATGCCTAAGCCCGCTACGCCAAACTGAACTGCTGCATTCAACAGCAAACGCGGGATCACCGAAACGCTGCTGTCCCTGACATAACTCATAAGCTGATTGCCCGTCAGTACATACGTCAAAAACACAGCCAGTGTAACCAGAAGTATGATCCAGAGATCGGTATCCAGTCTTTTTTGCTCAGGTGTCAAAAGTTTCTTGCTCATACCTTTTCTCCCCGTTAGCATCCAGTATCATATTACTAAAACAAAAAAGGTACATAGAAAAATTTCCCATGTACCACAATTATATATATCTGCTTATATAAAGTCCATAAGCTATTTATAAATCTAATTATTCATGTCACATCCCAATAACTGCAGGATTATATTTCTCAAGCCAGTAATTGACCTGTATCATATATGCCATAAGCTGCGGGGCCGCCATCAGCTGACCAAACCACGGCTTGCCGTATTCCGCGGGTGCCTCCACAAAAGAGAGCACTTTTTTCTCATCTATAAACGACATGATCGGTGAATTGGGATCGCTGATTATGTTCCTCAAATTCTTTGCCAGAACCTTTTCATAGTTGGGATTATATGTTTTCGGATACGGGCTCTTCTTCCGGTACAGGAGCTCCGCGGGCAGAAGGTCCCTGAAGGCGTCCCTTAACAGGGACTTGGCCATGCCTTCCCTGTACTTCATATTCCACGGAACATTGAATACATATTCAACGATCCTGTGGTCTGCAAACGGTACCCTTGCCTCAAGTGCCGAGTACATGCTGGTCCTATCCATTCTGTCAAGCAATGTCTGCATGAACCATTTTATATTGAGATACGCCACTTCCCTCCGTCTTCTGTCTTCTGCATTCTCTCCATCAAGATATGGGACTTCCTTAAGAGAATCGGTATATCTGTCATAGACGTACTCATCCAGTTTCAGTTTATCAATAAAATCATCCCTCAGCAACAAAGTCCTTGTTTTCATGTCCCTTGACCAGGGAAAACCGTCCGTCCAAAAAAGGTCTTCCCTGTAGAACCACGGGTACCCCCCGAAGATCTCGTCGGCGCACTCACCCGTCAGCGCGACTTTGTTATGCTCCTTTACCAGTGAGCAAAAATACAGCAGCGATGCATCTATATCCGCCATTCCCGGCAGGTCCTTGGCCTCGACCGCAGGGTAAAGCAGATCCGCCAAAAGTTCTTCATCGCATTCAAGATATGTATGGTTGACATCGTAATGCGAAATCATTATGTCGACAAAGGGCCTGTCGCGTTCCGGCTGAAAGGAGTTCGACTGAAAAAAGATACTGTTGTCCCTGAAATCAAAGGAAAATGTGTTCAGCCGCGCGCCACGTTCGGTCAGGTAATCGGAAGCTATCGCTGTTACTATGCTCGAATCGATGCCCCCGGACAGGAAGCTGCAAACAGGTACATCCGAAACCATTTGCCTCGTAATGGCATCCCTCACAAGGAAGGATACCTTTTCCACGGTTTGCCGATAGTCGTCTGTATGGATCCTGCTCTCCAGCTTCCAATACCTGACCGTCTTAAAACCGTCCACTGTGTAAACAGCGTACTCTCCGGGTTTGACTTCATTAACTCCGCGGAAAACGCCGTTGCCCGATGTACGCGCGGGCCCCATTCCGAAAATCTCCCTGAAGCTGTTCATGTCGACTTCAGGCCTTATATCCGGGAATCGGAAAAGAGCCTTGATCTCGGAGCCAAAAACAAGTGTATAGTCCCTGATAGCGTAGAACAAAGGCTTGACACCTACGCGGTCGCGATACAACATTAGCCTCTCATGTTTCCCGTCCCATATGGCAAATGCAAATATGCCGTTCAGTCTTTCAACAAAATCTATTCCATGGTGTATGTACGCATAGAGGATGACCTCGGTATCCGATGTCGTTTCAAACTCATACCCTGCCGCCGACAGTTCCGGCATCAGCTCATCGGTGTTGTATATCTCCCCGTTATAAACTATCACATATTCGTATCCGCCAACGTTCCTTATCATGGGCTGCGTCCCGCGGCAGATATCCCTTATGGACAGACGGGCGTGGCTGAAACCCACGTGGCTTCTCAGGAATTTCCCGTCGCTGTCCCTGCCGCGATGGTCGATGGACTCCCTCATATCTGTCAGGACTTTTTCCCAAACTTCGCCGTTCTGTAAAAAATCGATCCTGAAATTGCAGAATCCTGCTATTCCACACATAAAAAAACACCTCATATACCGTAGCTAAATTTTAAAGGCGCCACCTGATAATGCAGAATGATATCAGGTGAACGCCTTTGTTCACACTACAGTATATGATATGTCATAACGAAAAGCGGTGAACTCTTAAAACCTCATTTTCCTGATCCTGTCCATGGCCTTTATGACGTCGTCCCTGTTTCCGAAGGCAGTCAGGCGGAAAAATCCTTCTCCGTTCTGACCAAAGCCCACTCCGGGAGTACCGACGATATTGCACTCATTCAAAAGCAAATCGAAAAATTCCCATGATGACATGTTTCCCGGACACTTAAGCCATATATACGGAGAATTTTCACCGCCGGTGAACCAGATGCCCAGCTCCGTCAGTGTATCAGCCATGATCCGGGCGTTTTCCATGTAGTAGCCGATATTTTCCCTGTTTTGCCTGAGTCCCTCGTCGGTAAATACAGCTTCCGCTCCGCGCTGCACTATATACGACAGGCCGTTGAACTTCGTCGACTGTCGCCTCAGCCACATCTTGTTGAGGGATGTATCGTTCCGTATCAGACTGTTCGGAACGATCGTATAACCGCAGCGCACTCCCGTAAAGCCCGCAGTCTTTGACAGTGAGCAAAACTCTATGGCACATTCTTTTGCCCCGGGGATCTGATAAATACTCGTGGGCAGGTCACTGTCCTGAACATACGCCTCATATGCACCGTCGAACAGGATCACCGCGTCCCTCTCCAGGGCCCAGTCGACCCAAAGCTTTAACTGTTCCTTTGTATAAACCGCACCTGTAGGGTTGTTCGGTGAACAGAGATATACGATATCACCTTCCGTCGACTCATCGGGCAGGGGCAGGAAGTTATTTTGCTCGTTGCCGTTAACGAAAGTGATTTTTCTTCCCGACATGATATTGGTATCCACGTATACGGGATAGACGGGATCCGGAATGATCACTGTATTATCTGTATCGAAGATATCTACGATATTTCCTACGTCGCTTTTGGCCCCGTCCCCGATGAACACTTCGTTTTCGTCGAGCCGGACACCTTTTTTGGCATAATAGCCGCAAACAGCCTGCCTAAGGAAATCATAACCCTGGTACTCGCCATAACCCTTGAATGTATCTGCGTTTCCCATCTCGGATACTGCCCTGTGCATCGCGTCTATGACGGCAGGAACGAGCGGCAGCGTTACGTCTCCTATGCCGAGGGAGATGACCTCTTTAGAGGGGTTGGCTGCTTTATACTCGGCAACTTTCCTTGATACCGTAGCAAAAAGGTAACTGTCTTTAAGGTTCAGGTAGTTTGTGTTTATCTTCATGATATCCTCCCCTCCAGTTTATCCTCCAGCGCCGCTTTCAACAGCCCCAGGAACAAGGGATGGGGTTTGTTGGGACGGCTTTTGAATTCCGGGTGGAATTGAACGCCGATGAAGAACCGGTTGCCGGGCAGTTCCACAGCCTCTACCAGATTGTTATCGGGGGAAGTCCCGCAGATCACCATTCCGTTTTTAGTTACGGTGTCCCTGTAGGAGTTGTTGAACTCGTACCTGTGGCGATGGCGCTCGCTTATAAGGTCTTTACCGTACAGTTCAATGAGCCTTGATCCCGGCTTTGCTTTGCACGGATATGCCCCCAGGCGCATCGTGCCTCCCTTGTCGGTGATCCCGACCTGCTCCTCCATGAGATCTATTACGGGATGGGGACTTTTTTCATTAAACTCGGTAGAATGGGCTCCATCAAGTCCGCACACATTTCTGGCAAATTCGATGACGGCTATCTGCATCCCAAGACAGATGCCCAGGTAGGGAATGTCGTTTTCCCTCGCGTATCTGCAGGCTGTTATCTTGCCTTCTATTCCCCTGTCACCGAATCCTCCGGGTACTATGATCCCGTTTATGCCTTTCAGTTTTTCCGATACGTTTTCAGCCGTTATTGACTCGCTTTCCACCCATTTTATCTTTACCTTCGTACCTATGTCATACCCTGCATGGTTGAGACTTTCGGTAATGGATATATAGGCGTCCTGGAACTTGACATATTTGCCGACTATGGCAATGGTGACCTCCTGCTGGCGATTGTTGATCCTCTGTATCATGCCCTTCCATTCGCGCAGGTCCGGCTTCGGAGTCTGGAGTCCCAGCTCCCGGCATACCACTTCGTCAAGGCCCTTTTCATGCAGCATGATCGGTGCCTCATAGAGGCACGGAAGGGTGAGGTTTTCGATGACGCAATCCAGCTTTACATTGCAGAAAAGGGAGATTTTCGCCCTTATATTGTCATCGAACGGCTCATCCGTACGGGCAATTATGATGTCGGGCGAAATGCCCATCGACCTGAGTTCCTTGACCGAATGCTGGGTCGGTTTCGATTTGTGCTCATTTGAGCCTTTAAGGTACGGGACAAGGGTAACATGAATAAAAAGGCAGTTTTCACGGCCTTTTTCAAGCGATATTTGCCTTATAGCCTCCAGGAAGGGCTGGCTTTCGATATCTCCGGTCGTCCCGCCTATTTCGGTGATCAAAACATCAGCACCGCTCTTTTCGGCACCGGCGTATATGAAATTTATGATCTCGCCGGTGATGTGGGGTATGACCTGGACGGTCTCTCCCAGATAACCGCCCTGCCGTTCTCTGTTTAGCACGTTCCAATATACCCTGCCGGAAGTGAGATTTGAAAATTTGGTCAGATCCTCGTCTATGAATCGCTCATAGTGGCCCAGGTCAAGGTCGGTCTCCGCGCCGTCATCGGTGACGAATACTTCCCCGTGCTGGAAAGGGCTCATGGTCCCGGGGTCCACATTGATATATGGATCCAGCTTCTGGGCTGCTACCTTGAGGCCCCTTTGCTTGAGCAGCCTTCCAAGGCTTGCGGCGGTGATCCCCTTGCCAAGACCGGACACAACACCGCCTGTAACGAAAATAAACTTTGTCATGCTGTTCTTCCCCTTTTCTCCATTACCGGTTTTGATCGTATCTTTGGTTTTGACTGTATCTCTGTCATACATTTATTTTTGATATCATTACCTTCCAAATACATTGTACCCACCCTAGTTCTCTGTGTAAAGCCGCTTATATGGATTTTTGGCATTCGGAGTCAGGTGATAAAATGGCTTGCCATATATCTCATCCACGGGAACGCCAAACAGCTCCGAAAACTCCCTGATGTAATTTTCGATCCCGGCCATGTCTTCCGGGGAGGCCAGGCTCACGCTGACCTGTTTCGGAAGGTTTACAGGCGCACTGTCACTCCTTATGAAAATTTCCCCTCCGTGCATGCCGGTACCCGTGAAATATCCTGCGGGGAACCCGTCGGTATCCAGACCGAGGACGATGATGATCCCTCCGGCCAGGTATTCACCCAGAAAGCTGCCCGTACTTCCTCCGACGACGATGACCGGCTTTTTGTCCTTGTACTCCTTCATGTGGATCCCGGTCCGGTAACCCGAATTGCCCTTTACATATATTATCCCGCCGCGCATCGCATATCCCAGCGCATCGCCCGCATTGCCGTGCACGACGATCTTACCGCCGTTCATCGTGTCGCCGACCGCGTCCTGTGCGTTTCCGTTTACTGTTATGTCGCACCCGTCAAGATAAGCGCCAAGCGCGTTTCCCGGCGTCCCGTTGATGACGATGCGTCTTCCCTTCAGGCCGCTCGCGATGAACCGCTGGCCGTAACAATCGTTGATCACGATCTCGCGGTCCTCGGAATCCCTGATATGCTGGTTCAACGTTTTGAAGTCAAGGTCCCTTGCCGATACTATCATTTTCTGACACCTCCCAGCATGATTTTCCGGTCCGCAGCGGAGAATGCCATCAGTCCCGGTTTGAGGCAGATGAGATCAAAGTCGATGCTGCCCAGGTCGGTCCGCTCGCGGATGAGGCTGGTGTAAATACCGGCTTTTTCCACGTCTCCGATCATGATGTATCCGTTCAGACGATCGTCGCTGTAGAAAAGCTTCTTATATGTCGATTTTTCTTCGTCGATGGCTTCGTATACATTTCCATTATAGGTCCCCGCCGTGATTATATGCAGTCCGAAGAAACCGATCGCGTTCATTGGGATGGCTTTGTTGAAGCACTTGTCGCCGCCCGCCATGTTGATACCGGCTGTTTCACCCTGGATGTATGCATTCGGGAGCAGTGCCATGATCCTGTTCATCCCGCTGGATACATCGTAGCTCTGGGTACAGTCTCCCGCGGCGTATATATCCGGTGCTGTCGTTTCGGCACGCTCATTGATGACGATGCCCCTTTCGATCCGGGCAATGCCTTCAAGGAGCTTCACGTTTGGACGGACTCCCACAGCCATTACCAAAACATCAAAACAGAATTCCGTTCCGTCGGTAAAGACTGCCTTGCTGCCTTCAAACTTCTGCACGCTGTTTCCGAGGATGAATTTCATCCCTTTGCTCTCAAGATGCTTCTGCACGATCCTTGCGCCCCGATCGTCAAGTATGCTGGACAGGATGCGCGGCGCCAGGTCAACGACCGTAATGGTCCCTACCTTATCCATGATGCCCTCAGCACATTTCAAACCGATCAGGCCCGCGCCTATGATCAGCACATGCTTATCTTTCCCAAGGTCAGCCGACAGCCGCCGCGCGTCGTCCAGGCTCATAAACGTATGCCTGCACGGGACGGTATCCAGTCCCTCCACCGGCGGAACGAACGGCGATGAGCCGGTGCTTACCATGAGTTTGTCATATTCGATACCCCTGCCGTCCGCAAGGGTCACTGTTTTTCTCTCCGCGTCTACTTTTTCCGCCCTCACGCCCGCGATGAACTCAACGCCGTTTTCCCTGTAAAAATTATCCGGGCGGTATTTCATCTTCTCCTCCGTCGTTTTGCCGTACAGCAGGTAGGAGATGAGTGGCCTCGAATATGTGTGGTAAGGTTCATCGCTGATGATAGTGATGCTTCCTTCCCTGTCGACCTGGCGGATCCCCTCGACCGCACCTATCCCCGCGGCGGAGTTGCCTATGATGACGTATTTCATCGGTTTACCACCTTTCTTCATAGACGATTGCGGCGTTGGGACACCCGGTCACGCACTGGGGTGTGCCGTAAATGTTCTTCGTGCAGAGTTCGCACTTCTGCACCGGTCCTTCGTCCGACGGAGAAACGGCCCCATACGGACAGCTCAGGATACATGTGTAGCATCCGATGCACCTGTCGCGGTCGATCGTGATAACGCCGTCACTTATGCTGATCGCACCGGTAATGCAGCCCTTCCGGCACAGCGGTTCGTCGCAGTGCCTGCAGGACACCGCAAAGCTGATGCCGTTTCTTTCCTCGATTTTTATCCTGGGATTTATTCTAACGTTTTTCAGCGTGCGGGCCAGATCCCTTCCGTTAAGGTTGGCAAACGCACAGTAGTATTCGCACAGATGGCATCCGAGGCACCATTCCTCATTGACATATACCCGTCTCAACTTATTCACCTCTGCAGTATCGAATTACCGGCAACCTTCGGCTATTCGCCGGCGTGTTTGATGCCGAGTATCTCGAGCTCCTTTTCGTTGAGCCCGACACCGCGCAGCATCAGGCGGTTGCCCTTCAGGGTCTCGATGGAGTTGATGCCCATTCCGCCCATCATCTCTTCGATCTCATGTTTCCATGCGTTCATCAGGTTGACAAGCCTTTTATAACCGATGTTGGGATTGAGGCGCTTTGCAAGTTCCGGGACCTGCGTCGCGATGCCCCAGTTGCATTTGCCCGTGTGGCACGATCTGCACAGGTGACAGCCCAATGCCATCAGTGCCGCTGTCGCAACATATACGCAGTCAGCACCCAGCGCGATCGCCTTGACCACGTCCGCACTTGAACGTATACCGCCGCCGACTACGATGCTGACGTTGTCGCGGATGCCCTCGTCGCGCAGGCGCTTGTCGACACAGGCAAGGGCAAGCTCGATGGGGATCCCTACGTTGTCGCGGATCCTCGTAGGCGCCGCACCGGTACCGCCGCGGAAACCGTCTATTGCGATTATGTCCGCTCCGCTCCTCGCTATACCGCTTGCGATAGCCGCCACGTTATGTACCGCCGCGATCTTTACTATAACCGGTTTTTGATAATTCGTCGCCTCCTTGAGGGAGTAGACCAGCTGGCGGAGGTCCTCTATGGAATAGATATCGTGGTGCGGCGCGGGAGAAATGGCGTCGCTTCCCTCAGGTATCATGCGCGTCCTGGAAACATCCGGTCCGACCTTGGTTCCCGGCAGGTGTCCGCCGATACCGGGCTTTGCGCCCTGGCCCATTTTGATCTCAATGGCCGCTGCCGCTGCCAGGTAATCCGGATGCACTCCGAAGCGACCGGATGCCACCTGAACGATCGTGTTTTTGCCGTATTTATAGAAGTCCTCGTGCAGTCCTCCTTCGCCGGTGTTGTAGTATATACCGACCTCTTCGGCTGCACGTGCCAGGCTTTCGTGTGCGTTGTAGCTGATCGAGCCGTAGCTCATCGCCGAAAACATCACCGGCATCGACAGGGTAAGGAAAGGCGGCAGGACCTTCTTTATCCTTCCCTTTTCATCCCTTTCTATCTTCTGGGGTTTCGGTCCGAGGAAGACTTTTGTCTCCATGGGTTCCCTAAGCGGGTCTATTGAGGGGTTCGTGACCTGTGATGCGTTGATCAGCATTTTGTCGAAGTATACGGGAAAGCTCTCGGGGTTGCCCATGCTGGAGAGCAGCACCCCGCCGCTTTCGGCCTGCTTATATATTTCGTTGATGATCTTGCCCGGCCAGTTTGCGTTTTCCTTGAACGTATGACCGGACTTGACTATCTTCAAAGCCCGAGTCGGGCAAAGCGCGACACACCGGTGGCAGTTGACGCACTTTTCGTCATATGAAACCATCTTATTCAGATCTTCAATGTACTCATGTGCTCCGTTGGAGCACTGTCGTTCGCACACGCGGCAGTTTATGCACCGGTCCTGGTTCCGCGCGATCTCATAATCCGGATAAATGTAATTAATAGCCACTATATCTGTCCTTCCTTCAATGTGACGATTACCGCTTCGCCGCCTTTCGGCGACCAGACTCTGTCCAGATCCTCCTGGATGATCCTGATGGCTGCCTCTTCGCTTGCAACGTATACCATGTCATCCTTTTCGCCGGCTACCATGCTGCGGAGCTTCAGCCTGTCGTTGAGTGCCATCATGCCTCCCTCGAACCCCACTATTATAGAAAAGGGTCCTGTCAGCAGCTGGGAAGCGAACGTGTGTCTCAAGAACTCCAGTTCCTCCCGCTCCTCCCTGGGTTTGGACTCTATCGTCGTCCAGAACGGAGCGGCAAGCACATGGCTTATTTCTTTGAATGTAAGACCTTTGGTCCTGTGCAGGTAGTCTATTATATATGTTATTACTTCCGTATCAGTCAGCAGAGTGCATTTATATCCGTACATTTCCATGGCCCGACGGTTTGCGTCATAGGAAGATATCTCACCGTTATGTACCACCGAATAGTCCAGCAGCGAGAACGGATGGGCTCCGCCCCACCATCCGGGCGTATTTGTCGGGTACCGGCCATGGGCGGTGAAGCAATACCCTTCATATTCGTCCAGGCGGTAGAACCTTCCCACGTCCTCCGGAAATCCGACGGCTTTGAAAACTCCCATATTCTTTCCGCTGGAGAAAACATATGCCCCGTCGATCACAGTGTTGATCCTGATCACGCACCTGACCACGAACTCCCTCTCATCAAGCTGGCTGTCTGCCAGCTTTGTCGGAAGCGGGCTTACAAAATACCTCCATATGAGGGGTTCGTCGGTGATTTCAGGAATCTTTCTGGTCGGGATCTTGGAAAGATTGATTATATCGAAATGACTATCAAGGAAATCTTCACATTCCTTTTTTGCGGCACTGTCGTCGTAAAACACGTGGAATGCGTAATAATCCTTGTATTCGGGATATATGCCGTAACCCGCAAAACCGCCCCCAAGGCCGTTGGACCGTTCATGCATGACGGCAATGGAGTCGATGATCTTTTGTCCGGAAAAACGCTTGCCGGATTTTGAAAAGATCCCGGATATGGCACAGCCCGACAGGTTTCTGAATGTTCCTTCCCTCACAGAAATTGCCCCCAATTACTATAACAAATAAAGGCGTCCATCATATAGAGACACCTATATGATGAACACCTTTGTTCACATCAAACATAATACTATAAAACTTCTGCCGTGTCAACAAAAATAACGAAATATTTTAATGTGTAAATTGCATTTAATCTAAGTTTAACACTCTATATAGTCATTATAGACGTCACTTATGCAAGATTGACATTTTGAAATTGCATCCGTCAAAAATTTTTTTGCAAAAACCAATTGACAACCGACGGCGAATATGCTATTCTCTTCCCGTACAGCGAAGGTGCTGTGGATAGTATGTCCGCAGCACCTCTAAATTTTTAAACTATCCTGTTGACACCTTTTGGTGATGCAGCGACCTTTATGGAGGGATTGAAGTGGAACATAAGAGTATTTCCAAACTATTTGGCAGCATGGTATTCAACGATGCGGTGATGAAAGAGCGCCTGCCGAAGGATACCTACCAGGCTATCAAAAAGACCATTGCCGACGGAACTCATCTTGAACTTGACGTAGCCAATGTAACGGCAAATGCCATGAAGGACTGGGCTGTAGAAAAGGGAGCCACCCATTTTACCCATTGGTTCCAACCCATGACAGGTATAACGGCGGAGAAGCATGACAGCTTCATCACGCCCGACGGTTCCGGCAAGGTTATAATGGAGTTTTCGGGCAAATCCCTGGTAAAGGGAGAACCCGACGCTTCCAGCTTCCCTTCCGGAGGATTGCGGTCGACTTTCGAAGCGAGAGGATATACCGCATGGGACCCGACCTCCTATGCATTTGTTAAAGACCACACCCTATATATCCCGACCGCGTTCTGTTCTTACAGCGGTGAAGCTCTCGACAAAAAGACGCCGCTGCTGCGGTCGATGCAGGCTCTCAGCCACCAGGCACTGCGCATATTGCGGTTGTTCGGCGTCACCGATGCAAAACGCGTCGTTTCATCGGTGGGACCTGAGCAGGAATACTTCCTGATCGATAAAGAAGTATATCTGAAAAGACCGGACCTGATTTATTGCGGCAGGACCCTTTTTGGCGCAAACCCGCCCAAGGGCCAGGAAATGGAAGACCATTATTTCGGATCGATAAAACCGCGCGTTCGCGAATTCATGCGTGAGCTCAACGAAGAACTGTGGAAGCTGGGCATACTGGCCAAGACGGAGCATAACGAGGTGGCCCCGGCCCAGCACGAGATCGCGCCGATATATTCTGAAGCCAACATAGCCACCGACCATAACCAGCTCCTTATGGATATAATGAAAAGCATCGCCTCAAAACACGGCCTGGCATGCCTGCTGCATGAAAAACCCTTTGCGGGGATAAACGGCAGCGGAAAACATGTCAACTGGTCCATCTCCACCGATACCGGGATCAACCTGCTCGAGCCAGGCGACACCCCCTTCGAAAACGCCCAGTTCCTGCTGTTCCTGATGGCAGTGATCAAGGCTGTCGACGATTACCAGGATCTGCTCCGCCTCTCGGTGGCAAGCGCGGGCAACGACCACAGACTCGGTGCCAACGAGGCCCCGCCTGCGATCGTATCCATATTTGTTGGTGAAGAACTCAACGAAATACTTAACGCCCTGGAAAACGGCACCCTGTATAACGGAAAAGGCAAGACCCTGATGGAAATCGGCGCCACTGTCCTTCCCCACTTCCCGAAGGATACCACCGACAGGAACCGCACATCGCCCTTTGCGTTTACCGGCAATAAATTCGAATTCAGGATGCTGGGTTCCTCCTTCTCCATCGCAGGCCCCATCATAGTGCTCAACACCATTGTGGCGGAAGCCTTGCGCCAGTTCGCAGATGAGCTGGAAAACAGCAGCGATTTCAAGGCAGATTTGAACGACCTCATCAAGAGGACGATAAAGGAACATAAGCGCATCATATTCAACGGAAACGGGTACGACCAGTCCTGGATCGAAGAAGCGGAAAGAAGAGGCCTGTCCAACCTGAAAACGACACCCGAAGCCCTGCCCGCCTTCATCCAGCCGAAGAATGTCGAGATGTTCACACGGCATCGCGTCTTTACTGAACAGGAAATCAAGTCCCGTTACGGAATTCTGCTCGAAAACTATTGCAAGACCATCAATATCGAAGCGCTTACCATGATAGATATGGTCAAGAAGATGGTGATCCCGGCTGTAGTATCTTATCAGTCGGAGCTTGCCGAACTCATCCTCCGCAAAAAGTCTGTCGGAACAGAAGTATCAACGTATCTGGATGAGACGCTGCTCGGAAGGATATCAATTCTCTCGGAAAGCCTTGGGAGAAAACTGGAGTACCTTACCGAACAGGTGATCAAAGTCAGGGAAATAAGCGACCATCTGGAGCTTGCAAAGGCATATCGCGAAAAGGTATTCATTGCTATGAGCGATTTGAGGTCAACAGTTGACGAGCTAGAAACACTTGTCGCCAAAAAGCATTGGACTATCCCGACCTATGCCGAGATACTGAACAGCGTAAACTGAGACCAATGCTAAATACTCACAACCTCCTCATTATGCATGTTTTATCACAAAGATAAGCGATTTGGTCATTTGGGCGGCCTGAGCGTAAATGCAGACTGATTGGGTATACTATAAAAGCTATTGCGCAATGATTTGCTTCATCGTGCGATAGCTTTATTTCATATGCCGGTCCGTTCTTTTGATATTTTCCCAATCTTTGAGAATCATGATTCTGAATCCGGTTTATTCCGGCAACCTTAACTTTTTGATGGACATATATGCGTGTATATGTTATATTCGAAAAAAGCGGCTTTTGACGGCTTTTTGCTTACATTTTGCCGAAAACCTCAGGCATTTGAGTCGATACACGCCAAAGAAGGTCTCTTTGAAAAAATAACAGGACGAGGATATTGTATGAAAAAGACCCGCACGACAGAGCGCTTTGACATGAACATAAAACCTGTAAGGCAGTGGAGCATCCTAAGACCCATCACATGGGCCGCAAGCTTCCCTGCAGTATGGAAATACGGATTGAAGATCAACAAGAACGGTGTGAAGGGATTGAAACCCCCATACCTGCTGCTATGTACACATATGGCCTTCCTGGATTTCATGGTGACCACTGCCGCGATTTTCCCGCACCGGGCAAACTATGTCATCGCCATCGACGGCTTCATAGGACGGGAATGGCTGCTCCGTGCCGTGGGCGGCATCTGCAAGCGTAAGTTCACAAATGACATCAAGCTTATAAAGCACATAAATCATGTCTTAAACGTCCATAAAGATGTCCTGGTCATGTATCCTGAGGCACGTTATTCACTCATAGGTACAAACGCCGTCCTTCCCGCTTCCCTCGGCAAGCTTGTAAAAATGCTGAAGGTTCCGGTGGTCGTGCTTCGCATGCACGGCAACTATCTCAACTCGCCGGTGTGGAATCTCAAGAAAAGGCACAACCGCATCGAGGCGGATATGACTCTGCTCTTGACTCCGGAACAGGCCGCCGACCTGCCTGTCGATGATATAAACGCAAAAATCAATGAGGCTTTCTATTATGACGAATACGAGTGGCAGAGGCAGAGCAATATCCGCATCACATACAAGGATAACGCAAAAGGCATCCACAAGGTCCTGTACAAATGCCCCAGCTGTATGACCGAATATCGGATGACCTCGTACGGAACTACGATCGAATGCACGCATTGCGGCAAAAAGTGGGAGCTCACCGAATACGGTGAGCTGAAAGCCCATGACGGGATAACTGAGTTCAGCCGCCCCTCGTTATGGTATGAGTTCGAGAGAGAGGAAGTAAGAAAGGAAATAGAGGCAGGTACTTATTTCTTTGAAGACGAAGTCATCGTCGACTCACTGCCAAACTCAAGAGGCTTCATCCGCCTGGGCAAGGGAATGCTGAGGCATGACATGAACGGATTTACTTTGAAAGGGACTTTTGACGGTGAGCAATTCGAACTCAGGAAGGAACCCTTGACGATGTATTCCTGCCATATCGAGTTCGATTACAATAAAACCGGCGATTGCATAGATCTGTCGACTTTGTCCGACACCTATTATCTTTATCCGCGGGGTCAGAGTTTTTCGGTAACAAAAATAGCCCTTGCGACTGAAGAGCTTTATAAGTTCTACATGCAGAAACAGCTTGGAAAAAACAAATGACTTCCCGAAATATCAATTGATAATATATGTTGAGTTAGTTTGATTGCGAAACATTCTATTGATTAAGAGATATTCTTATGATTTAGACACATTAACTTATTTTGCTATAAGCATTGATCATCACCTGTAATGACCCCTGCACCTATAATGATCCCTGCAAACCTTGGTTATTTATAAACATAATTTTCAAGAGCGAATTAGTTACCTAATCCGCTCTTTTTTATCAACATTCTTCAAATATCACAGCGTTATTTTACTTTGATCACCGGGGCAGATCAGCCTGTCCGGTCAGATCCATGTCAAACAACGCCCTGACTCATCATAGCTTCCGCTACCTTTTTGAAACCTGCGATATTGGCCCCGACGACAAAGTTGTCCTCCTGGCCCACTTCTTTTGCAACTTCAGCTATGTTGTTGTATATGTTCACCATGATCCTCTTGAGCTTTTCGTCTACTTCCTCGAATGTCCAGGCGGTCCGCATCGAATTCTGGCTCATCTCAAGCGCCGATACTGCAACTCCTCCGGCGTTCGCGGCCTTGCCGGGCACATACAGCACCCTGTTTTCCAGGAATACATCGATGGCTTCCGGTGTAGACGGCATGTTGGCTCCTTCGCCAACCACATAACAGCCGTTCTTCACAAGCGCTTTTGCGTCTTCCCCGTTCAGCTCGTTCTGTGTCGCGCAGGGAAGAGCGATATCGCATTTGACGTTCCAAATGCCTCTGCCCTCGGTATATACCGCATTCGGGCGGTACTTCAAATACTCGGAGATCCTGCCGCGATTGACCAGCTTGATCTCCTTGACAGCGTCAAGGTCTATGCCTTCGGCATCATATATGAATCCGTTCGAATCGGACAAAGTAACAACTTTACCGCCCAGTTGGAAAGCTTTCTCCGCGGCAAATATGGCAACGTTTCCTGCACCGGATATCACAACGGTTTTGCCCTCGAACGACTCATCATGCCTGCGGAGCATCTCGTCGACCAAATACACAAGTCCGTAACCCGTTGCCTGGGTCCTGACGAGCGAGCCGCCGTATACCAGCCCCTTGCCAGTAAGGACACCATTGAACGTATTGGTCAGGCGCTTGTACTGTCCGTAAAGATACCCTATTTCGCGCGCCCCGACACCTATATCGCCGGCGGGTACGTCGGTATCCGGTCCGATGTGGCGGAACAGCTCGGTCATGAAGCTCTGGCAGAAAGCCATGATTTCGCGGTCCGACTTGCCCTTCGGGTCAAAATCCGAGCCGCCCTTGCCTCCGCCGATGGGCTGACCCGTCAGGGAATTCTTCAGCACCTGTTCGAATCCCAGGAACTTCATGATGCTGAGGGATACGCTGGGATGGAAGCGCAGTCCGCCTTTGTATGGGCCAATGGCACTGTTGAACTGGACACGGTAGCCTTTGTTTACCTGGACTCTTCCCGCATCGTCGACCCATGGGACCCTGAAGATAACGATGCGCTCAGGCTCACAGAGCCTTTCAAGAAGGCCCGCCCTTTCATACTCCGGATGCGCATCCACATAAGACTGCAGCGATGTGAGTACCTCGGTCACTGCCTGAATATATTCAGGCTCATTTGGATTTTGCGCTTTTACCCTTTCAAGTACTTTCATTGTGTAAGACATAAATCCGCTCACCTATCCAATAGTATAAAAAAAAGCGCTTTACGGCGCATTTCAAGCAACTATGCCGATAAACACCGTTGTTTATCGCGTTAATTATATAATGCACTAAAATGCTTGTCAATATGATTCAATATGATTTTCTGTTTTCCGTCATTTTCCTTCAGAAAACTCTATCCTGTTGCGTCCCAGTTTACAATATGAATCAAATTTCAATACCGATTATATCAACGGATTTACCCACCCAAACAGATACTTTCCTCTGGATTGCGTGCAAGAAGTATAGACTTTACCCGCTCTATGCACCTGCCCCTTTCCGGAAATATCATTATTATATTATCACAGCGGATATGGTGCTGCAGTAATTCACAACAGCCTTTTTGGAGAGTATCACATATTATGATATGAAAAGCATGAAAAGGAGCTGACCAAATTGATCGATCGTGAAGATACGAATGCCCAATACATACTTAAAGACTATGGGCCGCGTCCGCTGGTATTCAACATCAGCAAAGCGACAAGGCAAAACAATACATTCCGCACTGCGTTCTGGACCGGAAAACATATGCAGCTGACTCTGATGAGCATCAGGGTCGGTGAAGATATCGGGGCTGAGATGCATCCGCAGCTTGACCAGTTTTTGCGGATCGAGCAAGGCCATGGCCTGGTACTTATGGGGCCCCGACGTGACAACATGAACATGCGGGTGAACGTTTCAGACGATGACGCAATCATCGTTCCGGCCGGGACCTGGCATAATGTGGTCAACATCGGCAGCATACCGTTAAAGCTCTACTCGATTTACGCCCCTCCGGAACATCCGCACGGAACTGTACATGAAACCAAAGCAGACGCAATGGCAGCTGAACATGACCACTGATAACCTGATCATTCGAACGCTGAGCAACACGAATTTGTGTTGCTCAGTTTTTGTGTATATCAACTGTACAGTTTATTGTACTGCTTGATTGCCAAAATAGTTTGACATGTCGAATATTGTCGGATACAATTAAAAGTACCAGGGCTGGTAATGTTTACTGCGTTCCGATCCTGAAGCAATTTGAAAGGAAAACCGAAAAGTGAAAAACAGCATCAGTTCAGAGCTGATTTCGGTCCATGAACAGATAAAGTACATCCAAAGAAAAGTCGAAAATATCAAAAACACCTATTGCTATAGGTACATAGACTCCTTCGGAAGAGAATACGATATCGATCTCGAATGGTTCAAGATCGAGACGAAATACGGGCAGTTGATCGAAGAGGAGCAAACCCCGGAAGGAAAATTGAAATATTGCGAGATGATGTATCAGGAATGTATGGACCTGGTATACGAAGAAATCGAGAGCCGGCCCGAACCTCTGCTGTTTGAAAAAGATGCGTGCGGAGGCGACAGCATACTGATCGTGCATGAAAGTCAGGCAGAAATGTTTTTATGATCATATCGAATGAAAAAGGAGAGAGACGACCATGATTTGTCAAAATTGCGGCAGTGAGATAATGGATGACGCTAAGTTCTGCAGTTACTGCGGTAAGCCGGTTTCGGATGATGGGGATACACCCGATTTATTGGATCAACTCCGGTATGATGACCTGACGGAGTCCGAAGATTCATTTGAACGTGAAATCGAAGAAGAATTCCAGTCAGAACTCAAGGCTGAGTTGCATCAGGAGTTTGACAGCAATGGATATCTCATAGAAAACAAGGATCTTTCCGACGAAGATCCGGATTTCACCGAAGATCCTGACATAAATGATGACGACAGCGATCTTAAAAAGGCATACAGGATCGTAGATTTTGATATGGAATCGGGTATGCTTACGGTAAAAGACCGGGACGGAAACGAGCTCTTCAGTGCAGAATGCGAGATGCCGGGAAAAGAAAAGCGCTACTTCGGTTTCGGCGTCGTAAAAACATTTTACTACATACCCGATTTCATTATATATAAACATGGCTGCTGGAAAATCTTCGATCTGCAGCAAAAGAAGCATTTTGCTGTCAGAGCCGTTCAGGACGACGAGGAAAGCAGGATCATATCCGAGTTCGATTCCGTTGAGATCTCGGATAGAGCTGTAATCTACAGTTCTGAAGGCAAGGTCGGCTTATTGTCCGCCGTGTCGATCAAACCGGGCACATCAGAAGAAGATGACATGGATACATCTCAGGACGCGGCATACTCTGCCGAACAGGAGGCGAAGGAAAAATATGTACTGGTTGCCGCGGCAGACTGTGTTTATGACAGCATAGAAAGAATAAAGCGCAGCACATTTGCAGGATACAGCTTCGGCCCCAAATATTTCAAAGCGATCTCAAATCAAAACATCTATATTATCAATGAGAAGTTTGGACTCATAACGGATGTAACATGCGAAGAGGACGAAAACGGAGACGGATCGGCTCCTTTCGTCTACATTGCAGTCGATGCTAATGACGATCTTCATGTGGCTTCGGACGGGGAATACAAAATATATGGATATTCGGACATTTCCGAATGCTATGGCGATGAGATAAGTTATTGCAGCGCAATGCCACCCTCTGAGAGTTACAGTATAAAAGAATGTACTGATGAAAACAGCGGGTCTTTCATCGTATACGATATCGATCATGTCAAAAACAAAAAGATGTATGGAGTCATAAAAAATGCAAAATTCATACTTGCTATCGACAAGGATTGGATCGAGGCTGTAAGCTACAATGCCCTGATGCAGCTGTTCATCGTTCGCATCAACGGAACCTATGGAGTCTATTCGGAGTTTGGCGAAACAGTGATCCCCCCGCGCTTTACCTCAATAACCCCCGCCGAATCCGAAAATCCGGGTGATGATTCTGATGATGTCGATGCTCTGAAATCAGAGTTTGATTTCAGTTATTGGAACCCTGCCGAAGAACAGGATCGTAAATTCGTTGCCTGTGATATTGCGAAAAAATATTTGGTCACCGTCAAAATGAGATACGAACGGGATGTGTATCCGTGGGAAACGGAATATGAAGAGATCATGGATACTAAGGGCAGACCTGCTTCGGGGCTTGAGGACGTTTGCGCAGATGAAGGCGCTGAATACTTCTTCAGTCACTCTGACTTTGAATATAAATCGAACAACGCCCGCTTTGACAGAGATAATTTGACGATCTGTAAGGATGATAATGATGAGCTCTCATTTGCCGAAAGCGACGATATCATATTTGATTTCGGTGATAAAGAAGTTCAGTACCTGGACATGGATCTGACATCGGGTGTGGAAACATCGGAGCAGGATATCGTTGTGGGCGGACATATCGCAATTTTCAAAGATGATGATCAGTGGAAAATATATGATACGACCGCTGAGGAGTTCCTATATTCCGAAAGGAACTTTATAGGGTTTAAGCAATACGGAAAGGTATTGATATATGCAGAGGAATATGAACCCGGTAAGGTGTTGTTCGGTGCAGCATACTATAGTTCTGAAACAGAAGACATCCGTTTGATAACCGATCCGATCTATAAGTTCCTGGAGGCAAAAGCACTGGATCGTTCTTCATACATCGTGCTGCGCGGCAGATCATCCGATTCCAGGAATCACTTCATCGGCACAAAAGGATTATATGCATCCGACTCTTACAGTCTGGGCTGGCACTATATCGGCCAAATATTCTATATAGATCTGTTTGGCACTTCGCTACATGTAGCATATAAAGACAACTATGAGGGCGGTCATTATTATATCGAACTGTACAAACATGACAAGCCGGTCAAACTAATAAGCAGCAACAAACTGATCCATTACTACGAGGATAAAGCAGAAAGCAGTAAGTATATCTTCTGGTGTGTTGACGAGAATGACAACCTGAAAAGGATATGTCTCGGAAAAGCCGAAGAATACGGAAAATGTATTTACAAGACCGGCGAAACCGGTAAGGCATCAAAAAATGAAGGTAAAATAATAATCCGTCGGGACGGGTATATGGGTATGGTCAATCTATACGGTGAAATACTCATACCATTCAGGTTTTCGGCCATTTCCCCCGCGGAGCTCCATCCGGAAACCGACTTCATACTAGACGATTTCGGAAGAAAGGGTTTTGCGGTCGTTGATGGCGAGGCCCGTTATGTCATCCCATGTGAATATGAAAGCGTAGAGCTGCTCAAAGGCGGCAAAATGCCTGTTATTTTCGAGGAAGAGTATATCGCAGCGCCTGTAAAGCCGGATGAAGAGTACATCAAGGTAGAGAAAATGGGACGATCCGCTTACTATACCAGGAGCGGTAAGCTGGCTGTCCATTTCAGCAAAATTTGACGGAGGAGCGCCGGAAATGCCTAAAATACATGTATTGGACAACTATTTGAAAGAAACGCTGGAGTACCCGAGTGAAAATGATATCGAGCTTCACAGGATCACAGAGTACAAAAGATATGATGACGATGAAAGCTCAAGAGATCTCCTTGCCGTCGTAAAACTGGACAACGGTGTGACTTTGTACAAGTATGACAATGGTTTCGACGTTTTTACAGATGATAAGCGCATCGTTTATGCACCGGTCTACGACGTTGAAACCTGCGAAAAAGAAGGATATTCAATGTATGAAGCCGAGGATCTTCTGGGCTTTGTGAACAGGCATTACGATTATACGGAAACCTTCAGAGATTAGGCAGCGTACCGTTTTGCATCTTGGAACAGGAGCGGATCAAATGGCATGGGATAATGACGACAACAGCTTTTCATTGTACATATATAAAAATCCATGTCCTGAGTGCAGCGGGGACATGGTGATGATCTACGAACCATATAAAGATAAAAGCGGGACCCGGATATGCGGCCATGTTTGTGTAGATTGCGGTTTTGCGCGATATATAGACAGCCAGATGTTTTTCCCTTTGTACACGGGAAAATACAAAAGGGACGAATGGGTCGTTGACGAGGACGACCTGGAAGATTTTCACGAGGATGCACAGGCTGTTATCAGAAATATGAAGGCCGGGCGGTTTTTCAGGATGCCCCGTCAGCGAAAAGCACCACCTGCTTCACGTCCCAAAAACACGGCACCGGCAAAGCCGCAGTCCCGGCAACCGGCACAAGATCAGAGAACGACCAGGAATACACGGCAAGAGCAAGACAGACAGAGTCCGCAAAGCCGCCCATCCCAGGTTCGGCAGGATCAAACCGGTTCCGGCAACAACCCCTTTTCACGTCAAGGCGGATACCAGGCAGAAAGACAATTTTCGCGCGGTGATCCTGTGCCGGATAATAAACCCATTGTCTTTATGTATAACATCGGCCATCTATACAACACCGGCGACTATAAAGGCACAGTGGATGCATGCCGCCAGAAGCTCCGGGCCGGATCCAAACTGGACAGAGAGGAACTGTTTCAGTATGCCTACTCCCTTGATGAACTGGGGATGTATAAGGAGGCCATCGAAGCATGGACCGAATATTTGACGAGGTTCCGCAATAGCAGCGATGTTGCTGTCGTATACAACAACCGCGGTGTAGCTTATTCACGTATCAACGATCCGGAAAGATCCACTGAAGATTACCGGCAGGCAATCGCCCACGGCTACATCCATTCTGATAAACTGCAAAAAATCATCAACCAGAGAGAATCTCAGAAGCACTTGGATAATGCAAAAAATCAGTATCGTGCCGGCAACTATTCTTATGCTCTTTCCGAGTTTGAAGCTGTTCGAAGGCTCGGATATGACCTGGGTAATTTTTGGTTCGAATATGGCTACTGCCTTTCGAGAGCCGAAAGGACAAATGATGCAATATCAGCCTATACCAAATATATCAGCATGGATCCGGGTTCAACTGCGGCATACAAAAACAGAGGAATTTTATACAAAAAGATAGGCGAAAACAAGAAATTCAATGTCGACTTCTGGTACGCTTATCACTTGTCAAAAGACCAGGGCGAAAAAACCAAAATCCTGAATTCTCTATATGAGTCGAACAAAGCGGCAAGGGATATCGCATCGGTTGAAGCAGTATTAGTGGAAAAACGCCTGCGCAACGAGGCAGATGAAACAGACGCGGGCAAGTTTTTCATGGCAGAAGGCTCTTATCAAAAAGCTATTGACTGCTTCTCCAGGACCGGCCACCAGCAGAACCGGGAGTTGCTGCTTCGGTGCAAAGTGGAATACGCTCTGGCCAGGAAGGCTTACAGGGAAGCTTATGACTATATCAGCGGAAGCCATATGCTTTGGGACGCACAGCTTTGCAGGCGCGTGTTTTTCGGTCTGATCGAAGGCGTAAGCGACAGCAGGAGAAGAGAACTGGTCGAGGAAGCTATGGAGTCCGCGATATTCAGCAAGTTCGAATTTGTCAGGACAATGTATGAACAGTTCGTCGAAATCGACAGACGCAGAGCTGCCGAAGAGGCAAGAGCGAAGGCGGTCGCCGAAGAGGAAGATCTATTTTTCATCATGTAATGGTAAAAATACGCTCCCTCAGGTATGAGTACCGACGCTTGTCAAGCACCTGCACGACTGAGATGATTTTATCCCAATCCCCCCTTGAGGTGAAGCGCATACTTATCGATTTGATTTAATATTGATTTGATTATCAACAATCTTTTCCTTTTAAACACATGATCATCCACTGACACAATATAAATATGCTTCAACGCTGGACAACACATTTAATTGCGTTATCCAGCGTTTTTGCTATGTCATACCTATCGAAATTCAGGCGTGGATCAGGAATCATGCCTTGCGCAAAATCTTCTCCATTGCCTTCCCCTTGGCCAGTTCATCAATAAGCTTGTCAAGGTAACGGATCTCCCGCATGATCGGCTCTTCTATCTCCTCCACGCGGACACCGCATATGACTCCTTTGATCAAGGTGCGATTAGGGTTCGGCTGAGGGGCTTCCGAAAAGAATGTCTCGAAGTCGGTCTGCCTTTGCAGATGTTCTTCCAGTTCTTCCTGGGTGTATCCCGTAAGCCAGCGGATGATCTCATCGACCTCCGCCTTCGTGCGGCCCTTCTTTTCCGCTTTTGCTACATAGAAAGGATAGACTTTCGCAACACTTGTCGAATAGATCTGATGTTTTTTCATGGCAGCTTCCCCTGTATCAAGTTTCGTATGGATATGCATCCATATGGGTTATATATGGACCGGGATCATCAAAACAGCTTCGCCCGTAAATCTTTGCTTGATTTCGCGTCTCTTTCGGTGATTTTATCATTGTCACCGACTTGGCCGACCATAAGCTCGCCCAACGGATCGTGCCTTTTGCAGTTATTATCCACGGACACATCGCTATAGTTGGCGTAGCAATATACACATCCATTCCTGCATGTATTATAGACCCCGATATCAACACTCTCATAACAACCGCATAGGGCTCGCTGGTTCCTGTCTCTCTTAACGTCGAGTTCATACCCGCAAATCCTCTCAACAAGCGCTTTGTCGATGCAGCTCGATCTTTCGATGCCACATTCGTAAAGGTATGCCTCTTCACAGCAGGCCTTTACCTTAATGCCATACTCTTTTGCGGTATTTGAAATCATGTTCCCCAGTTCGATCATCTCATCCTTGCTTATTTCCCGCAAAATATCCGTCCTCAGTTTGGGGTACTTGTCAACAAAACTTATAACGCACTGATCGGTATACCCTTCAAGCCTGCCGCAGAGCCTTGAGAACTGTTCTTTGTGAAATGTAAAGTCAAGCGCTACATTCAGTATTATCGGGTCATATCTCCACACGACCCTTTCTTTCCCTATCCTGTCACTCAAATCGCAGAAGGTTTTTGTGATTTCATCTTTATCACGCAAACCTCTTTCCACAGTCTTGTCATAAGGTGTCAATGTAAATTGAAAATAGTACTTATAACCGAGTTTATCGATGATATTGAGCTTATCCATCATGTTAAGAGGATCTTTTGACCAAAATACTATGCAATCCACTACGTCCGGGCTCAGTATGATTTTGCTTATCTGAGCATGGTTCATCGGGTTCCGCGTCAGGACATGCCCTGCGTGCAACCGGTTAATAAACCATTCTGAATAATATGCAGGTATATCCGTCCTTCTTGAAGCGCTCAATATCATCTCCAGGACCTCAACTCATTGTCATTGAAAAACTAATAACTTCACTGTACGAGTCTATTACAAATGGTATATCTGCAAGTATTTTTTACTTTTAGTATTTATTGGTTCAGCAACATGTCACGTAATCATAAACGGGATCAAGGGAAAATAACGGGATCAAGGATGTTTACAGCCTTGCATTTACTTATGCCTGTGAATGATATAAAATTGACGTGAAAAGTGAGGTTGATAATATGGATATCTGGCTGCCGGAAAATATCAGAGCGGCTATAGACGGAAAACCCTTTGAAGTTGATAATGTGGGGATGTCCGATTCCTCGGTTTATATGTTTGATGATATGGTCCTCAAAATCCAAGACCATTCCCGTGAAACAGAAAATGAGTATGCGGTTTTACATTGCCTTGCGCAGACGATTCCGACTCCCAGGATCCTGTTATATGAAATCGCAAATGGCAAGGTTTATTGTCTTATGTCCAGACTCGAAGGTCGTATGGCTTGCGATGAAATATATCTGAATGATCCGGAACTCCTGCTGGAGGTCATTGCCGGGGCTTTCAAGCTGCTTTGGTCAGTAGATATAGAGGATTGCCCGTGCATCCAAACCCTTGATGTCAAGCTTGAAATGGCCAGGTACAATGTTGAAAACGGCCTGGTCGACACTGAAAATGCCGAACCGGATACATTTGGAGAAAACGGATTCAAAAGTCCGCACCATCTGCTTGAATGGCTGGAAAAGAACCGGCCCGATGAGGATGATCCGGTGTTTTCACACGGTGATATGTGCCTTCCGAATATATTCGCCGACGGCTCCAAAATCACCGGGTTCATTGATTTTGGCAGGGCGGGGATCGCCGACAGGTGGCAGGATATCGCTCTTTGCTATCGCAGCCTGATACATAATTTTGAAGGCAGATATAACGGCGGGCATCAATATAAAGGTTTTTCACCGGACATGCTGTTTGAAAAGCTCGGAATAGAACCGGACCGGGAAAAGCTTCGCTACTATATTTTGCTGGATGAGTTATTTTAGGGATTTGGCCGTACCTTGAGCATGATCCGGCTTGATCAGGCTTTATGCGACATAATCCATTCAACGACAGGTCCCAGATTTTCCTCTTTTACCCCGTCGAAGCCGTTTTCAATGTTTCTGATAGCCTCAATAGTTTCCTCATCCTTGTCTTTGCGCGCTTTCAGCACTTTCACGAACATCGACATCATAAGCTTGTCCAAACCCTTCAGTTCCCTCATAGGCAGACATCCGCCGCGCAGGTAAAAGAACGGTATCCCTTTGATATTGTTTCTTTCAAGGACCGTATCCGTGTCGGGCTCGGCGGATCTTGCCGTTCCCGACCCGCATACGACCTTGACATTATGATTCCTGGCTTTTTTGAGACCCTGTATCTTCCCTACCTTAATCCAACCCAGGAAAACGATTTCTTCATTTCTGTCAACCTTGGACAGTTCTCTTGCCGGAATTGCTTTCAAGCCTGTCTTTGCAGCAAGCATGTCGGCGTATTTTTTTGTAAACCCGGTTTTTGACTCATATGCGATAATCATGATTTGATTACCCCCCTAACTCTCTGGCTTGTCAGCTTAGGCGCTACTAACATGCACCTATTATTGGTATGATTATTCCCACCTTATTTTACAACCACTCAAGAATATCATAGAACAATATTAATGATAAGTTTATAATATTTGAATTTTTCTTGATCAAAGTACATTTTTATGTACATTTTTGCATAAAATCAAAACAAAAGCATTGACAAGTAATACATAATATCGTAAAATAGCATTAACAAATCCCACAGGCCTCTGTCTTTGACATGCACACTTTGTGGGCTATTTGCTTTTTTAGGTGGGAATATGGATAAGGTTAAACCATTCTTATCAATTGATAAGCAGATAGAACTCTTAAAATATAGGAAATTGAAAATAAATGATAATCAACTCGAAAAAGCGAAAGAGTTTCTTCTGAATAACAATTACTATCGAGTAAGTGGGTACTCATTAACACTGCGCAAAAACGATACTTTTTTTAACAGTGCTTCACTGGAAACATTGATGCAAATATATGAAGCCGACCGTTATATGCGGCATATTTTGCTATTGGTTATAGAAGCAGTTGAAGTACGATTAAAATCAATGATCGCATACTTCCATAGTCAGAAATATGGTCCTTTGGGTTACCTTGATATTAACAATTTCAGTTGTTCAAATAATGATAAAATTGATATATCAATTATAAAGAATTATATTTACATAACTAGTAAGGCAGAGAATCAAAAAAAAGCAATGATCGAATCAGAGTTGTTTCTCAAGCATCATAAAGAGCACAAGAATGATATTCTGCCATTTTGGGTTTATGTTGAAGTTCTTACTCTATCTGACGCGTCAAAATTATATACCATTTTGGATGAAGAATTGCAAAAAACTATTGCTCTGCAACTAAATTTCCAATCAAACAATGGACATAAAATTGTCGAAAACCTATTGCACTGTATTACCATTCTCAGGAATATATGTGCTCATGGTGGGCGTTTATATAACCGTTTATTTACCAGAAAACCCCGGCTTTCTATTCATTGGGTATGTCATCAGTATATTCAGCCATGTTAAAAAAATCGCGTTCTTCAGAAAAATAGCTTATATACAAATGCAACTAGCAGTTGTTTATATAAGATTTTGATTATTGCTAATATTTTCCAATGCCGATCAAGGGGACTGTTCTTTTGATTATTTTCTACTATTATCCAAAAGAAC
>ENA-OWPA01000394-OWPA01000394.1-bioreactor-metagenome-genome-assembly--contig:-NODE-394-length-61887-cov-10.650623_pt1 | contig 61887 bp, 61 predicted proteins | sample MGYA00238139_ERZ651803 | MGnify/ENA primary metagenome ERZ651803 (study PRJEB26909, sample SAMN07631231) | bioreactor metagenome | isolation source: Switchgrass digestor | place: USA: Dartmouth...
TTTGGAAATTTTCCCCAGCTCGTACTAGCTGTGGTTCGAAGCTGTATTTGTCTATAATAAGCCTTGGTTTGCTTTTATTTGAATCAGAAGAAGTTGGTGATACAAATATTCCTACATATTGTTCTATGGTCTCTTCTGTACCTACATCATCAGTATATTTTACTGTTATTGTAATTGGATAGTTTTTGATTTCAGCGTTTTGTGTTGTTAAAAACTTAAAACTTATATTTTGAATTTGACCTGGGTCCAATGAACTGATTTTTAGAATACTTACTGATTTTGGAACTAATCCAGATGGATCTGTGCTAGTTGCTTCAATTATTATGTTTTTTGCGGGCGATTGTCCTTGGTTTCTAAGGTCAAATTTAATTTCTACTTCTTGATTTTCCTTTATAGCACCTGTTGGATAAGTTAGGTTTTCTATAATTAAATTTGAAGCCATGTTTTTATTTGAAGCTACTGTAATAAAGAAGATGCTTTCATCAGAATAGGTTTCATTTTTTAAGTCTTTATAGGATAGGTCTAAATTTAATTCATAGCTTCCAGATTTTATTGTTTTAGAGGATTTTAGCTCGAAATAAACATAGGATTTTTTCCCAGGCTCTACAGACTGTAAAGTCTTATAGTTTACTCCATTTGCTAAAGTAAAACCATTATTAGATAATCCATTGAGTGTTACTTTAATATCCTTAGCCAATCCAGAACCTTTGTTTTCAATTTCAAATCCTACTGCTATAACTTCCCCAGGATTAACTGTGGCAGAAGGCATGATATCGACTCTGTTGATAACTAGCATAGGAGATATGTTGTTTTCTGAAACGCGTATATTTATTGTTGCAGGTAATTCAAATTTTTGTGATCTTTCCCAATTATAATATGAAACATTTAAAACTAATTTATAATTTCCTCCATCTGCTAATTCGTCTACAGTTACCTTAAAGCTCAAGGTGTCAGTATCTCCATCTGCACGAATTACTTTGATAGTGTCATAAGTTGACCCTTCTACATAGACGAATGGTGAATCGCTGATTAAATTTCCAACTATGTCGTATGCATCGTATATACTTGTATTTTTTAGTTTTACATTGATTGTTATTGTATCACCAGCTTTTGCAGTATACACATTGGAACTTATAATTGTTAAGTTAGGTATTTCTATTTCTTCTATTGGAGGGTCATCAATTGATTCTCCAAAAGCCCCAAGTGGTATTTGAAGTATTAACAGTAAAACTGACAAAAAAATACTAATAAACTTTTTCATGAAAGTGCTTCCCCCTTAACGTTATTATTCTCTTCTATTTTTTCAATTCTTCCATCTCTTAGATGTACTATTCTGTGGGCATATACTGAGATTTCTTGGTCGTGGGTAACTATAACTAATGTCTGATCTGATTCACGGGCCATTGCTGTAATCAAGTCCATGATTTCTAATGTAGTTTTTGTATCGAGATTTCCGGTTGGCTCATCAGCAAAGACTATTTTTGGTTTCCCTATGAAAGCCCTAGCAATACTTACTCTTTGCTGTTGTCCACCGCTCAGCTCAGAAGGTTTGTGATGAAGCCTATTCCCCAACCCCACTTCTTCTAGTATTTTCTTTGCCATTTTTTCTCTTTTTACTTTTGGAATTCTTTGAAAAGTAAGTGGTAAGGCTACATTTTCTAAAGCAGAGAGGGTTGGTATTAAATTAAAAGACTGAAATACAAAACCTACATATTTTTGCCTAAATTTAGTTACTTCATTTTCATTCATCTTGTGAACTGGCAATTTATCTATAAAAATTTCTCCGCTAGTAGGTTTTTCAAGACCTGCTATCAGATTTAAAAGAGTAGATTTACCAGAACCAGATGGCCCTAATAAACATATGAATTCTTTTCTTTTTATAGATAAATTTATGTCATTTAAGGCAATTATTTTTTCATCACCCATTTTATATACTTTTCTTAAGTTTTTGAGTATTATTAAATCTTCCAAAAAAGGATCACCCCCAGTTTCATGTAGATACATTTTACCATATTATAGCTGTTTAAATGGTTACAATATGATTAAAATTTGTAGTTATATTTGCCCAAATTAACTTTATCTACTATTGTTAAGAAATTATAAATATGATAATATTATATAGTCAGCATTAATCAGATATAAATAATTCTTAAGCATTAATTAAAAAGTTAAAAATTAACTTTATCAATTGTTAAGAAATTATAAATATGATAATATTATATAGTCAGTACTAATCAGATATAAATAATTCTTAAGCATTAATTAAAAAGTTAAATGGTTAGCGGTAAGGAAACTTTTTAACCAATTAATAGTACTTATTAAATTTCATGGGAGGGGATTCTATGGAAAAAGCAATGATAAGGGTTAGGATGAGTTCACAGGATGCACATTATGGCGGGAATTTAGTAGATGGTGCAAAGATGCTAGCATTATTTGGAGATGTAGCAACTGAACTTCTTATTAGGCACGATGGAGATGAAGGTCTATTTGTTGCTTATGATAAGGTAGAATTCCTAAATCCTGTATATGCAGGTGATTACATAGAAGCTGTTGGAGAAATAGTTAAGGTAGGAAATACTTCCAGAAGGATGGTATTTGAAGCAAGAAAGGTAATTGCAGCAAGGCCAGATATTAGCCCATCTGCTTGCGACTTTTTAGAAGAACCAATTGTTGTATGCAGGGCTGAAGGTGTTTGCGTAGTACCAAAAGATAAGATGAGAAAGTAGCTATTTTAATTCACAATTCACAATGAACAATTTACAATTGCTTTCAACTGACAATTAACAGCTGACAATTGATATTTAATAAGTTAAGTTTTTAGAGCGATAATTATATTTTGTTATCAATTGTCCATTTATTAAAATTGTGAATTTATTCACTATTAACTATTAGTTATTAACAAAATTTTGGGGGGTTTTAAAATGGAGAAGCTAATTATTACTGCTGCAATATGTGGTGCAGAAGTTACTAAGAAACATAATCCAGCAGTACCTTATACTGTAGAAGAAATTGCCAGAGAAGCTGAATCAGCATACAAGGCAGGGGCAAGCATAATTCACCTTCATGTTAGAGAAGATGATGGTACTCCAACACAAAGCAAAGAAAGATTTAAGGCTTGCATTGATGCAATATTGGAAAGATGCCCAGATGTAATTATACAACCTTCAACAGGCGGGGCAGTGGGAATGACAAATGACGAAAGGCTTCAACCATTAGAACTTAATCCAGAAATGGCTACATTAGACTGCGGTACTTTAAACTTTGGCGGAGATGAAATCTTTGTAAACACAGAAAATACTATTAAATACTTTGGCAAGAAGATGATTGAAAAAGGAATCAAGCCTGAAATTGAAGTATTTGACAAAGGTATGGTTGATTATGCTATAAGATTTGCAAAGGAAGGATATATATTAGAACCAATGCATTTTGATTTTGTTCTAGGTGTACAAATGTCTGCAACAGCAAGAGATTTGGCATTTTTGGTGGACAGTATTCCAAAGGGTTCAACATGGACTGTTGCTGGTATAGGAAGATATCAGTTCCCAATGGCAGCATTGGGTATAGTAATGGGTGGCCATGTGAGAGTAGGATTTGAAGACAATGTATACCTATCTAAAGGAGTATTGGCAAAATCAAATGGAGAATTAGTTGAAAAGGTAGTTAGAATAGCTAAGGAATTAGGTAGGGAAATAGCTACTCCAGATGAAGCAAGAGAAATTTTGGGTATAAAGAAGAGAAAATAAGACAGTAATGTAAAAGCCTCAGTTTATTGAGGCTTTTCTCGTATTTTATTTCATAAATTTGTACTCATAAAGTCCCAAGTTGTAATATGGGAGGTATTATAATGGAATTTAACCCCTTATATCACAAATACAATTCCAGGAGAAATCTAATATATGGTAAAAATGGGATGGTTGCTTCAACTCATCCGTTGGCATCTCAAGCAGGACTAGAGATTATGAAAAAAGGTGGAAATGCCATAGATGCAGCAGTGGCAACAGCAGCCACTTTGACAGTAGTAGAGCCTACGAGCAATGGAATTGGCGGAGATGCCTTTGCCATAGTATGGACTAATGGAAAGCTATATGGACTAAACGGCAGTGGTCCATCCCCAAAACTGCTTACATACGAGAAGATAAAGGAAATGGGATTAGAATCCATGCCTAAATACGGATTTGTACCAGTAACGGTACCGGGAGTCCCTAAAGCTTGGGCAGAGCTTTCTAAAAGATTTGGAAGGTTGAGCTTCAAAGAAGTTTTAGAGCCTGCCATTACCATTGCAGAAGAAGGGCATCCAGTAGCCCCAACTGTAGCTTATTACTGGAACAGGGCATTTAGGATTTATAGGGAAAATTTAAAGGGCGAAGAATTTAGAGAGTGGTTTAATGTTTTTGCGCCAAAAGGCAGGGCTCCAAGGGCAGGGGAAGTTTGGAGAGCGCCTTATCATGCTAAAACTTTAATGGAAATAGCTGAAACAGACGCGGAATCGTTTTATAGAGGAGAATTGGCAGAGAAGATTGATAGGTTTTCCAGAAAATTTGGAGGGCTTATTAGAAAGGAGGATTTAGAAAATTATTCCTGCCAGTGGGTTGAGCCTATTAGCGTTAATTATAGAGGTTATGATGTTTGGGAATTGCCTCCTAATGGGCAGGGGGTTGTAGCATTAATGGCTTTAAATATTTTAAATAACTTTGATTTTACAGAAAAGGATAATGTGAATACTTATCATGTACTTATTGAAGCCATGAAACTTGCCTTTGCAGATGGACTTGAGTATATTGGAGATTCCCAATATATGAGGGTATCAGTAGAGGATTTATTGTCACCTCAATACGGAAAGAAACGAGCTGAAATAATTGGAGATAAAGCTTTAGTACCAACCAATGGCAATCCAGATTCAGGGGGAACTGTATATTTTGCTGTTGCTGATGGGGAAGGCAATATGGTATCCTATATTCAAAGCAATTATATGGGATTTGGTTCCGGATTGGTAGTTCCTGAAACTGGAATTGCCCTTCACAATAGAGGCAACAATTTCAATACTATTGAAGGCCATGTTAACTGTGTTGGCCCATTAAAGAGACCATATCATACAATTATCCCTGGATTTTTAACTAAAGATGGAAAGCCTTTAGGTCCATTTGGCGTAATGGGAGCTTTTATGCAGCCTCAAGGCCATGTACAGGTAATCACCAATACAATAGATTTTCATTTAAATCCTCAAGATGCTCTGGATGCTCCAAGGTGGCAGTGGGTTAAGGATAAGACCATAGCTGTGGAGCAAAGTTTCCCAAATGATATTATTTTGATGCTTCAAGAAAAGGGGCATAATGTAGTAGTTGAAGCTAATAGTGGCAGTTTTGGAAGAGGGCAGATTATTTGGAGAGATGAAAATGGAGTGCTATGTGGAGGCACAGAATCCAGGGCTGATGGCTATATCGCAGTTTATTAATTTTTATATTTATGGTCTATGATTTTAATAAAGTGATATAATAAATAGTGATATTGAATTATGGAGGGGATTTAATGTTAGTTACAGGTAAGGAATTGTTGTTAGACGCACAGAAAAGAGGATATGCAGTAGGAGCTTTTAATATCAATAATATGGAAATAGTACAAGCTATAATTGAAGCTGCAGAAGAAACTAATTCTCCTGTAATTTTACAAGCAAGCCAAGGTGCTATAAAATATGCAGGTATTGAGTATATAACAGCATTGGGGAAAACAGCTGCAAGAAAGGCAAAGGTGCCTGTTGCATTACACTTAGACCACGGTACTGATTTTGACCAAGTAATGTTATGTATTAGGCATGGATTTACTTCTGTAATGATTGACGGTTCTAGGTTCCCATTGGAAGAAAATATTGCCTATACAAAGAAAGTTGTAGAAGTAGCTAAGGCAGTTGGTGTATCTGTAGAGGCAGAATTGGGTAAAATCGGAGGTACAGAAGACCATATTACTGTAGATGAAAAGGAAGCCATGTTTACTGACCCTGATGAAGCTGTAAGGTTTGTAAATGAAACAGATGTTGACTATTTGGCAGTTGCTGTTGGAACAGCCCATGGAGTATATAAAGGCGAACCCAAATTGGATTTTGATAGGATAAAGATTATAAGCGATAGAGTTAAAATCCCTCTAGTATTGCATGGTTCTTCAGGAGTACCAGCTGATGCATTGAGGAAAGCCATTTCATTGGGAGTTCATAAAATCAACATTGATACTGATTTAAGAATTGCCTTTACAGAAGGAATTAAAAACTACTTAAAAGAACATCCAGATACAATTGACCCAAGGAAAATATTAACCCCAGCTAAGTCCCTGATGAAGGAAAAGATAAAGGAAAAGATGGAAATCTTCGGTTCAGTGAATAAAGCTTAAATCAATTCACAATGCACAAACTTAGTGAATAGTGAATAACCAATAGTATTTATTAGTGAATAGTGAATAACGAATAGTGAATAGTTTAGGTAAGAAGCGAATAAATTCGCTTCTACTATAAAAAAATTTTTCAACTTTTAACTATTCACTATTAACTGTTCACTATAATCGTGGATTTACCTTAGGAGGGTACTAAATGAAATTTTTTATTGATACAGCCAATATTGATGAAATTAAGGAAATAAATGAATGGGGAGTTATTTCTGGTGTTACTACTAACCCCAGCCTAATTGCAAAGGAAGGCAGGGATTTTAAGGAAGTTGTTAGAGAAATATCAGAAATTGTTGACGGGCCTATCAGTGCTGAGGTAATATCTTTAGATAGGGATGGAATGCTTCGGGAAGCAAGGGAACTAGCTAAAATCCATCAAAATATAGTCATCAAAATTCCGATGACTAGTGAAGGGTTAAAGGCAGTAAAGGTTCTATCTAAAGAAGGCATTAAAACCAATGTAACTTTGATATTCTCTGCTAACCAAGCACTATTAGCATCATTAGCAGGTGCTACTTATGTAAGCCCATTTATTGGAAGGCTTGATGATATTGGAAATGAAGGAATGAAAATCGTTGAAGATATTGTTGAGATTTTTAGCATCCATGATATAAAAACTGAGGTAATTGCAGCAAGCATTAGGCATCCAATTCATGTTTTAGAGGCTGCTAAGGCTGGTGCACATATAGCAACTATACCATATAAGGTATTTTTACAAATGGTAAATCATCCTTTAACAGATGTAGGAATCGAAAAATTTATGAAAGATTGGGAAGGATTTATTAAAAGATAAGGAAGTGATTGTATGGATAGGAATTTGCCCTTAAATCTAGCTAGAGTAACTGAAGCAGCAGCATTGGCAAGTGCAAAGTTTTTAGGTAGAGGAGATAAAAATGCTGCGGACCAAGCTGCTGTTGACGCCATGAGAAGAATGTTTGATACCCTTAATATTGACGGAGTAGTTGTTATTGGAGAAGGGGAAATGGATGAAGCACCAATGCTCTACATTGGAGAAGAAATAGGAATTGCAGGTCCTGACTCCCTTAAGGTTGATATTGCAGTTGACCCACTAGACGGTACAAATTCAGTGGCCAAAGGTTTGCCAAATGCAATATCTGTAGTGGCTATTGCTCCAAGAGGATGCTTGCTTCATGCACCAGATACCTACATGAAGAAATTAGCAGTTGGGCCTAAAGCCAAAGGAGTTGTAGATATTAACAAATCTGTAGAGGAAAATATTCGCAATGTAGCAAAGGCTTTAGGAAAAGATGTATCTGAAGTAACTGTAACGATTTTGGATAGGCCAAGGCATGAAGAATTAGTAGCTCAAGTGAGAAAAGCTGGTGCAAGAATAAAGCTATTCAGCGATGGTGATGTATTGGCTGCCATAAATACTTGCTTTGACAATACCGGTGTAGATATTTTGATGGGAATTGGCGGTGCACCAGAAGGGGTAATTGCTGCAGCTGCTCTTAAATGTTTAGGAGGAGAATTCCAGGGAATACTTCATCCTGTAACTGATGAGCAAAAGAGAAGATGCTTGGAAATGGGAGCAGACTTAGATAAGGTTTATACCATAGATGACTTGGTTAAGGGCAATGAAGTAGTCTTTGCTGCTACTGGTGTATCCCATGGGGAGCTTTTACAAGGCGTTAGATTCATAGAAAAGAATGTGGCTACAACTCATACTTTGGTACTTAGGGCAGAAACTGGTACCATCAGGTTTATCGAGTCAATTCATAAGTTAGATAAAAAACCTGAATATGCTAAATAAATTGGCGAAGCCAATTTATTTAGTTAATAGTGAAAAGTGAATAGTTTATTGTGATTATTTTATTTTTAGTGAATAACTAAAAGTGAATAGTTGATTCAAAAACTATTTCTGTTAGTTATTCACTATTAACTATTAATTCTTCATTAATAAAATGTTGGAGGTGTTTGTTTTTGACAGAAAACGAACTGGCTAGCAAGAAGATTGTGGAGCTCCGGGAGATTGCAAAGTCTTTAGATATACAAAGCCCATATAAGTATAAGAAAGAAGATTTGATAAGGCTTATAATGGATAAAACACAAGATAATAGGGGCACAGTTGAGAAACATAAAGAAAATGAAATTTCAAAAAACAATGAAATAAAGGAAGAAAGCGATAAGGAAAAAGTAAATTCAATTAGCATTACTTCCGAACAGTTGCCTGAAAAGATATCAGAAGAATTGGAGAACATGGAACATGTTAATTTAGCCGAGGGCATATTAGAACTCCATGCAGATGGCTATGGATTTTTAAGGTCGGATAATTATTTATCCGGTGATGAAGACATATACATTTCTCCTTCTCAAATTAGAAGGTTTAAGCTAAAAACTGGCGACAAAATCTGCGGTGTAACCCGCGATCCTAATCCTGGTGAAAGATTTAAAGCCCTTCTTTATATTAAGTCCGTTAACGGAATGGATCCGGAAACTTGTCCTAAGAGGCCAAATTTTGATAGTTTAACCCCCATATATCCAAATGAAAGATTAATATTAGAAACCAGCCCCTCTGAACTTGCCACCAGAATGATTGATTTAATTTCACCTATTGGCAAGGGACAAAGAGGGATGATTGTGTCTCCACCAAAGGCTGGAAAGACCACCTTATTAAAGATGATTGCCAATGCAATAGCCAAAAATCATCCAGAAGTTGAAATTATTGTGTTGTTAATAGATGAAAGGCCTGAAGAAGTAACTGACATGAAGAGGTCAGTAAAAGGCGATGTTGTATATTCAACATTTGATGAGCTTCCCCAACATCATACAAAGGTAGCAGAAATAGTATTGGAAAGGGCTAAAAGGCTAGTTGAGCATGGTAAAGATGTTGTTATACTATTAGACAGTATTACAAGGCTTGCCAGGGCATATAACTTGACAATTCCACCTACTGGAAGGACATTGTCTGGAGGGCTAGACCCTGGTGCATTGCACAAGCCAAAGAGGTTTTTTGGTGCTGCAAGGAAACTAGAAGAAGGTGGAAGCTTGACAATTCTAGCTACTGCATTAGTAGAAACTGGCAGCAGAATGGATGATGTTATATTTGAAGAATTTAAGGGTACAGGTAATATGGAAATACATCTTGATAGAAAACTATCTGAAAAGAGGATTTTCCCAGCTATAGATATATATAAGTCAGGGACAAGGAGAGAGGAATTGCTTTTAAGCCAAAAAGAATTGGAAACAGTATGGGGAATAAGAAAGGCTTTAAGCAATTCATCTCCACAGGATGTCATAGAAACTCTAATTGAACATTTAATTAAAACAAAAAGCAACGAGCAATTTATTGAAGAAATTAGAAATAAAATTTGGTTTTAGTTGAAAAATTAAAAGTAATGTGCTATAATCTATAAGTCGAATTAGGAAAAATGTTTTTGCTATATACTAGCAGTTGAAGTGAGGTGAAATAAATGAAAAAGGGAATTCATCCAGAATTTAAGGAAGCTACAGTTATCTGTGCTTGTGGAAATACTTTTAAGACAGGTTCTGTAAAGGAAGAATTAAGAGTTGAAGTTTGTTCAGAATGCCATCCATTCTTTACAGGACGTCAACAAAAATTAGTTGAACGTGGTGGACGTGTTGAAAAATTCAAGAAGAAATACAATATGGATTAATTATTTCCAATAGGTTAGATGCTGAAAGCAACTAACCTTTATTTTTTAATTTTGTGAAGATTTAGACATAGAGTTTTAATAGGCAGGTTTTGCCAATGAGGTGATTAAATGAAAATAAAAGATTTAGATAGAGTTCCAAAGCATATTACAAGTATTGGGGGCCAAGCTGTAATTGAAGGGGTTATGATGAGGGGCCCAAGGGACATAGCAGTGGCTGTAAGAAAGCCCAACAATGAAATAGAATTGAAAAAGGAAAGATTGGAAACCCTTGGAATGAAGCATAAAATATTCAAATTGCCATTATTAAGGGGTGTAGTTAGCCTTATTGAAGCACTGATATTTGGAACAAGGGCACTGATGTATTCAGCAGAGTTTTTTGAAGTTGAGGAAGAAAAACCAAAGAAAGATACTTTTACAGAAAAAATATTTAAGGACAAGGCACAAAATGTTGAAATGTTCTTTACTATGTTGATTTCCATCGCTTTAGCTATAGGGATTTTTATGATATTGCCAAGTGTGTTGACTAACTTTTTTAAGGGCAGAATCCAATCCTCAATTGGCTTAAATCTCATTGAAGGATTGGTGCGTATAATAATATTCCTTTTATATATAATAGGTGTATCTAAGATGGAAGATATTAAAAGGGTATTTGAATACCACGGTGCAGAACACAAGACAATCCACTGCTATGAGCATGAAGAAGAATTAACAGTTGAGAATGTAAGGAAATACCCAATCCTTCATCCAAGATGTGGAACTAGTTTTTTGTTTATGGTTATGATTGTAAGCATCCTTGTTCTATCATTCTTCGGATGGCCTAATCCTGTTAAAAGGCTGTTAATAAGGGTATTGATGTTTCCTGTAATTGCAGGGATATCCTATGAAATTAATAAGCTAATTGGAAGAAGCAATTCTAAGTTAGCGTATGTAATATCATACCCTGGTTTAATGATACAAAAATTGGCAACAGTAAGGGAACCTGATGATTCTCAAATTGAAGTGGCTATAGAGGCTTTAAAGGCAGTATTAACTGATAACAGGGAAGATGATAAATGGTAAGTATAGCTGACCTTAGGAAGAGATTTAATGACAACCTTCAAGATGGTGTGCTTATTCTTTCTAAGCTATTAAATGTGGATAAGAGCTATATCTATTCCTTTGGTGAGAGGGAAGTCCCAAAGGAAATTGAGAATAAATTTGTGGAGCTTATGAAAAAAAGAAAAAATGGATGCCCCATCCAGTATTTAATAGAAGAAAAGGATTTTATGGGGTTGAATTTTTATGTCAAAGAAGGGGTACTAATCCCTAGATTTGATACGGAAATTTTGGTAGAGTATGTTATAGGGCATATTAATGAAAAATATAAAAATAGGAATATTAAGGTTTTAGATTTATGCTCAGGCAGCGGAGCAATTGCCTTAAGTATAGCATACTATTGTAAAAATACCTTTGTATATGGAGTCGATATATCAGAGGAAGCCATTGAAGTATCAAATATAAATAAAGAGAGGTTTAATCTAGATAATGTAAGATTTTTAAAAGGCGATTTATTTAATGCCTTAAAAAGTATAAATCTTGAAAGCCAATTTGAGATTATAGCTTCTAATCCTCCTTATATTCCAAAAGATGAAATTGAAAACCTTGAGAGAGCTGTAAAAGATTATGAGCCAGTTATAGCTCTTGATGGTGGTAAAGATGGTTTGGAATTTTATAGAAGGATTACAGGAGAAAGTAGAAGATATTTAAATGACGGTGGGCTATTAATATATGAAATAGGATATAATCAAGGAGAAAGTGTTAAGAGGATTTTAGAAAGTGAAGGATTCAGAAATATTTCTATTTTAAAGGATTTACAAGGACACAATCGAGTAATCTATGGGTTTAAATAAGATAAAGTAGGTGTTATTGTGGAGAAATTGATAAAATTATTTATATCATTCTTTAAAATAGGAGCTTTCAGTTTTGGCGGAGGCTATGCTATGCTTCCCCTTATTGAAGAGGAAATTATAAAGGTTCGTGGGTGGCTTACAACTACTGAATTTATAGATATAGTTGCAATTTCTGAAATGACACCAGGACCTATTGCTATAAATTCAGCAACTTTTTTAGGATATAAGGTAGCAGGTGTATTAGGGTCAATAGTGGCTACAGTAGCTGTAGTGCTTCCTTCTTTTATTGTCATGAGCATTTTATATCATTTCATAGTAAAATTTAAAAATACTCCTTATTTGGAATGGGTATTCACTGGCATAAGGCCTGTAGTTTTAGGTTTGATTGCAGCAGCTGCTGTTTCTGTGGCAAAGAGTGCTTTTATTGATATAAAGTCAGTAATAATTGCAGGATTACTGTTTTATTTAGTCTCCTTTAAAAATTTTAATGCGATTTTGGGCATAGTCTTAGCAGGACTCCTAGGTGTGCTACTATACTAAATTAGGAGGAATAAAATGCTTTTTAGTATGTTTATTACTTTCTTCAAAATAGGTGCCTTCACATTTGGTGGAGGATATGCTATGATACCTATTATTCAAGAAGAATTAGTAGATAAAAAGAAGTGGATAGATGATGATGAATTTATGGATGCCATAGCAGTTGCTCAAGGTTCGCCAGGGCCTGTTGCTGTAAATACAAGCATATATGTTGGGTATAAAATAAAAGGTTTGCCAGGAGCTATAAGTGCTACTTTGGGCACAGTTTTACCATCATTGCTGATAATTTTAGCTATTGCCATGTTCTTCTATCAATATAGGGAAAATGCCATAATTGATAAAGTATTCCTAGGCATTAGACCTGCTGTAGTAGCACTTATTCTTTCAGCAGTATATAAAATGATGAAGAAATCCAAATTTGGCTATAAAAGGCTTTTGATTTCCTTAGGGACCGTATTGATTATTGTATTTTTTAGCATCAGCCCTATATACCTAATAATTGCTGCAGGAATAGGAGGAATTGTTTATAATAAAGTGAAGGTTAAAGAGTAATGCATAATGCACTTAATTAATTCACAATGCACAATGCACAATTGTATTCAATTTTCAATTGATGAAATTGTGAATTGTTAACTGTGAATTGTGAACTGAATATTAACTAGTTTTGTGAGGTGATGAGTAGTGTTAGAAAAGTTAAAGTCCATTGAAGAGAGATATAGTGAGTTGGAAAAGATGATAATTGACCCTGAAATCATTAATGATAGAGAAAACTGGCAAAAATTGATGAAGGAACACGCTGAGTTGGAACCTATCGTTTTAAAATATAGAGAGTATTTGAAGGTTTTGAATTCCTTAGAAGAAGATAAGGAAATGCTTAAGGATAAGCTTGATGATGAAATGAGGGAATTGGTTAAAGAAGAAATAAAGGAGTTGGAAGAAAAGGAAGAAGCCCTTAGGGAAGAGCTAAAGATACTTCTTATTCCAAAGGATCCAAATGATGAAAAGAATGTTATCGTTGAAATAAGAGCTGGAGCTGGCGGAGATGAAGCAGCTTTATTTGCAGGAGACTTATATAGGATGTATACCCGTTATGCTGAAAGAAACAGATGGAAAGTTGAATTGATGAGCATTAATGAAATAGGAATAGGCGGAATTAAGGAAGTAATATTCATGATTAAGGGTAAAGGTGCTTACAGCAGGTTAAAATATGAGTCAGGAGTTCACAGAGTTCAAAGAGTTCCTGAAACTGAAGCCAGTGGCAGAATTCATACTTCAACAGCAACAGTAGCAGTACTTCCAGAAGCAGAAGATGTGGATGTAGAAATTAATGAAAAGGATTTGAAAATAGACATCTATAGGTCTTCTGGGGCTGGCGGTCAATATGTAAATACTACAGATTCTGCAGTTAGAATTACTCATATACCAACAGGTATAGTAGTTACTTGTCAAGATGAAAGAAGTCAGCTTAAGAACAGGGAAAAGGCATTGAAGATTTTAAAGAGTAGATTATATGATAAGATGTTGCGCGAACAAGAAGCTGAAAGGGCAGAAGAAAGAAAGAGCCAAGTAGGTACTGGAGAAAGGTCAGAAAGGATTAGAACTTATAACTTCCCTCAAGGAAGGGTAACAGACCACAGGATAAATTTAACATTATATAAGCTTGATTCATTTATGGATGGAGAAATAGATGAAATGATTGAAGCCTTGATTACATCAGATCAAGCTAAAAAATTAAGCCAAAACTTCTCTTTATGATTTTCATAAAGAGAAGTTTTTTTGAGACATTAAAAATATAAAATAATCCCTAATATGAAACCAATAACAACAGCAATTGCAGAAATTCTTCCATTATAAATCTTTTTCCCTGTTGGGATTAAATCATCACACACTATATATAGCATAATGCCCCCTGCCAAAGCTAAACAAAAAGAAATTATAGTATTTGATATATTTCCCAAATATGCACCGACAAAGGCACCTAATCCTGTTGGTGCACCTGCAAGTATGCTGAAGTAAATTATTTTCAATGGATTTATTTTATTCATACTAAAAGGCAGAGCTATAGAGGTGCCTTCTGGTATATCATGTAGAAGCATTGCCAAAGTCAGTACAAGGCCAAAATCAGTTTCTCCTGCTAAAGTGGAGCCTAATGCTAAACCTTCAGGGAAATTGTGAATGGCAATACTTATTGCTAAAAGTATTCCTGTTCTCATGTTTACGATATTAGAAAGTTTATCAATTAGGCTTTCCAGTGCTATGATAATTGCAATTCCTATAAACACTCCCAATAATACAGTTTTAATTCCACCTAAATAGAATGCCTCAGGAAACAGGTGGAAGCTAACTATAAACATCATAAAGCCACCAGTTAATCCTAAAAGAAAGCTTAATACCTTATCAGTTTTCTTAATAACAATTCCTGCAATGCTGCCTAAAGTAGTTCCAACTACTCCTACAAAAAAGCCAATTAAAGTTATTATCCATGTATTCATTTTTATCCCTCCACTAATTAATATGTGGAGAGTTTGGCAATTATTAGTTATAATAAAAAAATTGGAAATTATTTAGTAGGTAGATTGTGAATAAATAAATAATAATATATAATAAAAAAGAATCAGATATACACTGCTTTACAAACTATTCATCTTGTTATATTAATTGTAAATAATAGGGTATGTGTACAAGTTAGCTGTTAATTGTTAATTGAAGGAAGTGGATTTATGGATACAAGGATAATAAAAATAGATGAAAGTAGCATAGATGTTAGTTTAATAGAAGAAGGAGCCAAGGTCATAAAAATAGGCGGATTAGTGGCTTTTCCAACTGAAACAGTATATGGCCTTGGGGCTGATGGACTAAACGAAGAAGCTGTAAAGAAAATATTTATTGCAAAAGGAAGGCCACAGGATAATCCTTTGATACTTCATGTTTGTTCTATAGAACAGGTTGAAGATTTGGTAATAGAAATACCTCCTGTGGCAAAACTATGTATGGAGAGATTTTGGCCTGGACCTTTAACAATAATTTTGAAGAAATCTCCAAAGGTACCAAATATTATTACAGCTGGGCTGGATACTGTCGCCATTAGGATGCCAAAAAATAATATTGCATTAGAGTTAATTAGATTATCTAACACTCCAATAGCAGCACCTTCTGCCAACACATCTGGGAGACCTAGTCCAACCTCTGCAAAACATGTTATAGAGGATTTGATGGGGAAAATTGATATGATAATAGATGGAGGAAATACTGGAATTGGATTGGAATCTACAGTTTTGGATTTATCTGCAGATATTCCTACCATCCTTAGGCCAGGAGGAATAACTAAAGAAGATTTATCGGAAATAATTCCAAATGTTGCTATAGATTCCAGCATAATAAAAGCAGATGAAAAAATAATACCAAAGTCGCCTGGACAAAAATACAGGCACTATGCACCAAAAGCTGAAATGCTGCTTTTTACAGGCGAAATAGACAATATTGTAAGGGCAATAACTGACAGAGCTATCAATTATATTAAGGAAGGGAAAAAAGTAGGGATAATATGTACTGACGAAACAAAGGGATTTTACAAAGATGGAATAATTATATCCCTAGGAAGCAGAGAACATAAAGAAACCATTGCAAGGAACTTGTTTGATACCTTAAGGACCTTTGACCACTTAGGTGTTGATATAATTCTAGCTGAAGGAGTAGATTTGGCTTATTTGGGCACAGCCATTATGAATAGAATGATGAAAGCAGCTTCTGGAAGGATAATAAAAGTTTAGAAGGAGAGAATTTTCATGAAGATTTTGTTTGTCTGTACAGGCAATACTTGTAGAAGCCCTATGGCTGAAGGAATATTTAGAAGTTTAGCAGAAAAAAACAATCTAAAAGTTGAAGTAAAATCTGCTGGTTTAAGCGTTTTTCCTGGTGATATGGCATCTGGAAATTCTATTGAAGCAATGAAAAAAATAGGTATTGATATATCAAATCACAGTTCTACTCAAATAAATGAGGATTTAGTAAATGAAGCAGATTTAATACTTACAATGTCAAAATCCCATAAGGACTATTTGCTATCGAGGTTTAGAAATGCAGAAGGGAAAGTGTATACATTGTTGGAGTATGTTGATGGTGTAGAAAAGGATATAATGGACCCCTTTGGCCAAAACCTTCAAGTATATGAAAAGACTAGAGATGAGATATATAGGGCAGTTGAAAAGCTTGTTGAGAAGATAAAAAACTCCAACTAATTCACAATTCACAATGCACAATTCACAATTGTTTCAAATTATATAATTGATTAAATTGTGAATTGTGAACTTTGCATTGAATAAAGTTGTGAATTGTGAACTGTGAATTGTGCATTGGGCAACATTGTGTGTTCTATAAATTTAACTAAAGAGAGGAGATTGGCTATTCTATGGTAATAGGTATAGGCAGTGACCATGGTGGTTATGAATTGAAAGAATATATTAAGGAATATTTGGACAAGGAAAATATCAAATATATTGACTATGGGACATATTCTAATGAATCAGTTGACTATCCTGATTATGGGAAAAAGGTAGCAGAAGCTGTTGTTTCTGGTGAAGTTGACAGAGGAATAGTAATATGTGGCACTGGTATTGGTATTTCCATTGTATGCAACAAAATAAAAGGCATCAGGTGTGCGTTGTGCAGCGACACTTATTCAGCAAGAATGAGCAGGGAACATAATGATGCAAATATGTTAGCATTAGGAGGTAGAGTATTAGGAAAGGACTTGGCAGTTGAAATAGTATCTGTTTGGCTAAAGTCGGAGTTTGCTGGAGGAAGGCATGCAAGAAGGATTGATAAGATTAGCCAAATAGAAGAACAGTATGGAAGAAAGTAAATGTAAAAATTTGTTAATAATACAAAAATGAATGAAATGTACAGATAATATATGATATAATTTTTTGGAAGTTAATTAAGAAAGGAGATTTTTCTATGGGGAAATTTATAGTTTTAGATCATCCGTTAATCAAGCATAAGTTATCAATTATTAGGGATAAAAATACTGGTTCCAAGGAATTTAGGGAATTAGTAACAGAAGTTTCCCTTCTCATGGGATATGAGGTAACAAGGGATTTCCCATTGGAAGAAGTTGAAATAGAGACTCCTATTGCCAAGACTAAAGCACAAGTTATATCTGGAAAGAAAGTAGGGCTTGTACCTATACTTAGAGCTGGGCTAGGAATGGTTGATGGAATGCTTAAGCTTATTCCAACAGCAAAAGTAGGCCACATAGGCCTTTACAGAGACCCAGAAACCTTGAAGCCTGTAGAGTACTACTGCAAATTGCCTCAAGATATTAATGAAAGGGATTTAATCGTTTTAGACCCAATGCTAGCAACAGGAGGTTCAGCAGTAGCTGCTATAAATTTCCTAAAGAAACGAGGTGCTAAATCAATCAAGTTCGTATGCCTAATAGCTGCTCCGGAGGGTGTCAAAGCTTTACAAGAAGCACATCCTGATATAGATATTTATGCAGCAAGTTTAGATGAAAGGCTAAATGAACATGCTTATATAGTACCAGGGCTAGGAGATGCTGGTGACAGATTATTTGGCACTAAGTAAAAAGAGGGTTATAATATGGCGAAATATATTCTGTCTTTTATAATGTCAGCAATTATTTCATTTGTATTGACACCTATTGTGAGAAGGATAGCCATAAAAACAGGAGCAATGGATATTCCAAAGGACAATAGAAGAGTTCATAAAGAACCAATGCCTCTAATTGGTGGATTAGCAATATTTTTTGCTGTAATAATTGTTACTTTGATATTCCTCCCATTAACTAGAGAAATCATCTCTATGATAATAGGCAGTGCCATAATTGTAATGGGGGGAATAATAGATGATTATAAAGAGCTTAGTCCAAAGAAGAAATTCTTATTTGAGTTGATAGCTGGAATAGTCTTAATAATAGGCGGAATAAAGATTGATTTTATAACTAATCCATTCTCAAAGGACATTGCTCTATTGGATTTAAAATGGCTGTCAATTCCTGTTACTCTATTTTGGATAGTCGGGATTACCAATACATTGAATTTTATAGATGGCCTCGATGGATTATCTGCAGGTGTTGCAATGATATCAAGCCTAACTTTAATGATTGTGGCGGGCAAATTTGGCTATTCTAACATAATCATTTTGTCTGCAGCAATGGCTGGAGCATGTTTAGGATTTTTACCTTTTAACTTCAATCCAGCAAAAATATTTATGGGAGATACAGGAGCACTGTTTTTGGGATTTATGCTATCAGCCATAACCATAGAGGGCGTCATGAAATCCGTAGCAACCATAGCCATAGTAGCTCCAATACTCATATTATCAGTTCCAATTTTTGATACTACATTTGCCATATTTAGAAGGCTTCTAAATGGCCAATCTATTGTAGCAGCAGATAAAGGCCATCTTCATCATAGATTGTTAAGCAGGGGATTCTCCCAAAGAAAATCAGTACTTATTCTGTATGGAATATCTGCACTTTTTGGAGTAATTGCCATACTTGTTTCTCAAGCCAACAGTAAACAAGCAGTCTACCTATCCATTGCACTTCTTCTAGCAACAGTCTTAATAGCCATAAAGCTGGGGATTTTTGAGAAAAGAAACTAACATAGTTAATAGTTAAGAGTGAATAATGAATAGTAAATTTTATGAATAATAACAAGCAAACTATTACATTAGCTATTAACTATTAGTTATTCACTAATAGAAGGGGTTGTTTTTGTTGAAAATAATGTCTGTTTTTGGTACAAGGCCTGAAGCAATTAAGATGGCGCCAATTATTAAAGAATTGGAAAGAAGAAAAGGAGTAGAAAGCGTAGTTTGTGTAACTGCTCAACACAGGCAAATGCTGGATCAAGTTTTAAATATATTCAATATAAAGCCTGATTATGATTTAAACATCTTTAAACCAGGACAAACCTTAACTGAAATTACCATAAGGGCCCTTGAGGGGCTGGAAAAAGTGATTATTAAGGAAAAGCCAGATGTACTGCTAGTTCAGGGAGATACGACTACTGTGTTTGCAGGTGCTTTAGCTGCCTTTTACCAAGGAGTTAAGATAGGCCATGTAGAAGCAGGACTTAGAAGTGGCAACCTTTATTCACCATATCCTGAAGAAGCCAACAGAAAATTGACAGGAGTCCTTGCAAATTACCATTTTGCCCCTACAAAGAGGAATAAAGAGAACTTATTGAGGGAAGGCTATCCTGAAGAGAATATATATGTTACAGGCAATACTGTCATAGATGCTTTGAAATATGTAGTGAAAGAAAATTACATATTTGATATAGATTTATTAAATAATCTCGATTATAAAAATAAAAAGGTAATATTACTTACTTCCCATAGGCGCGAAAATATTGGAAAGCCAATGGAAAACATATTTAAGGCCATAAGAGATATAGTATTAAAATATGAAGATGTTGAATTGGTATTTCCTATGCATTTAAATCCTAAGGTTAGGGAAATTGCCTACAGAGTATTATCTAACAGTGACAGGATTCATTTAATTGAACCTCTAGAATATGAGCCTATGGCTAATTTAATGTCTAAAGTTCATTTAATCGTCACAGATTCCGGTGGGCTTCAAGAAGAAGGGCCTACCTTTGGAGTGCCAGTCCTTGTAATCCGTGAAGAAACTGAAAGGCCAGAGGGGATTGAGGCTGGTACAGCTAAACTTATTGGTACCAAATATGAAGGCGTGTATAAAGAAATAGACCTGTTATTATCAAATAGCGAAGAATACATAAAAATGGCCAATGCAGTAAATCCTTATGGAGATGGAAAAGCAAGCATAAGGATAGTTGATATATTGCTTAATACAGAAAAATAAAATCACTCGTTCATTGCGGGTGATTTTATATATTTATCATAGGGGTGACTAAATTGAAGTATTATAGGTCTGGTGATGTGGAAAAGATATTGGGAATATCCGTTGAAACATTACGTTTTTTTGAGAATATAGGGCTAATTAAGCCAAAAAGAGATCCAGTTAATAATTATAGGTACTATAGCAGCATAGATTTAAATAAAATTGTTGCATATAAATTTTACAGGGGTTTTGAATTTACATTAGATGAAACGTTGGACATTTTAGTTTATGGAAATAAAGAAGTTTTAGATAAGTTAAACGAAAAATACATGGATATAAAAGAGAAATGTGAATATTATCAAAATCTATTAACAAGATTATTAGATTTAAAAAAATCCTTTGAAGAGGAACAAGATTTTTATGATTTTAAGATAGAAGATAGTCCTGAAATGTTATTATATTACAATCAAATTAATGATAAATTTGAAACAGATGAGATCTTCTTGGAAAATACCAGAAAGTACTTGGAATTTTTGCCCTTCGTATATTTAGCTGTTCATATACCTTTTGAAGATGGGAAATTAAAAGATGATGTACATTATGGATATGCAGTAAATACTAAGTTTAACAAAGCAGTAGAAAATTTAAAACATTCTATTGGAAGGATATATCCTTCGAGAAAATGTATTCATACCTTTGTTAAAGTAGAGAATAATGCTCCTCTTTGTTTAAATTCCTTAGAACAAGTCTTTAAGTTTATGAAAGAAAATGATTTTATTTTAGATGGAGATGTGGTAGGATGGATTTTAAATGAGGAAATACTACCCCATGATGTTGTAAGATATTTTGAACTTTGGATTCCAATAAAGTCAAAAAATGATAAATAAGGTATTGACTTGGTAGTTACTACCACCCTTATAATCTAAATTGATAAATAATTAACTAACTATCAAAATTATAAGGGGGTAGTAGGATGAGTAAAGGCTCATTAAAAAAATGTTTATCCATTTTATTGGTATTAGTATTGGTTTTAAGTACTATTTTAGCTGGATGTACTAAAGAAACTACTAATGAAGTTGGAGATAGCCAAAAAACTCTATTTACTCCTGGTACTTATGAAGGTGAAGGCCAAGGATTTAATGGCCCTATAAAGGTAGCAGTTACTGTTACTGAAAATGAAATAACTAAAGTTGAAGTTCTTGAACATAGTGAAACAGAAAGCATTGCTGCTAGTGCCATAGAACAAATTCCTAAGGCAATAGTAGAGTATCAAACTGTTTCTGTTGATGCTGTAACTGGTGCAACTGGAGCAAGCAATGGAATTAAGGAAGCTGTTAAGGATGCTTTGTTAAAAGCTGGAGCTAAAGAAGAAGATATAACTAAAGAAGTTAAAAAAGAAAATAAAGAAACTGTAGTTGAATTAGAAGCAGATGTTGTAGTTGTAGGTGCAGGTGGTGCAGGTACTGCTGCAGCTGTAACTGCTGCTGAAAACGGTGCAAAGGTTATTGTATTGGAAAAAACAGCTATACCTGGTGGTACTACAGCTAACGGTGGCGGATTCTTTGCAGCAGATAGCAAGCAAGCACGTTCATTGGGACATGAGCCAGTTGATACAGATAAGATATTTGAAATGTGGATGGAAGAAATGGATTGGAAAGCAGATGCAAATCTAGTGAAGCAATTTTTAGAGCTTTCCCATACAACAGCTGACTGGCTAGAAGATAGAGGCATAGTTTTCCATAAGATAGATAAACCTGTGCAACAAAGCCATGCAGAAGGAACTCACGGATATCATAAATATGACGATTTTACAAAGACTTCTCAACAATTAGGTGCAATGTTAGATAGAATAGTTAAAGAATATGGTGCTGAAGTTTATTATGAAACTCCAGCTGTAGAATTATTAGAAGAAAATGGGGCTGTAACAGGTGTAAAGGCTGTTTCTAAAGATGGTACCGTTTATAATATAAAGGCTAAATCTGTTATCTTAGCAACAGGTGGATTTGTAGGCAATGCAGAAATGGTTAAGGAAGCATTAAATGGAGTATCAGTTAATGCTTCAGGATACAACACAAATGTTGGCGATGGCATAAATATGGCATTGAAATTGGGAGCTGCTACAAGAGGTATGGAAGCTATGGTATTGCACACTTTCAACATAGAAGGCGGCTCTGAAGTAAAAGGTGAATATGACTTTATGGAATTATATTTAGCTACAAATTCCCTAGCATATATGCCAATTATACCTTGGTTAAATGCTCAAGGATTCCGTTATGCTAACGAAGAAATAGTATACGACAGGGCATTGAGTACCAATGCTTTAGTAGCTCAAGGAGATTACGCTTGGTTCATATATAACGAAGAACTATTAAACATTCTAGAAAATGAAGGTGCAGCTAAAGCTGGAATGAAGGAAAGTGTTGCAATGGGACCAATGCCGGATATTACACCACTTTATCAAGGATGGGGAAGACTAACTGAAATAGTAAACCAAATGGTTACAAATGGGCATGTTAAGAAAGCAGATACCCTAGATGAATTAGCAGAGCTAACTGGAATGGTTCCTGAAATATTAAAGGCAACAATGGAAAAATACAATGAGGATGCAAGAAATAAAGTGGATACATTATTCGGAAAAGATGGAGATTTGATGTTTGAAATGAGCAGTGGCCCATATTATGCTTTCAAAGTTACAGCTAATAACTTATGTACAGTAGGTGGACTTCGTGTAAATGCTAATTTCCAAGTTGTACGCAATGACCCCGAAAATGGATATACACCAATTAAAAACTTATATGCTGCTGGTGCAGATGCTGCTGGAATTTACTCTGACCATTATGCTCATACAATAGAGGGTGCAGCTCAAGGTTGGGCATATAATTCAGGAAGGTTAGCAGGTGCAAGGGCTACAGAAAATGCCTTAGGTATCAAAGTTGATTTGTTAAAAAGCAAATAACCTTTTATAAAGCAACACTCAATATTGAGTGTTGCTTTAATTTTATAAATAATAAGATACAAATAAGATAAATATTATGATATAATTAATACAATATATTATAATAAAAAAACAACAATATGCATAATAAATAATAAACTATTCATAGTAAATGGTTAGAGGATATGGTGAATAGTTAATGAATCACAAAGGTATCAGTTGTTCACTAAAAAGGTGGTGGTATTATGGAGGACAAATTAGCGGAACTTAAAGAGAGCATCGAGATGATAGAGGACATTTTAAACTATGCCTATGAAGGATATGTCCTAGTGGATCCTGAGGGCAGAATAGTAAAGATGAACTATGAGAAGCTTTTAGGAATAAAAGAAGAAGATGCTATAGGGAAGCCTGTACAGGATGTAATAGAAAATACTCGCATGCACATAGTTGTAAAGACTGGCAAGAAGGAAATAAGAGATATTCAGAGGATTAAAGGCCATGATATGATAACTAATCGAATTCCTATTATCAAGGAGAACAAAGTTATAGGTGCTGTAGGCACTGTTTTGTTTAAGGATATTAATGAAGTTAAGGAACTTGCTCATCAGCTTCTTGACTTGCAGTCAAAGATTAATAAGTATAAAGGTGAAATTGAAAGGATTGAAGGTACTAAATACTCCTTTGACAGCATCATTACTAAAAACCCAAAGATGGAGTATTTAAAGAAGGTAGGAAGGCGTGCAGCAGAGACAAATTCCACTGTTCTTATAACAGGGGAATCCGGTACTGGAAAAGAATTATTTGCCCATGCAATACACAGGGCAAGCTATAGAAGAAATGAGCCTTTCATTGCTATTAACTGCGCTGCTATTCCTAAGGAATTACTGGAATCCGAGCTCTTTGGGTATGAGGGAGGTGCTTTTACCGGGGCTAAAAAGGAAGGGAAGCCTGGGAAATTTGAACAAGCCATAGGAGGCACCATATTCTTAGATGAAATAGGAGATATGCCTCTAGAAATGCAAGCCAAAATCCTCAGGGTATTGGAATCCAAGGAATTTGAGAGAATAGGTGGCAGCAAGAAAATAGCCTTCGATGTTAGGGTTATAGCAGCTACAAATGAAAATTTGGAAGAAGCTATTAAGAAAGGAAAGTTTAGAGAAGACTTATATTACAGGCTAAATGTCATTTCCATAGATATACCACCACTTAGAGAAAGAAAAGAAGACATTGAGCTTTTAGCAAATCATATCTTGCATGTTCTGATAAATGAAATGGAGCTTGGGGAAAAGGAAATTGCTAGAGAGACCATGAAGATATTGAAAAAATATGATTGGCCAGGGAATGTGAGAGAATTAAGAAATGTACTTGAAAGGGCTGTAAACCTATCAACAGGGAAGCTAATACTTCCAGAGCACTTGCCAGAAAGGGTGCTACATGGAAGCAGCCATATATCTGGAAGTTTAGATGATATAGCACCTCTGAAGGATGTAGTAGAAAACGCTGAAAAAGAAGCAATACAAAGAGCCCTCATTCTTACCAACGGTAATAAATCCTTAGCAGCAAAAAAACTTGGAATTCATAGAACTGCTTTATATAAAAAGATTGACAAGTACAATATACTTGATGTATAAAAATATATACAGATTTATTAAAAATGTAGATAATTTGATACACAATTAATCATAAAAAATAGCAAAAGTGTAGAAGATTATCTACATTTTTTATTTTTCATGAGCGTATATATCTATTAGATATGGTGTAAATAGCTGTAAATTTCAATGTTTTAGCTATAAAAACTCCTAATATAAAAGTGGCATGAATTTTGCAAATATATAAATTTAAAAATAATTCATAAATTTAATAAAAAAATTATTACTGGAGGTATAAGAGATGAGGGAAGTTGTTATTGCTTCTGCTGTTAGAACACCTATAGGTGCTTTTGGAGGAATGTTCAAGGATATATCAGCTGTTCAATTAGGAACAATAGTTGCTAAAGAAGCTATGAAAAGGGCAAAGATAGAACCACACATGGTAGACGAAGTTATATTTGGGAACGTATTACAAGCTGGATTGGGACAAAATGTCGCAAGACAAATTGCAGTACATGCAGGTATACCAATTGAAGTAACATCTTATACAATAAATAAAGTTTGCGGTTCAGGACTTAAGGCAGTTGCACTAGCTGCGCAAGCCATTATGGTAGGAGATGCTGAAATAGTATTAGCAGGTGGTACTGAAAACATGAGCCAAGCTCCATATCTATTGAAAGCAGCTAGATGGGGCCATAGAATGGGACATGGCCATGTAGTAGACTACATGATTCATGATGGATTATGGGACATATTCAATGATTATCACATGGGAATTACTGCTGAAAACATTGTAGAGAAATTTGGCTTTACCCGTGAAGAACAAGACTGGCTTGCTTATGAAAGCCAAAGAAAGGCAGAAGAAGCCATTAAGAGCGGAAGGTTTAAGGATGAAATAGTTCCTGTTGAAATACCACAAAAGAAAGGGGACCCAATTATTGCAGATACTGACGAACATCCAAGGTTTGGCACAACTATGGAAGCTTTAGCCAAATTAAAACCAGCCTTCAAAAAAGACGGAACAGTAACTGCTGGAAATGCATCAGGTATAAATGATGGTGCAGCTGCAGTTGTAGTAATGAGCAGGGAAAAAGCAGAAGAATTGGGAATTACTCCATTGGCAACAATTGTTTCTTATGCTTCTGCAGGAGTAGATCCATCTGTTATGGGAACAGGCCCAATTCCAGCTACTCAAAAGGCATTGGCAAAGGCTGATTTAACTGTTGAAGACTTAGACTTAGTTGAAGCAAATGAAGCGTTTGCTGCTCAAGCATTGTCAGTTATTAGAGGATTGAACATAGATGTGTCAAAAGTAAATGTAAACGGTGGAGCCATTGCTTTAGGGCATCCAATAGGTGCTTCTGGTGCAAGAATATTAGTTACATTATTACATGAAATGGCTAAAAGAGATGTACAACACGGATTGGCAACATTATGTATTGGTGGCGGTCAAGGAATATCAATGATAGTAAGAAGGTAATAAAACTTGGTCAATTATTTGACAAACAGAGGAAAAATTTGCTATTATATTAACAAATGCAGATAATTTCATAAGCGTTATTTCAGTGTTTTTATAAAGATATGTACTTAAAAACGGCTAAATTTCAAGAAGTACTCAAACAGAGGATTTTTACTACTAGAATTTTGACCAAAATAATTGTTATTTTTTCAACAATCGTCAACCTAAATGCTATTAAGGAAAAGCTTAATTTAAATGCATGATTAGACAATTGTTAAATACAATTGTCAATTGAACTATCGGAGGTGTATTTATGAATAAAGTCATATCCATTGAAGAAGCAGTATCACACATTAAAGATGGCATGACAATAATGATTGGCGGATTTTTAGGCTGCGGTTCTCCACATCGATTAATTGATGCTCTTGTTGAAAAGGGAGTTAAGGATTTAACATTAATCTGCAATGATACTGGTTTTCCTGATAAAGGTTCAGGTAAGCTTATAGTCAACAGACAAATTAAAAAACTTATAGCTTCACACATTGGTACAAACCGTGAAACTGGCAATCAAATGAACGCTGGAGACCTGGATGTTACATTGGTTCCACAAGGTACCCTTGCTGAACGAATAAGAGCAGGCGGAGCAGGCCTCGGTGGAATATTAACTCCTACAGGAGTAGGAACTGTAATAGAAGAGGGAAAACAAAAAATTGAAATCGATGGGAAGACTTATCTATTAGAACTACCCCTTAGGGCTGATGTTGCCTTGATAGCTGGCTATAAAGTAGACAAATTTGGTAATATAGTATATCGCGGTGCTACAAGAAACTTTAACGCTTTAATGGCAATGGCTGCTGACCTTGTAATAGTTGAAGCAGATCAAATCGTGGAAATTGGGGAAATTGACCCAAATGACGTTGTTACACCAGGCATCTTCGTTGACTATATAGTAGGGGGTGGCGAATAATGGATAAGAAGGAATTCATAGCTAGACGTGTTGCAAAGGAATTAAAGGATGGAGACGTAGTTAACCTAGGAATTGGTTTGCCAACCTTGGTAGCTAACTATGTACCAGAAGGAATAAATGTATATTTTCAATCTGAAAATGGTTTTATAGGCCTTGGACCTGCCCCAGAGGAAGGCAAAGAGGACCCATATATTGTAAATGCAGGAGCCCAATATGTAACTATTATACCAGGTGGAGCATTCTTTGATTCTGCTACATCTTTTGCAATTATCCGTGGAGGGCATGTTGATATTACAGTCCTTGGTGCATTGCAAGTAGACGAAAAAGGAAATCTTGCGAACTGGATGATTCCTGGGAAATTGGTTCCTGGCATGGGTGGAGCAATGGATTTAGTAACTGGTGCTAAAAAAGTAATAGTTGCAATGGAGCATACAGTAAAAGGAAGTCCAAAAATATTAAAGGAATGTACTCTTCCATTAACAGCAAAGGGAGAAGTGGACCTTATAATTACTGAAATGGGAGTTATAGAAGTTACAGATAAAGGATTAGTGTTAAAGGAAATAAATCCTGAATATACAGTTGAAGAGGTTCAAGCTGCAACAGAAGCAAAATTGATAATAGATGAAAATTTAAAGAAAATGGAAGTATAAAATAGCCCCTAGTGGGCTATTTTATACATTTAAGCAAAAATACCCGCTGACTTGAAAAACCTGGATGCATTGTATATAATATACAATAAAGTTTGAATTTAAAGGGTTTTTTGGGTATTAAAGCATTAATCTCAAAAAATGAATTGACAATTTATTGTCAAACATGCTTGTATTTGCTATAATAGAAGATGAAAGTGTTCTTTTTTTGAAATTTGAATATGAAAATCCTTATTTTATTTTAAGCTTATGAGCCTGTTTAAATTATTAAAAAATAGGAGTCAATAAGCTAAAAATTAAATGAGAATTTTCATAATATTAAATCAAATCCATTTTAAAGTGTATACATTTTAAAATCCAATTTAATAATAATAAATGTATTTATTTTACATAAAGGTGGTGATTAAGTGGCAAAGGAAGCAATAGAAACCATCAAAGAAGCTGAAGCGAAAGCTCAAGCCATCTTGCAAGAAGCAACCCAAAATGCCAAAAATATAAGGCAGGAAGCTGAAGTTTTAGCAGAAGAAAGATATAAATCTATTATAGAGGAAGGTGATAGGGAAGCAAGGGAAATTAGAGAAAGGGCAATTAAAGAAGCTGAAGAACAATCAAAGCCTATATTAGAAAAGGGCTTAGATGAAGCAAAGAAAATATTAGAAATTCCAGATAATATGATTGATGGTGCAGTTAATATTATTATTGAGAGGATTGTGAATGTAAATGGCAATAGTTAAAATGAGTAAATTCAGCTTATTTGCCTTTGATTCGGATAGGGAAAGGCTTCTTCATGAGCTTCAAAAATTTGGATATGTTCATTTTGACAGCCTTGACGACAACGAAGAACTATTAAATGAAGGATTACAAACAGTAACTGTTCCTGAAAGTATTGGAGAAATCGATGAAGAAATATCCAAAGTTAAATATGCCATTGAATTACTCTCAAAATATGAAGAAAAAGAAACTGGAATCAAGGCCATGATTAAAGGAAAAGAAAGCTTAAGCTTTGAAGAATTGGAAGAAAAAGCATTAAAAATTGACTATCTTCCTGTATACAATGAGCTTAGGCAGTTGGCTTCAGAGCTTGATAAAATCAATTCAAAAATTAAAGATTTAGAAACCTTAAAGGACGAGTATTCTAACTGGAAGGGATTAAATTACCCAATCGTTGAAATTAATAGGTTGAAAAATGTAAAAGTTTTCCTAGGTACAATTCCTAAAAAAATGTGGGAAAACTTTGAAAGGGATGCTTTAAATTTAAGCTACACCTATATAGAAGCAATATCAGAAGATAAAGACAATGTATACTTATTTGCTATGAGCTTACTAGACGAAGCAGATGCCTTCAATGAGATACTAAGAAGTAACAGCTATTCAAGTATAAAATTAGAAGGCCAAAAGACTCCAAGGGAAGAAATAGAATATTTAAATGAGGAATTAAGCTCATTAAATGCAAAAACTGAAGAAATAACTGGTAAAGTAAAGGTATTATCAAAGAATCTTCCTGAATTCCAAATAATATATGAATATTTAATGAACAAAAAACTTAGAGTAATGGCTGCTGAAAATTTCCTAAAAACAGATAAAGTAGATGTAATAAGTGGATATATTCCTTCTGATATGAAAGAAGATTTTGAAAACACAATAAGGAAAACATTAAATGATGTCTACTACCTTGAAATTAAAGAAGCAGAAAAAGATGATCCAAATGTACCAATATTGCTAAAAAACAACAAGTTTGCAGAAACTTTTGAATCCTTAACAAGCATGTATGCACTACCTTTATACAATGAAATTGATCCTACTCCATTGTTGGCACCATTTTATCTAGCATTCTTTGGAATGATGGTAGCAGATGCAGGATATGGAATTCTTATGTTGATTGGAACTTTGATTGCACTCAAAGTAGCAAATTTGAGTGAATCACAGAAGAAATTCATTAAATTCTTCTATTACTTAAGTTATTCTACAATAATTTGGGGCGTAATCTATGGTTCTTATTTTGGAGGTATTATACCTATTAAAGGATTAATTGACCCTGCTAATCAATATCAACAAATACTCATAGGGTCAATGGCATTTGGGTTAATACACCTATTTTTTGGACTAGGTATAAAGGCATATATGAATATTAGGGATAAGAAATATTTTGACGCCATAAGTGATGTTGGATTTTGGTATATGGCAGTAGGAGGAAGTATTGCATTCTTAATATCAAAAGTAACAGCTGCTCCTCCAATTTTGCAAAAGGTATCATTACCAATCATGGTAATTGGTATGGTAGGCATAGTTCTTACTGGTGGAAGAGATGCAAAAACAATCTTTGGGAAAGCTGTTTCAGGCCTATACAGCCTATATGGTATTTCAAGCTGGGTTGGAGACATTGTATCCTACTCAAGGCTTATGGCATTAGGCTTAGCTGGAGGCTTTATAGCAAGCTCTATCAATATGATGATGGATATGCTATTTGCAAAAGGCGTAGTTGGAATAATAGCTGGAGTTGTTGTTTTTATCGTTGGACAACTATTTAATATTTTCTTAAGTTTGTTAGGCGCTTATGTCCACACCTTAAGGCTTACCTATGTTGAATTCTTTGGTAAGTTCTATAATGGTGGAGGACGTTACTTTAAAATTTTCAGAAGTAAACCAAAATATATAAATTTGAAATAGGAGGAAAGAGAAATGGCTATTAATCAATTTTTAGTTCAATTTGGTGGAGTAATTTTAGGAGCACTTGGTATGGCTGTAGCAGTAATATTTTCAGGTATAGGTTCTGCTAAAGGTGTAGGATTAGTAGGTGAAGCAGCAGCTGGCTTAATGGTTGAAGAACCAGAAAAATTTGGTAAGTCATTAGTTCTTCAATTGCTACCTGGTACTCAAGGGCTTTATGGTTTTGTAATTGGATTAATGATATTAGGTAAATTGGATATTAACATGAGCTTTACACAAGGTTTATATCTTTTAATGTGTGGTCTACCAGTTGGTTTAGTTGGATTATGGTCAGCTATTGCACAAGCTAAAGTAGCTGCTGCAGGTATTTCAATTCTAGCAAAGAATGAAGAACATTCAACTAAGGGTGTAATTTACTCAGTAATGGTTGAAACTTATGCATTGTTATCCTTCGTTACTTCATTGATACTTGTTAATGCAGTTAGTTTCTAAAATAGCTTAAGGATGTGAAAGAATGTCTAATTTAGAGAATATAGTGCAAAGGATAATTGATGATGCTAAAGTAAAAGCTGATAATATGATTAAAGAGGCCAACGAGGCCAAGGAGCAAATGGTTGCTTCTAAAGAACAAGAAGCAATGGAATATAAAAAGAAAATAGTTGAAAGGGCTAAGAGGGAAGCTGATTTAACAAAAGAAAGAATAATTTCCAGTGCAGAATTAAAAGTAAGGAATGAAAAATTATTTGCAAAGCAAAAGGTTTTAGATAAAGTATTCAACTTAGCAAAGGAAAGATTAAAATCACTGGATGATGAAAGATATATGTCTTTCCTAAAAAGTGTAATAAAAGGCCTTAATCTTACAGGAACTGAGATTTTGGTTGTTCCAGCCCATATGAAAGATAAGGTGAAAAAATACGGCATTGCTCTTAGGGTTTCTGATGATGAAACTGTAGAGTCTGGTTTTCTAATCAAGGACAAAGGAGCCATACTAAACTATACCTTTGATTCTTTGGTAGAACACTACAGAGAACAAATGGAGACAGAAATAGCCCAAGAGCTCTTCAAAGAATAGGAGTGATTTCATGGACAGGATGGATTATGTCCAATCTGTAACTAGAACAAGGGTCCTTGAAACTAGGCTCCTTTCAAGGGCTAGGATTGAAAGAATGGTCGATGCAAAAGATATGGAAGAAGTATTTAAAATCCTAGGAGAAACTGAATACTCCAATGTTATGGCAGGAATAAACAGAGCGGAAGATTATGAGAAAATACTTTCTTCTGAGTTAAAGAGAGTCTACGAATTAATGTATGAGATGTCTAAGGATAAAATCGTTGTAGACTTAATGGCATTAAAATATGACTATCATAACCTAAAGGTATTGGTTAAGGAAAAAATCCTTAATCAAGATTTTAGCGATATGTATACGCCAATAAGTACTACTGATTTTAATCAGTTAAAAGTTAATTATTTATCTGGCAACCTAAAGGAGATTGAACCTAGATTTAGAGAAGCATTAGAAGCAGTGGAAAAGGATTATGATGAAAACCAAGATCCTCAAAGAATAGATATACTTTTGGATAGGTTTTATTTTAATCATCTTTATGATTTAGCTTTAGAAACAGATATACCATTATTCAAAAAATACGTTAAAGATTTAATTGACTTTACAAACATCAAGACTTTAATAAGAGTAAAAAAACAAAAGAAGGACATGAAGTTTTTAGAGGAAGTATTGATTCAAAATGGAAATATAAGCAAAGAAGAATTGGTTTTATCACTAAACGATCCAATAGAAGTTATAACACATAAATATAGGAATTATGATATTAGTCCTGAAATGAAAAAAGGATTAGAGATTTACCAAAATACTGGCCGTTTGTCAGAACTTGAAAAGTTAATGGACAATTATTTGATGGAGTTAAATAAGCCATCAAAATATATCCATTTTGGGCCTGAACCATTATTTTCATATATAGTAGCCAAGGAAACAGAAATTAAGGTACTTAGAATTATAATGGTTTCAAAAATAAACAGGCTTTCTCCAGAAGAAATAAGGGAAAGGTTGCGTGATCTATATGTATAAGGTTGCAGTTGTTGGAGATAAGGATTCTATCCTTGGCTTCAAGGCTTTGGGAATCGATGCTTTTCCAGTTGTAGATAAGGATGAGGCAAGAAGAACTGTCGATTCCTTAGCAAGAGAAAATTATGGCATAATTTTTATTACAGAACAAACGGCTAGCTTAATACCAGATACTATTGAAAGGTATAATAATCAAATGCTTCCTGCGGTAATTTTAATTCCTAGTAATCAAGGGACTTTAAATATTGGCATGGACATGATTAATAAAAATATAGAAAAAGCTGTTGGAATAAATATTTTATAAAAGGAGAGGGCTTAACTTGAAAGTAGGAAGAGTAATTAAAGTGTCCGGACCCTTAGTTGTTGCTGAGGGGATGGATGAAGCTAATGTTTATGACGTTGTTAAAGTTTCAGATAAGAAGCTCATTGGCGAAATAATTGAAATGAGAGGAGATAGGGCCTCCATTCAAGTATATGAAGAAACAACTGGTATTGGTCCAGGGGACCCAGTTTATACAACTGGAGAACCTCTTTCAGTTGAGTTGGGACCAGGACTTATTACAACAATGTTTGATGGGATTCAAAGACCACTAGATGCCATTAGGGCTATGGCTGGCGATTTTCTAACTAGAGGTATAGACTTACCAGGGCTTGATAGAGAAAAGAAATGGCATTTTACTCCTAATGTACAAGTTGGAGATGAAGTAGGCCCAGGGGATGTAATTGGGACAGTTCAAGAAACTTCCGTGGTACTACATAAAATCATGGTACCTCCTGGAATAAAAGGAAAGGTTAAATCCATCAATGAAGGAGAATTTACAGTAGTTGATACTGTATGTGTAGTTGAAGGCGACAAAGAATATAACATTCAAATGATGCAAAAATGGCCTGTAAGAAGAGGTAGGCCATATCATAAAAAGTTGAATCCTGATGAACCTTTGATAACTGGACAAAGGGTAATCGATACATTCTTCCCTGTAGCAAAGGGTGGAACAGCTGCTGTACCTGGGCCATTTGGTTCTGGCAAGACAGTAGTTCAACACCAATTGGCTAAATGGTCAGATGCAGAAATTATAGTATATATTGGATGCGGTGAACGTGGAAACGAAATGACAGACGTACTTATGGAATTCCCAGAACTTAAGGACCCAAGGACTGGAGAATCATTGATGAACAGGACTATCCTTATAGCTAATACATCTAACATGCCAGTAGCTGCTAGGGAAGCTTCCATATATACAGGTATTACAATTGCAGAATACTTTAGAGATATGGGATATTCAGTAGCTCTTATGGCAGACTCTACATCAAGATGGGCAGAAGCATTAAGAGAAATGTCAGGAAGACTTGAAGAAATGCCTGGTGATGAAGGTTATCCAGCATACCTTGCATCCCGTGCTGCTGAATTCTATGAAAGAGCTGGAAAGGTTGTATGCCTAGGAAAAGACAATAGAGTTGGAGCTTTAACTGTAATTGGTGCTGTATCTCCTCCAGGTGGAGATATTTCAGAACCAGTATCTCAAGCAACCTTAAGAATTGTTAAGGTATTCTGGGGGTTGGATGCAAGCCTTGCATATAGAAGGCACTTCCCAGCTATTAACTGGTTGAATTCATATTCGCTATATCAAGATAAAGTAGATGAATGGATGGATAAGAACATCGATCCAGAATTCTCCAAGAACAGGATTAAAGCAATGACTTTACTGCAAGAAGAATCAAGCTTACAAGAAATAGTAAGGCTTGTAGGTAGGGATTCACTATCAGAAGGCGACCAGTTGAAGCTTGAAGCTGCAAAGAGCATTAGAGAAGACTTCTTGCAACAAAACGCATTCCACGATGAAGATACCTATACTTCATTGAGAAAGCAAAACCTAATGTTGAAGATGGTATTAGCCTTCTACGATGAAGGAAAGAGGGCCTTAGATAATGGAATATACTTAAATGAAATACTAAATCTCCCAGTAAGAGAAAAAATAGCTAGAGCGAAATTCATACCAGAAGATAGGATATCAGAAATTGAAGGAATTATTAAAGAGCTCAAGGCAAGTATTGATGAGCTCATTAACAAAGGAGGTATCCTAAATGCTTAAGGAATACAGGACAGTTAAGGAAGTTGTAGGTCCTCTTATGCTAGTTGAAGGCGTAGAAGGTGTAAAATATGAAGAGCTTGTAGAAATTGAGCTTCATACTGGTGAAATAAGAAGAGGTAGAGTTCTAGAAGTTGAAGAAGACAAAGCGTTAGTTCAGCTTTATGAAGGTTCTGCTGGTATAAACTTAAAGAACACAAAGGTTAGGTTCCTAGGAAGGCCACTAGAACTAGGAGTATCCTATGATATGATAGGAAGGATATTTGACGGGTTAGGAAGGCCAATAGATGATGGCCCAAAGATTATTCCAGAAAAGCGAATGGACATTAACGGAGTTCCTATGAATCCAGTGGCAAGGGACTATCCATCTGAATTCATTCAAACAGGTATATCTGCCATAGATGGTTTAAATACATTGGTAAGAGGGCAAAAGTTGCCTATATTCTCAGGTTCAGGATTGCCCCACGCACAACTTGCTGCTCAAATTGCAAGGCAAGCTAGAGTACTTGGCGAAGGTGAAAAGTTCGCAGTAGTATTTGCAGCAATGGGAATTACTTTCGAAGAAGCACAATTTTTCATGGATGACTTTACTAAGACTGGTGCTATTGACAGGGCAGTTCTATTCATTAACTTGGCAGACGACCCTGCCATTGAAAGAATTGCAACTCCTCGTGTAGCTTTAACTTGTGCTGAATATCTTGCTTATGAAAAGGATATGCACGTTTTGGTAATTTTAACAGACATGACCAACTATGCAGAAGCCCTTCGTGAAACTTCTGCTGCTAGAAAAGAGGTTCCTGGCAGAAGAGGGTATCCTGGATACCTATATACAGACCTTGCAAGTATCTATGAAAGGGCAGGGAGAATTAGAGGTAGAAAGGGTTCCATAACCCAAATTCCAATTCTAACAATGCCAGAAGACGATATTACCCATCCTATTCCAGACTTGACAGGATACATTACTGAAGGGCAAATTATTCTTTCAAGGGAATTACACAAGAAAGGCATAGAGCCACCAATAAACGTACTACCTTCATTGTCAAGGTTGAAGGATAAAGGTATAGGAAAAGGTAAAACAAGAGAGGACCATGCTGACACAATGAACCAATTGTTTGCAGCTTATGCTCAAGGTAAGGAAGCAAAGGAATTGGCTGTAATACTTGGTGAAGCAGCATTATCAGATGTTGATAAGGCATATGCAAAATTTGCCGATGAATTTGAAAATAGATATGTAAATCAAGGATATAACACTAATAGGTCAATTATTGAAACACTAGATTTAGGTTGGGAACTACTTAAGTTGTTGCCAAGAACAGAGCTTAAGAGAATCAGAGATGAATACCTCAATAAATATCTTCCACTGGAGACAGAAGGAACTGAAGGAGTTGAAAAATAGTGGCTATTTTAAATGTAAAACCTACTCGTATGGAGCTCACTACTCTTAGAAGAAGGCTTGCTACAGCTAAAAGAGGCCATAAGCTTCTAAAGGATAAACAAGATGAGCTCATGCGAAGGTTCATTGAGATGATTAAAAAGAATAAGGAATTAAGGATGGAAGTTGAAAAGGAATTGCATGAAGCCTTTCAAGCCTTCCTTTTGGCAAGTGCCATTATGTCTCCAGAATTATTAAAGGAAGCTGTATCTTTCCCTAAAGAAAGCATTGCAGTAGAAATAAAAAGAAAAAATATAATGAGTGTAAATGTTCCTGCTATGAATTTCATCAGAAAACTTGAAGGCGATGAAGGGAGCATTTATCCTTATGGTTTTGCTCAAACATCATCTGAATTGGATGATGCCATTTCAAAGCTTTATGAGATTTTGCCAAAGTTATTGGAATTGGCAGAAATAGAAAAGGCAACACAGTTAATGGCAGATGAAATTGAAAAGACCAGAAGAAGGGTAAATGCTCTAGAATACAGGACTATTCCTGATTTGGAAGAAACAATTAGATATATCAGAATGAAATTAGATGAAAATGAAAGGGCATCAATTACAAGGTTGATGAAAGTAAAAGACATAATTCAAAGAGAAGCTTAAAAGCCTCTAATTTAGAGGCTTTTTTCTTTTAAGAAAAAATTATGGAATCATGTATAAAAAGCACCCTCCTTTGGCAATACTTTTAACAAAAGGAAAGGGTACACTTAAAAAATGTTTTGTCCCCCTTTACATTTTTTAAGATGTGCTCTTTCCTTCATCTAATCTTTTTTTATTGAGGAGGGGACTTAATGAAGAAGGTTTTTTTATTTGCAATCATAATTTTTTTATTATTGCCAACATTGTCAACTGCTAACATGAAATACAGCGAAGATGATGTATTGTTTGGAATCATTAATGAATTAAAGGGAGAGTTTTTAGAATTAGAAATAAGCACTGGGGGAGCAATATTAGATGAATTCATATCTAGAGAAAGAATTAAAGAATTAGGGATGCAAATTAAGAATAGATTAAAGCTAATAGGGGAGGAATTAAATCAAAACCAAAGTGATTTATTTTTAGAAGGAAAATATTATATGGTAGAAGAAATATATGATGAGGGCTTTAACCACCTGGCAATTTATGGTTACAACGAAGAAGAGAATCCAGTAACCATCATGTTATCATCCTATTACGACTTCAATCTAAATATAGGAGAAACAACTTTATTTATTAATTTAATAAAAGACGAGAAAAATTTTAACATTAATGGTATAATAAAGGATATAGAGGACATATTCAATGATTTTGGCAAAACACCTGATACTACAATCTGTGCAACTGGTACCATAGACGGTAAAGTAGATTTGAAAGCAATGGAAAAAGATGCCATAAGTGCCATAAAAAAATATAAAGGCAAAGTAGTAGAAAAATACACAGATTCCTCTATTTTAAGTTATACTATATATACACCCTATATTGAAAACTATATCTTTTCATTGGAAAAAAGGGTTAATTTGAATTTGGCAATAAGGTATAATGAATATGAAAATCAGACTTATATTTGGATTGGCACACCTTTAATAACTACGGGATATTAAAAGAACGGAGGAGATGTATTTGGAAAAGATAATGGTGGAAACAAGCCCTCCATTAAAAGGCAGGGTGAGAATATCTGGTGCAAAAAATTCAGCTCTCCCTATTTTGGCAGCTTCCCTATTAGGAACAGAAGACATTATTTTGGAAGAAGTGCCACATTTAAAAGATGTAGAAGTAATGTGTGAGGTTTTAACCTCCTTAGGTGCTAAAGTTGAATGGTTAGATAGAGGAATTATAAAGATTAATTCTTCTAATATCAATAATTATATAACTCCTTATGAATTAATGAGCAAAATGAGGGCTTCTTTTTTAGTTATGGGGCCATTATTAACTAGAATAGGCAAAGCTAAAACTTCTTTGCCTGGAGGTTGTGCAATTGGCACAAGGCCTGTTGATTTGCATCTAAAGGGATTTAAAGCCCTTGGAGCAGATGTTACTGTTGACCATGGGAATATAAGTGCTTATGCAGATAAGCTAGTAGGCAGTAAGATTTACCTTGATTTCCCATCTGTAGGAGCAACAGAAAATATCATGATGGCAGCAGTATTGGCAGAAGGAGAAACCATAATAGATAACGCAGCTATGGAGCCCGAAATAGTAGATTTGGCTAATTTCCTTAACAAGCTAGGTGCAGATATTAAAGGAGCTGGTACATCTACAGTAAGAATAAAAGGAGTTAAGGAATTAGGTGGTGCAGTACATTCTGTCATTCCTGATAGAATAGAAGCAGGAACATTTATGGTTGCAGCAGCAATTACAGGTGGAGATGTAATAGTAGAAAATGTTATCACAAGCCACATTAAACCAGTAATTGCAAAGTTAAAGGAAACCGGTTGTGAAATCATTGATAATGGAGATAGTGTAAGAGTAATAGGGACTAAAGACTTGAGAGCCACAGATATCAAAACCCTACCATACCCAGGATTTCCAACAGATATGCAGGCTCAATTTATGAGCTTAATGAGCATATGTAAAGGTACAAGTGTTGTCATTGAGACTGTCTTTGAAAATAGGTTTATGCATGTAGACGAATTAAAGAGAATGGGTGCAGACATAAAAATAGATGGAAAATCTGCCATTATTCAAGGTGTTGAAAAACTTACTTCTGCACCAGTAAAAGCTACTGATTTAAGAGCAGGTGCAGCGCTTATTTTAGCCGGGCTTGTTGCTGAAGGAGTCACTGAAATTGAAAATATTCATCACATAGATAGGGGATATGATGGTATAGAACGAAAATTATCTCAATTAGGTGCTAAGATTTATAGAAAAGAAGTATAAAATAAGCCTTGGGAGACCAAGGCATTTATTATTTTATAGGCAGAATTTCTACTCCAGTATAGTAGTGTTTTATAATCTCTTCAAAGCTGCTTCCATTTTTACCCATTCCATTAGCACCCCATTGGCTCATTCCAACACCATGTCCAAAGCCATAGGTTTCTATTTCTATGATATTTAACTTCTTGTCTAATGATATGGTAAAATTTGTTGAGTTTAGCCCAAATAAATCTCTGAATTCCCTGCCTTCAACTAAATAAGTATCTATGGCAATTCTTTTTACTCTTCCTGTTGCTGTCCTTTCTATAAGTTTTATTTTTTGATGTACATTGTCCTTATTTATATTTGCTTTAGGGTATTTTAATTTTATTTTCTTAATAAAATCCTCAACTGTCATTGTGATGGTATCCTTATATCTTGGAGAATCCTCCTCATAAGGACTGCTAACAGACTTTAAATAGGGAACATCTATAGCAAATACATCTTTTACGTTTTCAGTCCTTCCTCCAGAAGTTGAATGGTAAAGGGGCTCAATTAATTTTCCTTCATAGAAAATTGCAAGGTTTTTTGTACTTTCCACAGCTTCTTCTATTTTTGGCCAATAGTTTTCTTCCCAAGATTCACCATGAAGTTCTTTAAGCTGTGACAGGGACAAATATGCTTGGCAGTGGATTTCCGTGCATAAGGGTGCTGATTGGTGGTCTGGATGGCCTTCTTTAAATTTAATCATCCTATATAAGGCATAGGTCCTTGAAGCCACAGCTTGAGCTTTTAATGCTTCTATATGGAATTCAGCTGGCATTTCAGCTGCTACTACGCCTTTTACATAATCATCTAATGGAATCGTTTCCACTGTATTTTTTTTAGGATTATAAACCTTTACATTTTCTATATCAAAATCTATTTTCAAGGGCTCCTTCATTAAGGGGCCTTTTTTTTCTTCTATTTTCTTTTTTTCATTTTTTTCTTTTAAAGAAATTCCATGGGAAGGTGTTTCTCTTGGAACAAAATTGAGTGTCTTAACAATAACTGTAGGGAGCAATATGGTTATTACTAAAACAGTAGCTAAATAGATACTAAGTTTCTTCATATTTTTCCCCTCATCCTAAATTGTATGTAATATAAATATGCCTTTTTATTATGCTTTATGCTTTAATAAATTTTTTATAACAAATAAGACCATCACATTATAAGGATGAATAAAAAATTAAAAATAAATTATTTTTGCCTGTATGGAATTTCTTAATGTGGAAATACTAGGTAATGGAGGTGGGAATATGAAAGATAAGCTGAATAAGCTGATGGAGAAAAATGGATTCATTATGCTGTTATTTATTTTGGTGCTAATCATTGCAGGAGGAACAATATACCTGTCTATGAAATTAGATAAGGAACAAAATATGGGGAAGGAGGATTTTGTAATTCTTGATGATGCCATTAAGACAGAAAACAGTACAGAAATCAAAGAAGATTTGGAAAAAGATGTAGCTAATGTAAATGAACAACAAGAAACACAAGGAAATATTGAAGAAACTGCTGTCACAATGGAAGATGTAGAAGATGCAGTAGATACTGAGGATATGGGTAATGCTGAGAATATTCAACAAGAGATTTCAGATGTAGAACTTGGTGAAGCAGTAGAGGTCAGCTCAAAACTTGAAGATGAAATAGAGTTTGAAGATGATATTGAAGACACAGAAGATGTAAATTTTGTTGAAAAACAAAAGGAAAGAAAACTCATCCTTCCCGTAGATGGCTCAATAATAACTGAATATACTTCTGATAAACTTGTATATTCAGAAACTTTAGAAGCATGGATAGGCCATGGTGGTATAGACATTAAGGCAGAAATTGGAACTCCAGTTAAGGCAGCTTTAGATGGAGTAGTAAAGGAAGTATATGAAGATGACCTTTGGGGAATAGTAATAGTCATAGACCATGGCAATCAGCTTGAAACCAGATATGCGAATCTTTCGACGAAAGAGATGGTAAAAGTAGGGGCACAGGTTAAACAGGGGGATCATATATCAAAGGTGGGAGATACTGCTAAGATTGAAATGCTAATGGAACCTCACCTTCATTTTGAAGTTTTAAAGGATGGAAAATTAGTTGATCCACGTTCTATAACAAAGTAATGGCGCATAAATATTTATTGAAATACCCAAAAAGTCAAGGGGGGATTAATGAGGTGAAGGATTATATAGAAGAAAGAGTTTTAGAAATTGCAAAATACATAGTAAGAGAGAAGGCCACCGTAAGGCAGGCAGCAGGAGTTTTTGGTGTTAGCAAGTCTACAGTACACAAAGATGTGACTGAGAGGCTACCTAAGATAAACCCTCTTGTTGCTAAAAAAGTAAGAGATATTTTGGAAAAAAATAAAGCTGAAAGGCATATTAGAGGTGGAGAAGCTACAAAATTAAAATACTCTGCATCCAGAGAGTAGTTAAGAAAGAAAGGTCCCAAAGGTTGGGACTTTTTAGTTTTTTTTCCAATTTTATTAATTATTTTACAAAAAATAGAGGACTTTTTGATGTTATGTAGTATATAATATAGGATAAGGATAAGTAAGGGGGAACGTAAATGTGTGCATTAAGGGCTGATTTAGGCATTGATTTAGGTACTGCTAGTGTACTTGTCTATGTAAAGGGAAAAGGAATAGTCTTAAAAGAGCCATCTGTAGTAGCTATTGATCAAAATACTGATAAATTATTGGCAGTGGGAGAAGAAGCACGTAGAATGCTAGGAAGGACACCAGGGAACATAGTGGCAGTTAGGCCAATGAAGGATGGCGTAATATCTGATTATGAAATAACTGAACGGATGCTAAAGTATTTTATTAGAAAAGCAATTGGCAAAACCATATTTAAGCCTAGGGTAATAGTATGCGTCCCTAGTGGTGTAACTGAAGTTGAAAAAAGGGCTGTCATTGATGCCAGCAATCAAGCTGGTGCCATAAAGACTTTTTTAATGGAAGAACCCATTGCAGCAGCTATAGGGGCTGGCCTAGATATTACAGAACCAAGTGGAAATATGATTGTTGATATAGGTGGAGGTACTACAGATGTGGCAGTAATATCCTTAGGGGGTATTGTAGTCAGCAGGTCAATTAAAGTTGCTGGGGACGAATGTGACGAGGCCATTACAAAATATATTAGAAAGAAATATAATATGATGATAGGTGAAAGATCTGCTGAAGAATTAAAGATTAGTATTGGATGTGCGTATAAAAAAGAAGAGGAAGAATATAAAGAAGTAAGAGGAAGAAACTTGCTTACTGGCCTTCCCATGACTGTTAATGTTTCTACATCGGATATGTTGGAAGCTTTAAAAGACCCTGTTCAAGAAATCATTGATACTGTCCATTCAGTACTAGAAAGGACACCACCAGAATTAGCAGCAGATATTAGCAATAAGGGTATTATTTTAACTGGCGGGGGAGCTTTACTTTATGGATTGGACAAACTTATAGAAGAAAGAACTGGCATACCAACTAAAGTTGCCGATGAGCCCGTTTCTTGTGTTGCCAAGGGTACAGGGAAGGCTTTAGACTGGATACATGTATTTGATAACGATATAATCGATAGGGAATCCATGAGAAAACTAAGACGTTAAAGTTTTTTATGATAAAGACGATAATATAGTAGAGATTAATAGTTTAGGATGTGGTAGAGATGAATAGAGGCTTGTATATTGGTGCTACATCATTACTGACAAATCAAAGAAGATTAGATGTTCTTGCTAACAATCTTGCTAATATCAATACTTCAGGATATAAAAAGGATATATCGTTAAGCGAATCCTTCCCAGAAAAATTATTGGCAAAGGTAAGCAGAACACCTGAAGAAGGCAATATTCCAAGAACTAATGAAATCCAGTTTGAAGAACTCCCAGACGGAGTCTATAGGGCTAGGACTTCAGATGGATTTTTCGTAATGGAAACTCCATTAGGAAGGTCCTATGTTAAGGAGATTGAATTTGTCGTAGATGATGAAGGTTATTTGAGAACTTTTTATAAAAACTTAAATGCAGAAAACAAAACAGATTATGAAAACTATGTTATTAACGGCAATGGGGAAAGGTTGCGTGGAGAAGGGGATTTAGTGAATATATTACAGGGTTCTGTCTACTATCCTCCATCATATGTTATTGGTACCATGAGTAGTGGTGTAAGATTTCAAAAGATATATATTGATTTTACCCAAGGGCAGCTAACTGAAACAGGTGGGAAATTAGATTTCGCATTAAAAGGAGACGGATTCTTTAAAATTCAAGGGGAAGATGGAGAAGTTTTATATACTAGAAATGGTTCCTTTGCTGTTACAAATGGTTACTTAACTGATATTGACGGAAGACCAGTATTAGGTCAAAATGGTCAAATTTATTTAGGTAATGGGGAAATAGAAGTATCTCAAAATGGAGAAGTTATAGTAGATGGACAAGTTGTAGATATACTTGACATAGTTGATATTGATAATAAAGAGTTCCTTCGAAAAAGAGGGGACAACCTATTCTATGTTGTTGAAAATGGGGATGTTCAAGAACTGCCATTCCAAGGAGAAGTACTTCAAGGATATTTAGAATCATCTAACATGGATCCACTTAAAGGAATGGTAGAGATGATAAATCTCTTAAGAGAGTTTGAAGCTAATCAAAGGGTAATTAGAATGCAGGATGAAATGCTTGAAAGGGCAGCTAATGAAATAGGTAAAGTATAGGAGGTAAATTATGAGGGCTTTATGGACAGCAGCAACTGGAATGAGAGCACAACAATTTAATATAGACACCATAGCCAATAACTTATCTAATGTTAATACAACCAGCTATAAAACTCAAAGGGCTGAGTTTAAGGATTTGTTTTATGTTACTCTTAAAAGGGCTAATATTGTAGATGAAGGTGGTAGGCCAGTTAACCTTGAAGTGGGACATGGCGTTATGCCTGTGGCAACTAAGAGGGATTTTAGAACTGGAAGTTTTATTGAAACACAAAACACCTTTGATTTTGCTTTAGATGGCGCTGGATTCTTTGCTGTAATGCTACCTAACGGAGATATTAGATATACGAGAGATGGAAGCTTTAAATTAAGTGTAGATGGTGATGAGGCTTACATAGTTACTTCAGAAGGCTATTATGTTCTAAGCGAAGATGAAGATGTAATTACAATAGAAGATGGGTTAAAAGACATAACAGTTGATGAATTAGGTTACATTTATGGCAGGGATGAAGATGATGAGTTGGTGGAAATAGGAAGGCTCATGATTGTTAATTTCTTGAATCCAGAAGGGCTTCAATCAGTAGGGCAAAACCTATATCAAGCTACTGATGCTTCCGGTGAGCCAATTTTATTGGAAGCTGAAGAAATGAATACAAGGGTTATCCAAGGATATTTGGAAGCTTCCAATGTTCAAGTAGTAGATGAAATGGTGAAAATGATAACTGCTCAAAGAGCCTATGAAATCAACTCAAAAACAATAACTACTGCTGATGAAATGATGCAAATTGTTAACAATATCAAGAGATAAGCTGGTGATCTAAATGGAACTATTACCAGATTATAATGTCAATAATATTATAGATAATTATAAAAACAGTGAATTATCAGCTGTTCAGGAAAAGATTAAAAGCGTAAATAAAGATGATGATGAAAAATTAATGGAGGTATGCAAGGAATTTGAAAGCATATTCATTTATATGATGCTGAAGGAAATGAAAAAGACAATACCAGAGGACGGACTAATTGAAAAGTCCCAAGCAATGAAAATATTTGAAGATATGTATTTTGAAGAGCTATCCAAGGAAATGTCAAAGGGTAACAACAGCTTAGGAATTGCCAAGATGATTTATGAGCAATTTAAAAATAAAAGTGTAAAAATATAGAAGTGTCGCTTACTGCGACACTTTTATATTTGGCTTTTCAAATATGTTATTGATTTCGTAAGTAATATTAGAGCCATTGGCTACAAATTCAACTATTGATACATCATATATTTCTTCTGCTTCTGTTAATGTTTTTGTTTTTAACCCTATATACCTTATTCCGTCCCTTAATTCAAAAGTATTTGCACTTCCTCCATGGACTACAAATATATTCTTTCCATTTTCACTGGCTTCAACCAAGAATTTATGAAGGAGTTCAGCTTCCAGTGGGTCAGTAAATCCGCCATTGAAAATTCCTGTTGGCAGCAACAATATGATATTCTTGTTTTCTTTACTGCTTAAATCTTCTTTTAACATATTCCATTGATTGAAATCTGTAGCACGTATTCCACCTTTTTCTGAGTTTATATAGATGAAAGTTAAATCGCCTTTCTTGGTTTTACTGTAACTCTTTGCAGCATATATCTTCGATGGGCTGGTTATTCTATTGTTAAAGTCGTCAGTTATGCTATTTAAAAATGCAACTGTTTCGTACTGATTTATTTTTGAGACTACTTTAGCTAAAGCATCATATTTTACCAGTTCATTTAGGTTCTTAGGTTCTGCGATGACTGCAAAGGAAAATCCGCCCTTTTCAACTTTAGACTTGATGTTTTTACTATCCTTTAACACACTTGGGGTAGGCAAAACAACATTTCCTATCTGAGGTGTGTATAGTGCTGTAAGTCCATCAAATGCCACTTCACCTGAGTGTTTCTTTAGGGTATCTGTTTCTGCTACATAGATTTCCTCCAAAGTAACTGGATAGGTCATATTAGCAGGGAGATTTACAGTTATATACTTCCAGCCTTCCCAGTCGATGTACCTTGCAAAATCTATTTTATAGCTGTTTCCTTTAGCATCTTTTATTGTACCTCTTAACCAGCTTCCTTTATTGTCTCCTTTTACCCAGATGCCTAGTTTTCTAGGAATTCCTTCCAATGTGAGCCCGTTTTTATCTCCATTAGCAAATTTAATGTAAGCAGCCCTTGTATTTTCTCCATTAGAAAAATCGTATTTTAATACTGCTGAACCTTTTCCTTCTTTTGAATCATCAGTTATTACTATTTCTCCAGTTACTTCCTTCGGATAAACTGCAAATTTAAGGTTGTCAAGAGTTTCAAATCCTTCTACTAGTTTTCCTTCATCTCCTACATAAACTAGGATATTTTTAACTCCTTCACCAAACCTAACAGTCAACGCGCCTGCTACAGGTGCTTGGCTGCTATAGAATTTATTGCCTTCAACATATCCTATATCATTAATAGTGCTAAATTCAATATCTTCAGCATATATCTTTGCCTTATAGCCATTTTCATCAATTCCATAGAATTCAGGTAAAGTTTTTTCGCTGTTTATTTCAATTGTAAAGCTTGATATGCTTGTGCTTAAATCCTTAACAGTACCTAATACCTTTAGTTCTACAGTTGATTCTATGCCATCATATTTTGCAGTTATTTTTGCAGTTCCTGTTGATAGGGCTTTAAATTTATTTCCATTAAATTCTCCATCTACGCCTTCTACTGAAAATTCAATCTTAGATTCATCCAATTCTACTGGATTATAATATTCATCATATCCTTTTACAGTAAGAATTCTAGTGGTTCCAACAAACATTTTGGTATCGTCAGTAGTTACCTTTAAAGATGTCAAGCTGCCTTTTGGTGCTTTGGAGAAAACTCCTACACCATTTATTACAGGCCTTTCAGCACCATCTGATGGCTTGTTGACAACTTTAGCCTTGCTTTCGCCAAGGGGCTTTATTGCCATTGTGGTAGAGCCACCACCATCTAGGTTGATGGCATTATATGCACCTAATTCTTTCATTATGGCACCAAACATTGACTGGCTTACGCCTTTAAAAGAGGTATCCCTGCCATCTATTGTAACAAGGATTATTTCAGTTTTATCCCTGCTTATTCCAATTCCAGTCCTAGGATGGTTTCCATTGGGGTCTCCTGCTGATTTAGGATCTAATGTTACATATTCCCCATCTTTTAAGATTATATTTCCTCCACCTATGGCAAATTTAATTTGATTTATATCTGGATTGCTGCTAATGTTTAATTCTACAGCATCTCCTATGTTAAAGTCTAAAAGTTGCTTTCCAAAATCTCCACCAGCAACTAATACATAGCCATTTTTAGGAATACTAATTGGTCTATCTCCGATGCGGACATTTGTCACTATACCATCGCTTACGAATACTTCTACTAAATCAGAAGCATAAGTATTTCCTAAAGATTTTTCACCCCAATGCCTATCTAGCATAACTATAGCATTAAAATCCGCAAATATGTTGTTCACAGCGTTTATTTTAACTGTATTTCCTGTGGATTTGTTAGTAGCTGAGATTTGCCAGTTAAACATGTCCATTATATTGGCTTGATTTAATACATCTATAAAAAATTCAGGAAGCTTTTCTTTTATACTATCCCTTGGAATAACAACTGGATTACCATCTTCTATTAATGAACCAATAGAGCCAGAGAATTTATTAGTATAAAAGAAGTCTCCATTTATTCCTGCTACTGCATTATTTAATTCAACTAATGTACTTACTTTAGTCTTTTTAGTAACTGATTCTGGATTGTAAAGTCCTTTTACTTCAACATAGGGATTTAGTAGATTAATTCTTAATACATTTATATTCCACCATCCAGCAGTTGTAAATTTCATTATTTTTTCGTAAGTGGTACCTGGTGCAATATTGGTTTTTTCTATATTTTCATAGATAGTTAGAGGGATGTTTAAGACGACGCTATTTGCTAAAGAAGGAGCAGTACAGGAAAGAATAATGACAACTGCAAATAAGAATGATAGTAGTTTTCTAATATTTTTCTTCATGCAACCACCTCGCTGTAAAAAATTTTAGACTAAAGCCTATCCCCCTTTCTCTTCTTGTATAATTCAATTATATAATGGAAATGTCTCAATTGGGTTACAAACATATTACAACTTATATACATTTGGTACTATTTCCAGAATTAGATAATAAAAAAGAAGGTAAGGGTGAAAAATTAAATTTATTTGAATTTTATAGAAATGTATGATACCTTTTTAAACAAAAGAATTAAAATGAAAAGAATCTTAATTATATAAAGGACATTGGAACAATTAGATTTTGAATGATATAGAAAAAAGGATGATTTTAGATATTAAGATGATGGTCAATTTTTTTATAATTAAAATTATAAATTTAAAATATTAAAGAGGAGGTTATTTATGGCTGAATTTGATAGGATATTAGAATGGACGCTATTTGAAGAATGCCCAATTCCTGATGATGTACAGGATTTATTGATTGAAGGAGAACAAGCTATAGCAGCTTATAAAACCTTCAGGGATAGTGCCATATTTACTAATAAGAGGCTGATTGTAAGGGATGCCCAAGGATTAAGTGGTAAAAAGGTAGAAATATACTCCATTCCATATTCATCAATACTCATGTGGTCTACAGAAAATGCAGGGAAACTTGATTTAAATGCAGAAGTAGAACTATGGACTAGGGCAGGGCACATCAAAGTTAATTTAAAAAGAGGTGTAGATATTAGAAAATTTGATAAACTAATTGCCAATGCCATACTAAAATAGTTTTAGTTTGTGCCAATTTGCGTACCACTTTAGTTGTTTTACTAAAAGATTTTTTACATAAGTTTAAATCAAAAAAATAAAAATGGCTGATTTTTCAATCAGCCATTTTTTTTCTGGTCGGGGTGAGAGGACTCGAACCTCCGGCCCCATGGTCCCAAACCACGTGCGCTACCAAACTGCGCCACACCCCGAAGTCAACTGACTATTATAGTATATAATAGATTTATGGAAATTGCAATAGGTTATTTATAAAAATTTTAGGCCAATTATGTCTAAATCTGATAATTTTTTCATGTATTTTTTATCTATTTTAAGTAAATAAAAATTATACTTTTAAATTCTAGTTAAATCTAAAAAACACAGAATAAAAAAGATGATTTAATAATGTAATTTTCTAATATTATTGTCAATTCCAAAATAATAAGTGTATAATGTAATTATAACTTAGCGGAGGAATGATTATGCTGGATATTTTGGATTTATTAGAGGAAGTGAAGCGGGAATTATTTGTAATGTTTTTTTCAATGCTGCCCGTCATAGAATTAAGAGGTGCAATTCCTTTAGGGATATCCTTGGGACTTAGCCCTGTACATAGTGCAGCACTTAGCATGATTGGCAACATAATAATTATACCTTTTTTGTTAAAACTCTTGTATCCTATTATGTTCTACCTGGAGAAAACGTATATTTTTTCTAAAACTATAGGATGGATAAAGAAAAGGTCCATAAAAAAAGCTAATATTGTGAAGAAATACAGTTTAATAGGCTTATTTATTTTTGTTGCAATACCACTGCCTGGAACCGGAGTATGGACAGGCTCTATTATAGCATCTCTTTTAAAATTGAATGTCAGAAAAGCATTTTTTTCTATGTCATTTGGAATAATAATAGCAGGGATTATTGTGCTTATCGTATCTTACGGGCTATTTTCAATATTTTAGTAATAATTCGCCAAATGTTGACTCTAATACCCTTATGTGATACAATGGTGCTCAAAGAAAATTAAATAAAACCTTATCAAGAGTGATGGAGGGATGGGCCCGATGAAATCCGGCAACCGGTACTTTTGTACACGGTGCTAATTCCCACAGACTTTGTCTGAGAGATGAGGGATATTTATGTAGCCTTCTCTTGAAGGTTTTTTTTATTACTTAATCTAGCAAAATATATAATATAAATTTAGGAGGAAAGCAAATGAGAAGATGGTTTTTTACTTCTGAATCAGTAACAGAAGGGCATCCAGATAAAGTTTGTGATCAAATTTCTGATGCTATTCTTGATGCAATTCTGGAAAAGGACCCAGATGCAAGAGTTGCCTGTGAAACTGCAGTGACTACAGGCTTAGTTATGGTAATTGGTGAAATAACTACTGATTGCTATGTGGATATACCCAAGATAGCAAGGGAGACAATAGAGGAAATAGGATATACAAGGGCAAAATTTGGTTTTGATGCAGACACCTGTGCAGTAATAACTTCAATAAATGAGCAATCCCCAGATATAGCCATTGGAGTTAACAGTGCCTTGGAAAAGAGAAGTTACTCCAATGACGAATTGGACTCCATAGGTGCTGGAGACCAAGGAATGATGTTTGGCTTTGCTTGTACTGAAACTCCAGAACTAATGCCACTGCCTATCTCATTGGCACATAGATTAGCTCGAAGATTGGCGGAAGTAAGGAAAAAGAAAATATTAGATTACTTAAGGCCAGATGGCAAAACCCAAGTAACAGTAGAATATATCGATGATAAACCAGTAAGAGTAGAAAATGTTGTAGTATCAGCTCAACACAAGCCCGAAGTAGATTTGGAAACTATTAAAAAGGATATAATAGAACATGTAATAAAAGCAGTAATTCCCCCTGAACTATTAGATGAAAATACAAAATACTATGTAAATCCAACAGGAAGGTTTGTAATAGGCGGGCCAATGGGAGATGCAGGATTAACAGGTAGGAAAATAATAGTAGATACCTATGGTGGATATGCAAGGCATGGTGGCGGAGCTTTTTCAGGGAAGGACCCAACAAAGGTAGATAGGTCAGCATCCTATGCAGCTAGATATGTAGCTAAAAATATTGTAGCAGCAGGATTGGCAGATAAATGTGAAGTAGGGTTGGCTTATGCCATAGGTGTTGCAAGACCTCTATCTATTTTTGTTGATACTTTTGGAACAGGAAAAGTATCCGATGAAGAAATTAGGGATTTAATTACAAAGCATTTTGATTTAAGGCCAGCTGCAATAATCAGGGATTTAAACTTAAAGAGGCCAATATATAAACAAGTTGCAGCCTATGGGCATTTTGGAAGGCCAGATTTAGATCTTCCTTGGGAAAGATTGGATAAAGTAGAATTGTTAAAGAAATAATAGTGATTGATGCACAATTCATACCTTAATTAATAAAATTGTGAATTGTGAACTGTGAATTGTGCATTGTGAATTGAAAAAAAGGAGGGTAGTATGATGCTTGAACTTGAAGGGGTTATAGAAGAGATAAAGTTTAGAAATGAAGCAAATGGCTACACCGTGGCAGTATTAAATACATCAGACGGTCCTGTTACCATAGTTGGATATACCCCAATTATATATTTAGATGAAAGAGTTAGGGTGGAAGGTGAATGGGTTTATCATCCAACTTATGGCGAACAGCTGAACTTTTCAAGCATCAAAACAATACTACCCTCTACATTAACTGGTATAGAAAACTACCTTTCATCTGGCCTAATCCCTCACATAGGTCCTAAAACAGCCAAAAAGATAGTAGAGAAATTTGGCTTAGATTCTCTGGATATAATTCAGTACAATCCTGAAAGATTAAAGGAGATTCCTGGCATAGGAGATAAAAAATTAGAAAAGATAGTTGAAGCCTTTAGGGAACAAAGAGAACTGAGAGATATAATGATATTTTTGCAGCAATATGATATTTCAGTTAATTTAGCAATAAAAATCTATAAAAGATTTGGCAAGGATACTAAAAATGTAATTTCAGAAAACCCCTATAGGCTGTCGGAAGATATATTTGGCATAGGTTTCAAGACTGCAGACAGAATTGCAAGAAAAATGGGAATTGACATTAAATCACCATACAGAATAGAAGCTGGAATAAAGTACATAATTATGGAATATGCAGGAAATGGCCATTGCTATGTTCCATTGGAGGAGTTAAAAGAAGTTGGCTCTCAAATGCTGGAAGTAGAAGAAGCCATTATAGAAGATGGTATAAAAAGCCTTGGGATAAAAGGGAGCTTAAATCTTGTTCAAGATGAAGATAAAACACTGGTGTATTATACTCCTTTTCATGTAGCTGAAAACAATGTTAGCAGAAAACTTGTGGAACTTTCGCAGGTAAGACTCGAAAAGCTTAATATAGATTTGGATGAAGAAATTAAAAGGATAGAAGATGAAGAAAATATTACTTTCGCCAAAAACCAAATCTTAGCCATAAAAGAAGCCATGAACAATGGATTGTTGGTTATAACAGGCGGTCCAGGCACAGGGAAAACAACTATTATAAAATCCATAATCAGAATATGTGAAAGTTTAAAGCTAAGGGTGGTACTTGGAGCACCTACTGGAAGAGCTGCCAAGAGGATGACAGAAGCGACGGGAAAAGAAGCAAAAACAATCCATAGATTGTTGGAATACACATTTATTGATGATGAAATGGTATTTGGCAAAGACGAGGATAACCCCATTGATGGAGACATTGTTATTATAGATGAGGCCTCAATGATAGATATACTCCTTATGAATTCACTACTAAAGGCAATAAACCTAGGTACAAGGCTTGTATTGGTAGGTGATGTGGACCAGCTTCCATCTGTAGGGCCAGGAAATGTTCTTAGAGACATAATATCATCTGGGATTGTTAAAGTAGTTAGGCTTGATGAGATTTTCAGGCAGTCTGAAAAAAGCTTGATTACAGTTAATGCCCATAGAATTAACAAGGGAAATCCTCCAATATTAAATGAAAAGAACAAGGATTTCTTCTTTATATCTGAAAAGGATGTTGGGAAAGTAGCTGAAATTATACTTGAACTTTGCAGTGAACGATTGCCAAAGTTCTATGGAGTAGATAAAGTAAGGGATATCCAAGTACTGACACCTATGAAAAAAGGCGAGGTTGGATTGAATTCATTGAATCAGAAATTGCAAGCTGTACTGAATCCAAAAACACCAGACAGAAAAGAGAAGCAATCTGGCAGTGAGATATTTAGGGTTGGGGACAAGGTAATGCAGATAAAAAACAATTATGCTACAAGATGGAAAATTATAAAAGATGGAGTTGAGGTTGAAAAGGGACAAGGCATATTTAATGGAGATTTTGGATTTATAACAGACATAGATGAAGAAGAAAGAGTAGTAAAGGTTCTATTTGATGATGAGAAGCTAGTAGAATATGATTTTAGCCAGTTAGATGAGTTAAAACTAGCCTATGCAATTACAGTTCACAAGTCTCAGGGTTCGGAATTCCCTGTAGTTGTTATGCCAATATGCTGGGGGCCACCAATGCTCCTTACTCGGAATCTACTGTATACTGCCATTACAAGGGCGAAATCCCTTGTAGTATTAGTTGGGGAAGAAAAATATCTATATATGATGATAAAAAACAACAGAATAACTAGAAGGTATTCTGCTTTAGACAAGAAAATGAGAAATTACCTATCTGCATTTACGGGGGGATATGATTTTTGAGCATTTTAAACTTGCTTTTCCCAAACAGATATATCTGTTATATGTGTATGGAGAGGACTGATACTGAAGGATATATCTGTACTGACTGTCTAAATAGGCTTGAATTTGTGCATAAAGAAATATCAATTGAATCTCCATACATAAATAAAGTATACTATTCACTTTATTACAACAGATATGTGAGGGAAAAGATAAAAGAATATAAGTATAATGGGAAAAATTACCTATGTAAACCTTTTGGAAATATTATGATAGATACTATAGAGGAGAAGAAATTACTGGGGGAAATAGAGTTAATAAGCTACATACCTTCCCATAGAAGAAAGGAGGTTTTAAGAGGATATAATCAAGCTGAACTTCTGGCAGAGTATATTGCCAAAAAATTGAATAAGCCATTATTAAAAAACAACCTAGTTAAGCTCAAATGGACAGAAAATCAAACCCATTCAAATAAAGCAGAAAGAGCAATCAACTTAAGAGATTCTTTTCATATAAAAAATCCTATTGAAATAAAAGACAAGAAAATTCTCTTAATTGATGATATAATTACTACAGGGGCAACAATGGAGGAGTGCAGCAGGGTCTTGATGAATAGTGGGGCTAGGGAAATTATTGGACTAGCCTTAACATCAAGTAAACAATTATAAGGGATGTGAAAGTATGAAATTGGATATTAGGAACTGCACTAGGTGCGGGAAAATCTATCAATATGATGGATTTAAGATTTGTCCATCCTGTAGGAAAGAAGACGAAGAAGACTTTATAAAGGTTAAAGATTATCTGTATCAACATCCAGGAGCTAATTTGCAAGAAGTACACGAAGGAACGGGCGTAGATGTAAAGAAGATAATTGAGTTTTTAAGGGAAGGAAGGCTTGAAATTGCAGATGAGAGCAACATAATACTCCAATGTGAAAGATGCGGTAGGAGTATAAAAACAGGAAGATATTGTTCAAAATGTGCTGAAGAATTAAAAAAAGAACTAAGTTCAGCCATTAATCCTGTAAAATCTTCTATGCAAAGAGATAGGGAAAGGTTTAGAGTAATAGATAGGCTAAAGAAAAAAGATGAATAAAAAATTAAAGAAACACCTCCTTTTACCGATAATAGTAATAGAACGGTAAGAGGGGTGTTTTTTTATGAGAATAAATAGGCTTGATAATATTTTTCAAATATATAATAAGAATTCAAATACGAATAAAGTTAATGGAGATAAAAGGATAGATGGAAAAGATGAAATAAAACTTTCAGAAAAGGCAGTTGAATTTCAATATGCTTTAAAAAAGGTTAAAGAAGTAGATGATATCAGAAAAGACAAGGTCGATAGGATAAAGGCCCAAGTTAAGTCTGGCACCTATTATGTAGATGGAAAGAAAGTTGTTGAGAAGATTTTAGAAGATATTAGCTTATACAAAAAAATCTAATAGTTGGTGATAAAATGACCTTTAGAGAAGAATTGGAATCAATTTTAAAAAAGGAACTGGATATTTTGAAACTTCTAAAGGAATTGACATTTGAAAAGACAGATTTGATAATTAGCAACAAAGTAAAAGAACTCGAAGCCATGACTATTAAAGAAGAAGAGCTAATAAATCAAATGGCACTTTTAGAAGAAGAAAGGGGAAAATTATTGGATACATGGGGGGTAGTTCCTAGCACCCCTATTTCTGATATTATAGAAAAAATCCCTGATGATAAAGGGGAATTACCTCAAATAAGGGATGAAATGAGAAACTTAATGGATGAGCTTCAATTCAGAAATAAGGTGAACAAGGATTTAATAGAAGAAAACCTTCAGTGGATTGATTTTAATATAAATCTTATTAGAAATCTGCAGTCTCAACCTGGATATGGGAAGGATAAAAAGGATGCTCCAGTAAACGGTACAAGTATTTTTGATAGGAAGGTGTAATTATGGGATTTGGCGGATTATATATACCAATTACAGGATTGCGTGTATCAAAGGAATCTCTAAATACTGTTTCTCACAACATATCAAATGCCAACAATGCCAACTATGTAAGGCAGTCGGTAATTCATGCTACAAATCCTTATACAACAGTAGGAGTAAGCAATTTACAAGTAGGTACTGGAGTTAATATAGCTGAAATAAGGCAGATAAGGGATCAGTTCTTAGATTTTAAGTACAGGAAAGAAGTAACAATCTATGGTTATCATTATGCTAAAGCCCAAATCCTTGAAGATGTAGAAGCTGTATTCAATGAAATAACCAGCAGTGGATTGCAAAGCGTAATGGATGAATTTTGGAATAACTGGAACGAGCTTTACAAAGAGCCAGAAAGCTTGACCATTAGAGGATTGGTTCACGAAGCATCAGTTGCTTTTGTAGATACAGTAAACCATATATCTACTCAGTTAGCCAATATTAGGATTAATTTAAACAATGAGATATTGACAAAGGTAGAGGAAGTAAACAACATTTTAGAAAGCATTGGTAAGCTTAACAGTAAAATAAAACTTGTAGAAGGAGAAAACAGCAAGATAAAAGCCAATGACTACAGGGATGAAAGAAATGCCTTGTTAGATAGATTGGCAGAATTACTTCCTGTTTCAACCTATGAAAATTCCTTTGGAGAAGTAATAGTTCATTTAAAAGGCAAAGAACTTGTAAGCAGCAACTTCGTGGCCAAAATAGACATTAAACAGGACACCAGTGGATTAGCACATATATATTTTTACAATACAAATGAAGAAATTGACTTAAATGGCCAAGGAGAGCTAGGTGGATATATTGACGCAAGGGACAAGTCTGTAACTGAATATATGAAAAGGCTAGATACATTAGTTTACACCATTGCTACGAAGATAAATGAACTACACCAAAAAGGTTACGACCTATTAAATGGAACGGGAATAGATTTCTTTATAGGAGTAAATAACATAGAAAATGCAGCAGCTAATATAAAAGTAAATCCAGAATTATCTAACTTCAACAGAATTGCAGTATCTGATCAAGAAGGCGTAAAAGGTAATGGAGAGATTGCTAAAAAGATATGTGAATTGAGATATGAAAATTTATTTGATAATGGAAGTAAAGGCATGATGAATATAGATGATTACTACAGGGACCTTATTTTAAGCCTTGGAATGGAAAGAGAAGCTTCGAGATCTATAGCTGATAACCAAGATTTTCTAATTAAATCAATAGATGATAAGAGAAAAAGCTTATCCCAAGTTTCATTAGATGAAGAGATGACAGACATGTTGAAATATCAATATTCTTATGTAGCAAATTCAAGGGTTATAAATACAATAGACGAAATGATAGAAACTATAGTCGCTAGAGTTGGGATAGTTGGAAGATAATGGATATTTAATATACTGGTTATATGAGGTGAAATATTATGTTTTACGGATTTAATTCTGCGGTGAAAGGATTGTTAGCATCTCAAAGGGCATTATATACGACTAATCATAATATTAGCAATGCAAATACAAAAGGATATTCAAGGCAAGTAGTAGAACAAAGGGCTACATCACCTTATAAGTTGCCAGGCATAGGTTTTTTAGGAACTGGTACGGAAATATATAATATTACAAGGATTAGAGATGCTTTTGTAGATTTTAAATATTGGAATGAAACAGCTCCTTTGGGAGAATGGGAAGTAAAGAAAGATATTCTAACAGAAATAGAAAAACTCATGGGAGAGCCTTCAAATAGCAGCTTTAGGCAGTATTTAGATGACTTTTTTTCAAGTTTAGAAGAAATGAGCAAAAATCCATCAGATATGTCATATAGAAAACCAGTTGTAGAAAATGCAGTAGCCTTGACTAAACATATAAATGAAACAGCAGAAAGACTAATGGATATGTTAAAGGAAACAGAATACAATATAGAAATGAAGATAAAACAAATAAATAGTCTCACTGAACAAATAGCATCTTTAAATAGGCAGATATATTCTCAAGAACTAGATGGCAAACCAGCAAATGATTTAAGGGATAGAAGGGAACTTCTTGTAGACGAGCTTTCTAAAATAGTTAATGTTAGGGTAAATGAAACTCCAGATGGGAAGTACACAGTATCAGTAGATGGGATATCTATAGTTGACCATATATATTTCAACAAAGTATTGGTAAATAAAGATGAAAATGATAACCTTATAATAACCTGGGAAAATGGAGGAGAATTCAGGTTAAAGTCAGGAGAATTAAAGGGTTTATTAGATGTATATTCAGGAAATGGCGACAACAATACTTATAGGGGAATACCATTTTATATAAAAAAATTAAATGAATTTGCATTGGGTTTTGCTAAAAAATTTAATGCTGTTCATAAGGATGGATATGGCTTAAATGAAACAAGGGTTGAAGAAGGAAGGAATTTCTTCACAATTGGCGATGTAAATCAAGCTGCAGCTACTATTACTATAAATGAAGAAATATTAAATGATGTTACATTAATAGCAGCATCCAAAATAAACGGTGGCCCAGCTGAAGATAATTCTAATCTATTAAAATTAATTGGGTTGAGGGATGATAAAAAATTCTTTGAAGGAGATGATAATGTCTCTCAAGGTACTCCAGATGACTTTATAAAATCTATGTTATCGAGTATGGCAGTAGATAGCATTCAAGCAAAAAGGCTATATAATACACAGGAACTTATACGACATAACCTAGAAACTAAAAGGTCATCCATATCTGGAGTTAATTTAGATGAAGAAATGGCAGATATGGTTAAATTCCAACATGTTTATGTTGCAGCATCTATGATGATATCGACCTTTGATAATATTATTGATGTTACAGTAAATAGATTAGGAAACGTAGGTAGATAGAATATACAATTGTCAGTGCACAGTTATTAAGCGAATAGTTAACAGAGAATAGTGAATGGTTTATGTAGCAACAAATGAATTTGTTACTTCAGTTTAAATTGTGAAATGTGAATCGTGAATTAAATGAAAGGGTGAATTAACTTGAGAATTACTAATAATATGTTGATAAGCAATATGACATACAATCTAAATAAAACCCTTCAAAGATTGGAAAAACTTCAATATGAATCTTCTGTAGGAAAAAAGTTTAGGGTTCCATCTGATGATCCAATAGGTGCTAGTAAATCATTGAAGTTTAATACTGATATATCAAAGGTAGAGCAATATATAAGAAATGTTAAAGATGCCAAGGCATGGCTTTCAGAAACAGAGTCGGTATTGAATGAAATAAATGAGGTATTGCATAGGGCAAATGTGCTTACAGTACAAGCAGCCAATGGGACTAATGAAGAGGATTTAACTAAGATCAAAGATGAAATTAAAGAGCTAAGGGAGCATCTTATTCAATTAGCTAATTCAACCTATGCTGGCAGATCACTATTTACTGGTTTTAAAACAGATCAAGAGCTTTTAGATGAAAATGGGAAATATAATGTATATTTATATGCTGACGAAGTATTTGTTTATAATGTTGGAATCGCAGAAAAAGTACAAGTTAATACTTTAGGATTCAGGGTATTTGGGAAAGCAACTTATGAAGGCGATACACTTAGTGATGACCCAGGATATGATGGAGATGTCAGTGAAGGAAACACTCCATATTTAATTGCTGTATTTAATGAACTCGAAAAAGCATTAGAAAATAAAGATAATGATGAGATTCAAAAGTCCTTAACAAGAATAAAGACTTCTATGAATCAAGTTTTGTCCATTACATCTGAAATAGGAGCTAGAATAAATAGACTAAATCTTACAGAAAATAAATTAGAAGATCAATTATTGACATTAAAGGAACTTTTATCCTACAATGAAGATGTAAGCCTACCAGATGCTCTTATGAGATTGGCTATTGAAGAAAATGTATACAGAGCCAGCCTTGGAGTAAGTGCAAGAATAATTCAGCCAAGTTTAATGGACTTTTTAGGTTAATAAGGATACGAAAATTTCGTGTCCCTATTTTTTTGCGACTATAGTACTATAATTGTGGGTATAAATCTTATGGCAGACAAAAATTCAAAAAGGTATAATATCTATATACCATTTTTTGACATAAAGTTTTTTTGTAGGTCAAAAATAGGTAGGAGTTGATAAAAATGAAAGTAAAAACAAGAGATTTCGGAGAAATTGAAGTATCAGAAGACAAAATTATCCATTTTGAAGATGGCATACCAGGATTTGAAGAAGAAAAGGAGTTTATAATTTTATTTGACGAAGACAAGGACAATCCTTTTCATCAGCTTCAATCAGTAAACAATCAATATCTTTCGTTTATAATTATAAATCCATTTGAAATATTTAAAGATTATGATATAGAAATCCCACAAACTGCAGTAGATAAGCTGCAAATTGAAAATCCAGAAGATGTCCTTATATATTCCATAGTTGTTGTTCCTGAAGATATAAGAAAAATGACAGCAAATTTATTAGGTCCCATTATCATAAATCACAAGAAAAGATTAGGGAAGCAAGTAATCCTTGAGGATTCAAGATATACAACAAAGCATTATATTTTTGCCCAAGCTTTTCAAGAGGAGGGCAAGTAAAATGCTCATACTTACAAGAAAGAAAGACGAGTCTATTATTTTGGATGGAAAAATAGAGATTAAGGTTGTAGAAATTGGAGAGGGTAAAGTAAAAATTGGAATAGAAGCTCCCAAGGATATTGATATAGTTCGTAAGGAACTGTATGAAAAAGTAGAAGAGGAAAATGTCACTGCTGTAGAATATAAGTTCAAATTGGAGGATATAAACAAGCTGTTAAAACAATAAACACCTGACTTTTAAGGAGGACAATTAAGGCCATGGAATCATATGAAAAGATATGTAATAATAATGGATTTTGGAAGGTGCTTATAGTTGATGACGACAATTTTATACACCGAATGATAAAGGAAATAAATAAAGACCTTCAGTTTGAAAAAAGGCGCATTGAGTTTATAAGCGCATATAATTCTGATGAAGCCAAGGAAATCCTGCTTAAAGACAATAACATTGCCCTAGTGTTGATGGATATTTTTTTAGAAGAAGAAAATTCAGGGTTGAATCTGGCAAAATATATAAGGGAAGATTTGAAAAACTCTGAAACTAGGATTGTTCTCATAACTGGGAGAGGCTCAATGGATTTGCAGGAAGAAATCATATTAAACTATGATATCAACGGATATGAAAGTAAGACAGACCTGTTTTCTAAAAAGATGAATACAGTTATATTGTCATCTTTAAGGTCCTATAGGGATATTATCCGAATAAAGAACAATAAGGAATCCATGGGCAAAGTTGTGTCCTCCATATCAAAATTGTATGAAAAAGATGCTTTAAATGATTTTTTAAGCAGCAGTATATGCCATTTAAGTGCTTTAATAAACCAGTGTAGTGGCAGGGGCAAAGAAAACTGTAATATCAATGCTTTTGCAGCCCTAAAGCAGGAATATTCAAATATATTTAAAATAGTAGATGCTAAAGGGAAATATAAGAATTATATAGGGAGCAAAGTTAGAGAAGTAGTATCCTATGAGGATTTATCAAAAATAAATAGGATTTATAGAAAAGGAGAACACAAGCTATTTGAAAACTGCTATATAGCTAGTTATAAGGGCTCATCTGGCAATGAAGCTATTATTTTTATAGAAGTTGAAAATCATGCTGAATATATAGACTTAGAGTTGTTAGAAGTATTTCATAAAAGCATATCAGCTACCTTTGAAAACTTATGCTTAAATATTGAAATAGAAGAAACTCAAAAAGAGCTTCTATATATACTTGGTGAAGTAACAGAAGCTAGATCTGCAGAAACAGGGTATCATGTAAGAAGAGTATCTAAATACTGTGAAATACTGGCACAAAAATATGGTTTGCCCCAAAGGGATGTTATACTTCTAACCCATGCATCTCCAATTCACGACATTGGAAAAGTTGCCATACCAGACAGCATACTCATGAAACCTGGAAAACTTACACCAGAAGAATTTGAAATAGTAAAAACCCATACGACTATTGGATATAATCTTCTTAAAAACTCAAAGAGGGAAATCCTAAAGGCAGCAGCAATTGTTGCCCATGAGCATCACGAAAGATACGATGGCACAGGATATCCACGAGGATTAAAAGGAGAAGAAATACACATATATGGAAGGATTGCTGCTGTAGCTGATGTATTCGATGCTTTAGGCTCTGCTCGTGTTTATAAAAAACCTTGGGTAATAAATGATATACTAAAATATTTCAAAGACGAAAGAGGGAAGCATTTTGATCCAGATTTAGTGGACATCCTCTTTGACAATTTAGATTTATTTGTAGAAATTCGCAACACATATTCTGACGAAATAGAATCAAATGGAAAAAGTTCAGATTTTGAATCAAATTAATAAAAAATTTTACAAAAAATGCTAAAGTAAAAGATTTCTACGTCGATATTATTGGTGAAAGACAAATTGTGAATAAATAACTAAAACAATTTTGGCGCCAAATTGTTTAGTATTTAATTCACAATTTAAAATTATTAATTGGCATGGATGCCAAAAATTAAAAATTCAAGGAGGAAGGTAAAATGAGGATTAATAACAACTTAATGGCTATTAACACTCACAGACAATTAAGCATTGTTAACAATGCTGCTGCAAAATCAATGGAAAAACTTTCATCTGGCTACAGGATAAACAGGGCTGGAGATGACGCAGCAGG
>ENA-OWPA01000395-OWPA01000395.1-bioreactor-metagenome-genome-assembly--contig:-NODE-395-length-61841-cov-14.165695_pt1 | contig 61841 bp, 46 predicted proteins | sample MGYA00238139_ERZ651803 | MGnify/ENA primary metagenome ERZ651803 (study PRJEB26909, sample SAMN07631231) | bioreactor metagenome | isolation source: Switchgrass digestor | place: USA: Dartmouth...
AATGTTTTCTCTTTTCCATAGTTCCATTCTAACTTATTTGGGCTGTTTTGTCTGTCTTAATTTTTGGTATCATTATAACTGACGATGTAGCCGTGTTCTCTGACGAGATCAGGAATGAACTCAAGTCAGGATTCGGTCATGAAGGCCAGCCAAGGTTCATCACAGGCGGAGCCAGGGATATCCAGACCATATTCAACAATATCAAGGGGCAGCCCAGCAATGTGGCGGCGGACGACCCCGGTGATGTTGTCCAGTATATCGAGGCTCATGATAACCTGACACTCCATGATGTAATCGCCCTTTCGATCAGGAAGGATCCGCTGGTACCTGAAAACCAGGTGGAGATCCACAAGAGGATCAGGCTTGGCAATGTATTGGTTCTGACATCGCAAGGTATTGCATTCCTCCACGCAGGGCAGGAATACGGGCGAACCAAGCAGTGGTTTGGTGACGGGCTGCCTGAGAAGGCTTATACCGAGCTTAAGGACGCCAGCAACAGGACCATAGGGTACCTCATCCATGACTCTTACGATTCATCCGACGCTATCAACATGTTCGACTGGAAGAAGGCTACCGACAGCGGGCAGTACCCTGTAAACAATCTTACAAGGGAATACACGAAGGGACTCATAGCCCTTAGAAGGTCGACGAATGCCTTCAGGCTCGGCACAAAGGCCCTGGTGGATTCGAATGTAAAACTTATCAATGCTCCTGAGATCGGATCCACTGACCTCGTCATAGCCTACAGCGCCAAGGCTACCGACGGTACGGGAACCTACTATGTATTCGTAAACGCGGACAGTGTCAAGAGGACACTTACACTGCAGGAAGACCTGACATCGGGCATAGTCCTGGTGGATGATGACGAGGCAGGAACCACCGAGGTCTCCAACAGGTCTGGCTTTGAGCTTACATCCGGTTCCATAACTCTCGAACCTTTGACGGCGGTTGTCATAAGGATGCCGCAGGAAAGCAGCAAGCCATCTGACGATACCCCGAAGGGTGGTTCAGGAACCGGTACATCAACCGGTACGTCCAGGACAGATACAACCATCATATCGGGCAGCACGATAACCGCCAAAGCATCGGTCAGCAACGGAAAGGCCAAAGCCGAGATTAGCCGCGGCAACGTTCTCGCGGCGATCAATGCGGCAGAAAAGGGATCCCAGGTGGAGATCAGGGTCGAAACGTCAGTCGCTGTGAACAGGATTGAAGCAACCATCTCCGGCGAGGCTGCGGATTTGCTGGCCCAAAGCGGAATAGGTTCACTGAAGCTCAGCACCCCGCTGGCCGACATCACCCTGGACAGCGATGCCCTTTCATCCATAGCTGGCCAGGCCGGCGAAGATATTAGCATCAACGTGTCGGTAGTTGACAGCTCCATCCTTCCTGACACGATTAAGGCGGTGGTGGGAGACAGGCCGGTATACAGCTTCAGCGTCATGAGCGGAGGCAAGAATATCTCCGAGTTCGGCGGCAATGTGACCGTAACCGTACCGTATACACTCAGGGCAGGCGAAGATCCCGGTGCCGTGATCATCTATTACATCAACGCCGACGGCGGGCTGGAGATAGTGACAAGTTCCAACTATGATCCGGAAACAAGGTCAGTGACCTTTGTAACGAACCACTTCTCCGAGTTCGCGGTTGGCTATAACAAGGTAACTTTCAATGACATAGGCGACAGCGCATACAAGAAGGCAATAGAATTCATCGCTGCAAGGGGCATCACATCGGGTACCGGTAACAACAACTTCAGCCCTGACAAGGCTATCACAAGGGCCGAGTTCCTGGTCATGGCTATGAAGGCGTACGGGATCAAGCCTGATACTAACCCTGTGGATAACTTCGATGATGCCGGAAACACCGGGTTCACCGAATACCTGGCTGCAGCAAAGAGGCTTGGCTTGTCGGCAGGCGTTGGCAACAACAGGTTTGCTCCTGACAGGGTCATAACAAGGCAGGAGATGTTCACGCTGCTGTACAGGATCATGAAGCATGCGAACAGGCTGCCGAAAGATTCAAGCGGAAAGACTCTTGAAGACTTCATAGATGCGGACAGAACGGCAACCTGGGCGCAGGATGCGCTGGCCTTGTTCGCCAAGGCGGGTATAATAAAGGAGGACACGGCGCTCGATCCTGACGGATATATGACCCGCGCGGAGTTTGCCGGGCTGCTGCAGACCGTTTTGACAAATCAATAACAGGAATCCAGAAGGTTAAGGGATTCGAAGAAAGGACCGCCCAGCTTGCCTGGCGGTCCTTTCGATTTATCCAGAATATGCGAGGCCTGGTGCACGAACATGTTCTGACAGGAAAATGGATGAAAAGACGAGGGGAAGGTTCATGTTCCCCTCGTTTTTTATCCGCTCTTGTCATAAAAATGGAAAATCTGTTGAAATCCGGTATGTGATTTTTAAATAACCCATTGAAAATCTACGCCGTTGCGATATAATAGATACGCAACATATTGTTGTCTGAAAGTTCCAAGTATACAATATGTATTAAAGAAAATACTTATAAAATACGGATAAATACGGAGGATGCGCATATGAAACTGACTGAAAACGCGATTAAGGTTCTTGAGAAAAGGTACCTTGCCCGTGATGAGAAAGGGAATTTATGCGAAACCCCCGAAGATATGTTCCGCAGAGTGGCTAAAACCGTCGCCTCTGCCGACAAGGGGCGTCTTTCTGAAAAAGAGCTGAAGGATCTGGAAGACGAATTCTATGACATGATGACGAACCTTGAGTTTCTGCCCAATTCCCCCACTCTCATGAATGCGGGCAGGCCCTTAGGTCAGTTGTCTGCATGCTTCGTCCTCCCGGTTGAAGACACGATGGAAGGCATCTTCGACAGCGTCAAAAACGCTGCGCTGATCCATAAAAGCGGCGGTGGCACAGGCTTCTCGTTCTCCAGGCTGAGACCGAAGGGATCCAGCGTCAAGTCCACGGGTGGCGTGGCTTCCGGTCCGGTGAGCTTCATGAAGGTATTCAATGCCGCCACCGAGGCCGTAAAACAGGGCGGTACCCGCAGGGGCGCAAATATGGGAATCCTGAGGGTTGACCACCCGGATATTCTGGAGTTCATCACATGCAAACAGAACAACTCCGATATTACAAACTTCAACATCAGCGTGGCCATAACCGAATCCTTCATGAAGGCAGTGGAAGAGAATGCGGATTATGACCTCATAGACCCAAGAACCAAGAAGAAGGCGGGGTCCCTCAACGCCCGCGAAGTCTTTGACCTTATGGTCAAGATGGCATGGAAGAACGGTGAGCCCGGCATAATCTTCCTGGACCGCATCAACAGGGACAATGTGGTGCCGGAACTGGGTGAAATTGAGAGCACCAATCCTTGCGGCGAGCAGCCTCTGCTTCCCTATGAGTCATGCAACCTCGGTTCCATCAACCTGAGCCTCATGGTCAAAAGAGGGGAAGACGGCAGGATGGAAGTGGATTACGACAAACTGAGGAGCACCGTGCGCAAGGCCGTGCATTTCCTCGACAACGTAATCGACGTCAACAAATATCCCCTGCCTGAAATTGAAAGGATGACCAAGGGGACCAGAAAGATAGGCCTTGGTGTTATGGGCTGGGCCGACATGCTGCTGGAGCTCGGAATCCGCTATGATTCGGAAGAAGCCGAAAAGCTTGCCGAAGAAGTGATGGGCTTTATCCGCAGCGAAGCCAGGAAGAAATCTCAGGAATTCGCAGAGGAAAAGGGCGTGTTCCCGTTCTATGACAAGAGCATCTACAAGGATTCCGGCATAAAGCTCAGAAACGCCACAACCACCACTATAGCCCCCACGGGCACACTCAGCCTGATTGCCGGTACATCAAGCGGAATTGAGCCTTTGTTTGCCATAACATACATCAAATACGTCATGGACGGAACCGAACTTCTGGAAGTAAATCCTGTATTTAAGGCCGCATGCGAGGAGGCGGGCCTGTACAGCGAGGAGCTCATGCGAAAAATCGCCCAGAAGGGCTCCCTGCGTGATATAGAGGAAATACCGCAGAGCATGAAGGATTTGTTTGTGACCGCCCATGACATCACTCCCGAATGGCATGTGAGGATGCAGGCGGCATTCCAGAGGCATACCGACAATGCGGTTTCCAAAACCGTAAACCTGCGGCATGACGCAACACTTGAGGATGTGGCCGATGTCTTCCGCTATGCATATAAAGCCGGATGCAAGGGAGTCACCATTTACCGTGACGGCAGCCGTGAAAGCCAGGTACTCAACATAGGAAGTGTAAAGGGAAAGGAAAACGGCGAAAAAACCGCTGCCCAGACCGCAGCCGAAAACAAGGACAACCAGCAGCCGAGAAGGCTCGTACCCAGGCCCAGGCCGGAAATAACCACGGGATTTACCGAGAAGGTGAAGATCGGGTGCGGAAACCTGTATATTACAGTAAACTATGATGACAAGGGCATCTGCGAGGTCTTCACCAACACCGGACGCGCCGGAGGCTGTCCGTCCCAGTCCGAGGCAACTGCAAGGCTTGTATCCATAGCCCTCAGGGCCGGCATTGATGAGAAGGAAATTGTGGAGCAGCTGAAAGGAATTCGCTGTCCGTCAACCATCCGCCAGCACGGGCTCAAGGTTCTGTCCTGCCCGGATGCCATAGGGCGCCTCATCGAAAGGGTTGCAAACCACAGAAACGGCAACGGGAACGTGTATAAAGAGGCACCGACAGCTCAGGTAGTGCTGCCCAAACCCACTGCCTGCCTGAATCCCGATACGCCCGAGGAAGAGACCGGGACCCAAAACGGCGGCACAGCTAATTCCAAGTGCCCCGAATGCCACAGCGACCTTGAACATGAGGGCGGATGCGTTATCTGCCGCAACTGCGGATATTCAAAATGCGGCTGAATTCTTCCGGGAAAAAAGAAGCAACAGATTTTGAAAAGCAGTATTATAATAAGTAAGAATAAACCAGTTTTATTTTTGCAGTAAATGTACAAACTTATAATGAAGCTCTCACAAGAGGATTCTTAAGGGGTATGATGGATCCTCCATATAAAAACAGGGTGAAGAACCACCCTGTTTTTTTATGCCCTTCATTTAATGCGTCAGACGGTGAATACGCTGATGGCATCCTTCAGCCTCATGGCTTCCTTTTCCAGAAGCCTGGCCTGTTCATGGAAGGCTTTCAGCGTTTCCATCTGCTGCATTGCCGAGGCGGTAACCTCCTCCGTTGTGGCTGCGGTCTCCTGGGATACTGCGGAAATGTTCTGGATGGCATTGAGAACCTGGTTCTTGTACTCGTCCATTTCCACCGCGCTGGACCTGATGGCCTGAACTTTTTCCATGAGAAGGTCCATCGATTCGGAAATTCTGTTGAATGACCCGGAGACCTTTTCAAGAGCCTTGTTCTGTTCGTTGATTATGATTTCGGCTGAGTCTGCCTTCTTTGCGGTTACATTGATGCTTGACTGAATCTCATTTACAAGCGAGGCAATATCCCGGGCGGAAGCAGCGGTCTGCTCAGCCAGGAGTTTTACTTCCTCCGCAACAACCGCGAAGCCGCGGCCGTATTCCCCGGCCCGTGCAGCCTCTATCGATGCATTGAGCGAAAGCAGCCTTGTCTGGTCTGCAATCTCTGTGATTACTTTTACTATTTTGGAAATCTTGCCGCTCTTGCTGCTGAGGTCATTGATATCACCTCGGACCTCTTCAATAATACGATTGGTCTGGCCTGCCTTCAGGTCAAGCTCATTCATGGCGGCAAGAGCATTTTTTGTAAGAGCGAAGGTTTCCCCTGCCACATTTTCTATCTGATTTGTACTTTCCGACACCACGTTTATCCTTGAGGCAAGTTCGCTGGTCTTTACAACGCCGGCCTCGGTATCGGCCGCCTGTGCGTTGGCGCCTGCCGCAATCTCCTCTATGGCTGCGGTGATGTCTTCAGTTGTTTTTACTATGTCCCGTGTGGATGTGCTGACTGTTGAAGCGGATTCTATAACGCTGGAGGCTATTGAGGATGCCTCATTGATAAGGCCGCGCATGCTTTCCATCATCTGTCCGATACTGTTAATCAGGGTTCCGAATTCATCCTTCCTGCCACTGGAAAGCTTTTGACTGAGGTTCCCGGATGCAGCCGTGCCTGCGGCGGATACAATCATCCTTACAATTGAGCTGAGATTGTATGAGATTAAGAAAGCGATGATCCCGGAAACCAGCACTGCAGCCACCATGACTATCACTGTAGTGACGAGTATTTTGTTTGCCCCTGCATTGAGTGTTTTCTTAGGTATTACGGTTCCTATGACGACGGCTCCGTCTCCGGCTTTTCCGAGTATGATAATTTGGTCTTTTCCTTCGGTCACAAAAGTCGTTTCGCTGCTCTGGGTGAAATCTGTGTATATCGGGTCTGCTGAAAAAGCATACCGGTCATTCATATCGGATACTTCTTCATCTGCCGTAATTGCATTGTCAAACCCGTCCTGACTGATGATATGACATTCACCGGCTCCGCCGGTAATCCTCTCCACCATGCTTGATATTACCTTGGGCTGAATTTCAATCACAATCACACCCAGGAGCTTTCCTGTCTGGACATCGGTGTATTGCATGATGTATGCGAGAGAAGCGCCTTTTTTAATTCTGCCGCCGTACAGGGAGGACATGGCGCTTTTGTCACCTATCCATTGGCTTTTTACATTCCCCGACATAAATGATTCAAACAGCGGTATGCCTTGAAGCTCTTCCATAGTTTTTACCGTAATGTTTGCATTTGTATAAATGCTGTAGTTGGAGCCGATTATCGAATAATCCTTGATGTAATCATTGGAAGACGTTATTGATGACATAAAGGACTGGATACGGTTGGTCGTTTCTGTCTGCACCGATTTGTCAAGTTCTTTGAAATCGGGTCTTAAGGCCGTTCTGATATCCTCGTTGGTCATAAGCTGCATGGCCTGTGACTTTACTATGCCTGACAGCATGTTGAAAAACTCAATCTCGCCGTTTATCACTTCTTCTGAGGAACTCACCGCGATTCCTGTAATCTGGTTTTTGGCGGTTGAATACGATAAGAGTCCGATCAGCACAATTGCGGCGATAGGAATGACAAATGAGACAACAAGCCTTGTCCTTAGCCTGAAATGCGAAGGCTTTATTTTTTTGATGATTTCCCGGAATAAATTCAATGGCTTCCGCCCGGATTTCCCGAAGTTCATCCTATAACCCCCCGTAAAACTTTGCTTTGCCACCTGAAAACAAATGGTTCAATTTAACATATACCACAAAATTACGGACAGATATACTAGAGTATCACATAAAAGTGAAAATATTTTTTGCTAACCGGGTATAACCGGGACTTTATCTGCCGGATAGTGCGGAATGGTTTTACAGGATAGCCACATACGGCAAAATTGTTTATAATAGTAAATAACCATGGATAGACATGTTACCGGAGGTCAAGGATATGAAGGAGTGTATATCACCTCAGGACCTGAAATCACTTACAGCCGGGCAGAAGGAAATGCTGCGGTCCATATGGAGACCCCAAAAGCATGATATGGCTGTTGCATCAATCTGTACCAATGTGGAAACCGATGAATACAAGGACATTGAATTTGTGGTCGGGGAAGTTCTTGTCCAGGATTCGGGAAGGCATCCGAGGATAGTTCTGCGCCGGCTGAGGCTTATGGATGAGCCGGTGCCTGAGGATGATGCCGCTCATGAAGATTCGGATGAAGAATATTTGGGGCAGGAAGATGCTGAAGACGGCGATGACCTTGACGTGCTCTATATAGAACCCGGGGATTATTTCTACGTTGATGACTGTCTTCCGCTTTTGAGCATCGGTCAGATGCTGGATTACATCAGAAAATCGAAGTTCGGCCAGAGAGGCTTTGAACTGGCAGTACCCCCTGAAGACGGCAAAATCTTCGAAGAGCATATGTTCCGCTTTACCGACAGCGACGGGGAGACATATGAAAACGAAGAGCTCTGCGATCTTCTGTGGGAGATTTTCAAAACATACGTTTTGGGAGGAATATGAGCACGAAATCACCCAGAGAATCAATGGTTGAGATGAATGAGCTGGTGCTGCCCAACGACACCAATCTGCTGGGCAACCTGCTCGGCGGTACCCTCCTGCACTGGATAGACATCGCGGGAGCGATGGCCGCACAGAAACATGCCAACAGCGTTGTCGCCACCGTCTGCTTTGACAGCGTGGACTTCCGCAAGCCGGTTCACGTTGGCGAAATCGTCACCCTTAAGGCCAGAGTGACATGGGTCGGACACACATCCATGGAAGTAGTGGTGGATGTGTATGCTACCGATTATCTTAAGGGCATTACCCGTGCTATAAACAGGTCCTATGTCACTTATGTGGCGGTTGACCAAAACGGAAGGCCGAAAGAAATTCCGGGCCTTATCCTCGAAACGGAAGAAGAGAAAAGGGAATTTGCGGAAGCGGAAAAGCGGCGCGCGGAGAGGCTGAAGAGAAGGCAGCGGTGTGACGCTGCAGAAAAGTCAAACCCGATAAATTCTGAGAAACCGGCCGAATGAATCTGTAAGGTTTTGTCCGGAAGCGCACCTTGCTTTATCAGAAGAGCCGGTGATGTACCCTTAAATTGCGTCCGGGAAGTCACACCAGATGCCCCGCCTGCCGGCCAGTACTTTCCACAGGGTTTTGTAAGTGCCGTGGTTAGGGTATAATGGGTATAAAGTCTATTCATTCAGCAGAGGATGATTTTAATGTTACGAAGAAAGCTCCTGGCGGTGCTGTTTCTCTGCCTGATGCTTGTAACGGTTTCCGCATGCGGGGCCGGTACTAAAGGGCGGGAGAACCATCCGGATACTGAAAATACCGGCACGACCGAGGTGAATAATGAGACTCCCGGGCCTACCGGGGCCGATGCCAAACCGGCACAGGCGTTAAGCGGCGGGCATGTGAACAGCCGGGACGGAGAAGAACTGCCTGATGCTGATTTCCTGTCTGCCTATCCCGGTGTGCTCAGCTGCATGTCCATGACCCTTGAACAGATACTGAGGGTTCTTGGTACCAATTTTGAGCTCTACGAAAACACCGCCCAGGGCTACGATATATACAAATTCCCGGATTACGGAATTGTGCTCGAATACGACAACATAAACGAAAAGCTTTCAACCATATGGGTCAAGGATACGCCATACTATGTCCATTCAGGGACAATAAAAAGCTTTGATATCGACAACGACGGCAGGGATGAGGAGATAGCCGCCTATGAGGATGCCGACCTTAACGGCAGGGTGACCGTTTTTACAAAGGAAGGCCTTATCATGGCAGACCAGACCACCGATTCTTTCGGCGGCGACTGCAGCATGCATCTGATGGTTGGCTACGGTCCCCAGCGTGAAAGCCTGATAATCCTTGACATTAAGAATCCCAGTGAATGCGAGGTTTTCTCATATTCTGACGGGAAGCTGATAAGCATGCTTCCGTCCGTTTCGGAAAAGGCGGGCGAGAACGCCGTCGTTAAAACCGAGGAGGACCGCGTAATACTCACTTTGCCTGAGCAGGGCCTTTCTTATGACTGCCCGCTGCCCCGGCATCTTGTAAATTCCTATCCTGAAGGGAATACGGATTACGCTTATCAGTTCGGCAGGACCTTAAAACCGGTCATCAGGGGCAACACACTTTATCTCACAGTGCGCGACAGCCTGCAGATTAAGTTGTATGACATGGAGGATGACGCAGGCACATGTTTTGACGTTGCCGAGATTGTCCGGGAATATCAGTACTCAGGAGGGGGAAAGTGGCAGTATCTTTCCGCCAAGGGCGGCCCGAAGTACGACAAAAATTCCCTGCCATCAGGTGTAAACGCCAATGACTTCAGGATAGACGATATCAGACTTTTGTCATCAGCCGCCGAAGCGGCCGGAAAAATAGGCCTTGACCTCAGCAGCTATTCGGAATACGACCTTCTCGCCGGAATCATCTGCAGGTACGGCGGAATATGTGTGGGTATAACAAATGACAGCGTAAGCTATATTTCCCTTGAAAAAGACGGCGGAATAGAGACGCCGAGAGGCCTGAAGATACTGGATACCAAACAGCAGGCTCTGGAGCTTTACGGCCTTCCGGACAAGGGATATTATGAGGACTCTGTCTGGACATATTATCTTCTGAGAACTGAAGAGACACCGAACGGCGTTTCCCGCATGGCTGATTCATTCAACATTGAATTTGACGGGGATCTGGTGAAAAAGATATGGATGTCCGAGTATATATCAGTATACTGACTTGCAGGAGGTATTAGCTGATGAACTGGCTTTCGCGCCTTGAAATGAAGTACGGCCGTTATGCCATAAGGAACCTGACCAGTTATCTTATCGGCCTGAATATAGCTGCATATCTCATAGTTTTTATCCTGAACGATGAAAGCATACTGTACCTTGTTCCAGGTGCGGTTTCGAGAGGTCAGATCTGGCGTCTTGTGAGCTTTCTGTTCCTTCCGGAATCAACCAACCCGATATGGGTGTTTTTCCAGCTTTATTTTTTGTACTTCATAGGTACGGCCATAGAAGGCATCTGGGGAAGGTTCAGATACAACGTTTATTATTTTTGCGGAGCGGTATTGACCATAATTGCTGCGATTCTCTTCCCGCCTGGAATTACGGGCCTTTTTCTGAATCTGTCCCTGTTTCTGGCGTTTGCCACGCTTTTTCCTGACCAGGAACTGCTTTTCTTTTTCTTCCTGCCTGTTAAGGCAAAGTATCTGGGACTTCTGGAGGTCGCATATTCAATCTGGCAGCTCGTGATTGCCGTACGTATCGGTGCGCCGTACCTTGTGGCGGCAATAGCTGCTTCGTACGTCAACTACTTCATATTCTTCGGCGGAGACATCATAAAGTGGCTGAGGACGAGAATGCAGGTATACAGGAACCGCAAGCGCTACTATGATCAGGTCAGGCCTTACAACAGGTACAGAAAATACTGAGAATTGCCCACATTTAATGCACATGGCTGTGGATAAGCATGTGAAAATACGGGATATTTCGACAAATAAAGCCCTCCTGACATCGCCTGTTTACGCGTTTCAATGATACGATTCGACAAAAAATCATATTTATTTTAGTATGTTTGCACAAAGGAGAAACGTCTTTTACGACACAAAATGTCAATAATTGATAAGAAGTCGAGTTGTAATGACGACCTGTGGACAAAACGTAAAACTATCCACAGAAAATTAATTTAAAAAGCCAAAAAGACCGAAAAAGTCTTTGAAACCCGCATCACATGCGGGTTTCGTGGTTTAATAGTTATCCACAGCCTTGTGGATAACTGTGGATAACATTGGCTGCGACAGGGCAGAATAAAAAAAAAACAGTGTGGGGAAGATAAAAATGTACGATCCCGGTTGACGCGCAAGGAGGGTGAGTCATGAGCAGACGTAAAGGCGTTATGTCTGAGAGTCTGAAGAGTGAGTTTGCCCGAGAACTTGGTGTGTACGACATCGTAAGCAAGGAAGGATGGGGCTCGGTTTCGTCCAGAGACTGCGGTAATTTGGTCAGGTTAGCGATTGAGAAAGCGAGCAGGAACGCCGAAAAATAACCGGAACAGCTGTCTGGATGTCTGACCTTTCCGGTTGGCGGAAAACCGGGATCGTATTATATAACAGGGGACATGGAAAACCATGTCCCCTCGTTATGCGGCTGCAAAGGGAAGAAGGCAAAAATGCCGTGAATCCATATGTTACAAGCCCTATTCTGTTGACAAAGCGGATTCCGTATTGTAAAATATATTCCGTCACGCCATATGAATAACGTGGAGAGATGGTCGAGCTGGTTTAAGGCACCGGTCTTGAAAACCGGCGTAGGCGCAAGCCTACCGTGAGTTCGAATCTCACTCTCTCCGCCACTTTTTTATTTGGAGAAGTACTCAAGCAGGTCGAAGAGGCGCCCCTGCTAAGGGCGTAGGTCGTTAATTACGGCGCGAGGGTTCGAATCCCTCCTTCTCCGCCAGGGACTTGTCACATTTCATGTGATGAGTCCTTTATTTTTTGCTTGCTGCAGTACCTGTATGAAGCAGCGAAACGATCAGGTTCATTGAATTTCCGACAATTCAAGTGACGGCGGTTTCCCTAGAATATGTATCAATCATCATGCGGATTCCTGGTGCAAAGGGCGGACATTATGCATTCATGAAGTTGTGACTTCCCCTGTAATAACTAAATATAATACGGAATACAGAAAGCCTGATCTTTTAATCAGGCTTTTGCGTGATTCTGTATCAGAGGCAAAAACGGTTATTCGACGAGGCAGACAATGGCACTTTCGAGCCTCCTGTCCTTGATTTCCCGCACCTTTATCTTAAGCCCGTATTCCTCAAGCTCAGGCGTGCTTCCGTCGTCGGGAATGCTTCCCAGAAGCCCGAAGACAAGTCCGCCGAAGGTATCGTATTCGTCATCCGGAAGCATTACACCAAGTTCCTTTGACACCTCATGGAGAGGAGCCGCACCATGTATCTTCCATGTCTTTGAATCGATGCGTTCAATGAGAGGTTCCTCGGCGGGCACCGTGATGTCGTCTTCCAAATCACCCACCAGTTCTTCAAGAAGGTCGTTCATTGTAATTATTCCGCTCATGCCGCCGTATTCATCAATAACCACCGCAAAGTGCTTCCTGGACTTCTGCATGTTGCGGAACAGGACGTCAAGCCGGACCGTTTCGGGCACGAAGTATGCAGGCTGTACCGCGTGCTTCATCACTTCTTCCCTGGACTTGTTCTTAAGCCTGAAATAGTCCTTCGCGTTCAGAATTCCCACTATATTGTCGGGACTTTCAGAGCAGATGGGATAGTAGCTGTGCCTGCTGCCGTAAATTGTTTGTTCCCACTGCTCATCCGACTCGTCAAGCCAGAGAAGGGATACCTCGGTGCGGTGGGTCATGATTTCGCCGGCGGTTATATCGTCAAACTCAAATATGTTCTGTATCATGTTCTGTTCTTCCGGCTGAATTGTGCCCTTCTGCTTGCCTGCATCGAGAATCATGAGAATTTCTTCTTCTATGTTCTCATCATCCTCCTCATTGGGGTTAAAACCGAAAAGCTTCAGGATGCCGTTGGTCGACACGGTAAAGAGCCACACTGCAGGCGTGAATATTTTTGAAACGGCATATATCAGGCCCGACATGCCAAGCGCAATGCTTTCAGCCTTTTTCATGGCAATCCTTTTCGGAATAAGTTCGCCTAGAAGGACGGTGAAATATGTCAGCAGAATCGTAATGACTGCTACCGACATAATGTTGACTACGGCTTCCGGAATCCGGATTCCGATGCTTATCAGCCAGCCTTCAAGCCTGTCCGAGAAGTTCTCGTTGGCAACGGCACTGCTGAGCAAGTTGACCAGCGTAATGCCGACCTGAATTGTTGCCAGAAAGCTTGAAGGCTGCTCCGTAAGCCTCGTAAGGCGCAGGGCGCGCTTGTCACCTGCGGCGGCGAGCTTCGCCAGTTTGTTGTCGTTCATCCTGATGACGGCAATCTCAGCACAGGCGAAGATAGCGTTGAGAAAAATGAATAACAGCTGAAGCAAGAACAACAGTATTAAAGGGTTATCGTCCATATGACCTCCTGACAATCCTAAACGTCTGCAAGGTCGGCACATCGACTGACCTTGCTTATATTTTTTATATCCGTGATAATAAAAAACACATAACAACAGGGACAATCAGAAAATTGTCCTGTGTTATGTGTATACAGATTCTCTTTGATTTATTGCCTGAAATTAAATAGTAAATCTTTCTACTCGGTGGTTCCAAATCTGAGACAGCGGAATCTTCCACCACGATGTTCTCCCCTTTTAACAAATAGTATATTCAAAAGCCCGGGCCGTGTCAAATGTCCGGGCAAAGTCCAAACTTCAAGTGTATGTACAGTTAGGCCGACGAACGTCATTAATCCGGGGAACCGGACGGCTCATGACCTGCTTTTACGCCATTTAGGCGCTCAACCGTCACAATCATGAGAACGGTCAGGATAAGCAAATAAGCAGGCAGAAGCCCCATGGAAATGTTCTCCCCAATCACCCCGAAAAGGGGAGGCATAACCGTAGTGCCCACATAAGCGGTGGCCATCTGAAGGCCCATCATGGACTGGGACACTCCGGTTCCGAAATTCTTCGGTGTATCATGCAGAAGTGAAGGATATATCGGTGCGCAGCCCAGGCCTATCATAAAGAAGCCGCAAAAAAGGAGAAAATCGGCTGAAGCCATCATGATAAGCATGGTTCCCAGCACGATAAGACCCTGCCCTGCACGTATAAGATTCCTGTTGCTTATCTTCATGGTGAGAAAACCGGACAGGAACCTGCCGAAAGTAATGCCGAAATAATAGAGTGAAATCCATGAAGCAGCCTTCTCGGGAGATATGCCCTTAAAAAGCACGAGAAAACTGCTGCCCCAAAGCCCGCCGGTTGACTCCACGGCACAGTAGCAGAAAAACGCGATAAGCGCAGGTACCGCACCTTTGATTTTTAAAAGCTCATTTATGGAAAGAACTTCTGCCGGGCTTCCATCATCAAGCTTCTCTCCGGAGCATTTCCTCCATAAGGGCAGCGAGGCTGCAAGTATTACAACAAGGCCGGTCTGAATCCATCCTATGGTTGAGTATCCTGCCCTCCAGCCTCTGCGGGTAAGAAGGAACGACATGATTACAGGTCCCAGGCTTGCTCCTATTCCCCAGAAGGAATGGAGCCAGTTCATGTGTTTGGCCTTGTAATGGAGCGCGACGAAATTGTTCAGCGCGGCATCAACGCTTCCTGCACCAAGGCCCAGAGGTATGGCCAGCAGGAACATGGTCCAGAAGCCCGGTGCCACAGAGATGCCCAACAAAGCAACTGCTGTCATCGCGACACTTACCGTGGTTGTAACGCCTGTTCCGAAACGCCGTATAATCCGGCTGCTGAAAAGGCTTGAGATAATGGTTCCACAGGAAACAACCGCCGAAAGTACTCCGGCCGTTGAAACGGGTACCCCAAGTTCGCTGTAGGCTGCAGGCCACGCTGTTCCGAGAAGCGCATCAGGAAGCCCGAGGCTGATAAATGCCAGGTATATTATCACCAGCAGAAGTGTAAGCATAACCAATCATTCCCGTATGTCCAATCAGTTCTTCCCAATGCTCCAACCGTCAATACCCGATCTCTGTATGGCTCCGAAAAAGCTGGCCTTAAAATGTCTGTTTTCCTGCGACAACTCACGGACCAGCTCTTTCATCCTGTGCCTTTTGGTATTGCCGTCTGCAGGACAACCGCTGGATATTGGTTCAAGGCCAAGGGATTTTATGCAGGCCTTCACCATCTTCTCCTCAGTATAGACAAGGGGTCTTATGAGGGTTATACCGCTCCTGTCCAGATATGTTACCGGCGAGAAGGTATGTATCCTGCCTTCGTATATGAGAGACATCAAAAATGTTTCCAGGACATCGTCCATGTGGTGTGCGAAGGCAGCCTTGTTGCATCCCAGAGCCCTTGCTGCGCGGTAGAACGCGCCGCGCTTCATGTTTGAGCAAAGGGAGCATGGGCTTTTTTCATTTCTTATATCAAACACCACGCGGCCTATCTGAGTGTCTTCGATATGGTATTCAACGCCGAGGTTTCTGTAGAAATCAGTAAGTTTTTTTACATCAAAGGATTCAAAGCCCAGATTTATGGTGACAGCCACTATCTCAAATTTCGCGGGAAAGAACTTTTTCAGTTCGTTCAGGGCGACAAGAAGAAGCTGACTGTCCTTTCCTCCTGAGACTCCCACGGCGATTTTGTCACCGTCGGATATCATATTGTAATCCGTTACGGCCTTCCGCACGCGTGACAGAACCTTTTGAAGCAAATTTCAAACCCTCCTGCCAAAAAGTTGGGTGAAGCAGTCACATTATAACTCCTCAGGCGGATTTATGGCAATGGATAATAGCAGGAATATTCTTATTTTCAAAAGGCAAGTGATACAAATGCCTGAAGGACGGGACGGGAATTTTGTTTAAACTACCCCAAAATAGCTTACATAATTGCCTATTATGATAAGAAAATACCTTGTATGCATGTATCCTTTTTAGTACAATTGAGTAGTGTATGTTAAAAATATAACCACCGTTAGGTTATCTATTCTGGTGGTAGATTCCGCTTGTCAGTACAAAATAAAGGGAGTGAATATTTTGAGAAAAATTAACATCACGGAGACAGTGTTGAGAGATGCCAACCAATCCCTGATTGCTACGAGGTTACCCTACAGTGATTTCGAGGACATCCTCGAAACCATGGATCAGGCAGGGTATTACTCATTAGAGTGCTGGGGTGGTGCGACATTTGATGCCTGCCTCAGGTATCTTTCAGAAGATCCCTGGGAAAGGCTGAGAAAAATAAGAGCGAAGGTGAAGAACACCAAGCTCCAGATGCTTCTGAGAGGTCAGAACCTCCTCGGTTACAAGCATTATCCTGACGATGTCGTAAGGAAGTTTGTAGAACTCTCCATCAAGAACGGTATCGATATCATCAGAATCTTTGACGCTCTCAACGATTTCAGAAACATCCGCGTGGCAGTGGAAGAAACGCTGAAACACGGCGGACATGCCCAGGGCGCCATCTGCTATACCATAAGCCCCATCCACAATCTGGAAACATATGTCAAGCTGGCCAAGGAACTTGAAGAGATGGGTGTCAGCTCAATCTGCGTAAAGGACATGGCCGGCATCCTGGGACCGCAGGAAGCCTATGACCTGTTCAAGGCCCTGAGCGAAACCGTAAAGGTTCCCCTCTTCCTGCATACCCATTGCACCACAGGCCTTGCTCCGATGACATATATGAAGGCCATTGAAGCAGGCTGCTGCGGCATTGATACGGCAATATCATCATTCGCGGGCGGCACTGCACAGCCGGCTACCGAAACCCTCAATTATGCCCTCAAACATATGGGCTATGAAACCGGCCTCGACGAAAAGGTCCTGAAGAAGATAAACGACTTCTTCAAACCCGTAAGGGACAAGTTCATAAACTCCGGAAAGCTGGATCCGCACGTTCTCGGAACTCAGACCGATGCACTCATATACCAGATACCCGGCGGCATGCTTTCCAACCTGATTGCACAGCTCAAGCAGCAGAACGCACTGGACAGGCTGGACGAAGTGCTCAAGGAAACGCCTGAGGTAAGAAAGGACCTCGGTTATCCGCCTCTTGTAACGCCCATGAGCCAGATGGTCGGCGTTCAGGCCACCATTAACGTGCTGATGGGTGAAAGATACAAGAGCGTAACCAAGGAGGTCAAGGCATATCTCAGGGGCGAATACGGAAAAGCGCCGGGTCAGATAAATCCCGAGCTCCAGAAGAAGGTTCTTGGCGATGAGAAACCAATCACCGGCCGTTATGCGGACCTGCTTGAACCCGAATTCGAAAAAACTAAGGCTGAGCTTGGCAGTTTGGCAAAAAGCGACGAAGACGTGCTTACCTATATAGCATTTCCTCAGATTGCCGAGAAGTTCTTCCGCGAGAGAGAAGAAAAGAGAACTTCCACTGTCAGCTACACTATAACAAGAGTGTAAAGGGTGGTGCACGTGTCAGTACTGGATGCAATTTTGGTAAGTATTTACGGTATGGCGGTTGTGTTTGTTGTTCTGCTTATTCTGTGGGCGATTCTCGTGCTGTTTTCCAAGGCAGTCAACGCACTGCAGCCTAAGAATAAAAAAGCTTCACAGCCTGAAAAAGCCCAGCAGAATGCTGGCGCTGCCGTACAGGCCGGAGAGACTGCGGCGCAGGTTGCTGCAGATACATCAGCAGGCCAGCTGAAGCTGATAGATGTGGATGAAAAAACAGCGGCCATCATTATGGCCATCGTCAGCCACGAGTCGAAAATACCCCTTTCGGAGCTTCAGTTTAAGAGCATTAAGGCACTTGACTAGCTGACAGGAATATTTGGACAGGGAGGAACATCAAATGAAATATATAGTTACATTGAACGGAAAGAGCTATGAGGTTGAGGTTGAGAGAGGACAGGCCACTGTTGTAAAGGTAGGAGAGGCACCCGCTGCGCCTGCTCCGGCACAGGCGGCCGCCACCGTACAGGCGCCCGCTCCTGCACAGGCAGCGCCAGCTGCAGCTCCCGCAGCTTCACCGTCCAATATATCGGGTGAACCGATTAAGGCACCGATGCCCGGAACCGTACTGAGCATCAAGGTAACGCCTGGTACAGCTGTGAAGAAGGGTGACGTTGTGCTCATCCTCGAGGCTATGAAGATGGAGAATGAAATCTTCGCTCCCCGCGACGGGAAGATAGGCCAGATTGTTGCAACCCAGGGTGCTTCAGTAAACACAGGTGATGTGCTGATGACAATTGTATAAGGGGGCAGCTTCATGCAATTTTCATTTGTTGAAACAATTAAAAATATATGGGAAATGTCTGGATTTGCGGGCATCACATGGCAGCAGCTTGTGATGATCGCAATTTCCGGTGTTCTTATTTATCTTGCCATAGTGAAAAAGTTTGAACCGTTGTTACTCCTACCCATTGCCTTTGGCATGCTTTTGGCCAATCTGCCGTTTGCGAACCTGATGCTTGAGGAAGCGGAGGGACAGACAGGCGGATTGCTCTATTATCTGTATCTTGGCGTCAAGAAGGGCATTTACCCGTCACTTATCTTCCTTGGCATAGGTGCCATGACTGACTTTGGACCGCTGCTCGCAAGACCCAGCAGCCTGTTCCTGGGTGCTGCAGCGCAGCTGGGCATTTATGTGGCTTTTACCATAGCTATTGCACTTGGCTTTACTCCTCAGGAAGCCGCATCCATCGGGATTATCGGCGGAGCGGACGGCCCTACGGCCATATATCTGACGACAAGACTTGCCGACCATCTGCTGCCTGCAATAGCTATAGCCGCATACTCGTACATGGCGCTTATTCCAATGATACAGCCGCCCATCATGAGGCTTCTCACCACCAAAAAGGAGAGGGAAACCAAGATGGAGCAGCTCAGGGAAGTGTCCAAGCTGGAAAGGATAATGTTCCCCATAGTAGTTACAATACTGTGCGTGCTGCTTTTACCTTCGGTTGCTCCGCTTATCGGATGTCTCATGCTGGGCAATCTCTTCAGGGAATCCGGTGTAGTTGAAAGGCTGAGCAATACAGCCCAGAACGCACTAATCAATATTGTGACGATTTTCCTAGGTGTCACGGTCGGAGCAACTGCCAAGGCTGAAACCTTCCTGAGCCCTGCTACACTCAAAATTATTGGACTGGGACTTGTGGCATTCGCCTTCAGTACGGTGGGCGGTGTTCTTTTCGGAAAGTTCATGTATTGGGTAACAGGAGGAAAAGTAAATCCTCTTATCGGTTCTGCCGGAGTTTCCGCGGTTCCCATGGCCGCCCGTGTGTCACAGGTTGAGGGACAGAAGGCCAATCCCTCCAATTATCTTCTCATGCACGCCATGGGTCCTAATGTCGCAGGCGTTATAGGATCGGCCATTGCGGCAGGTTATCTGCTTGCAATGTTTGGCTGATTGGATTTACTTGTTTGGCACAAATTATTCTTCCGTATGAATATGGGGGCAACAGCCCCCATATTTGGTATTATAGCTTGTTAGGACTTTCGCCGCTTTCGCCCTTCCTGATTCTGGGACATGGCCCTTAAGTATTGAAATTGACGGCGTTTTAGTGTATCATTATGTTCACAAACTTTGTCGAGGTGTAGCGCAGCTGGTAGCGCGCTTGGTTTGGGACCAAGATGCCGGGGGTTCGAGTCCCTTCACCTCGACCATAAAAAAGAGACGTCATGAAATGACGTCTCTTTTTCTATAATGCATTGTTTTAAATCTGCCTTTTATCTTTCCGCAGGTCTTCCGTTGCCGAACAGGCCGGCTATGCCTTCCTCTGTTGCCGGACATATGCCCTTTTCTGTTATCAGGGCCGTGACAAGGTAATTTGGGGTTACGTCAAAGGCGTAATTGGCGGCAGGACTTTCAGCAGGCGCAATTAAAACGGTTTCGGTCCTTCCGTCCTCTGTCATTCCTCTTATGTACTTGACTTCATGTTCGCTGCGGGTTTCAATCGGTATTTCCCTGATACCGTTCCGGAGTTTCCAGTCGATGGTTGATGACGGCAGCGCCACATAGAAAGGCACGTGGTTTTCATATGCGGCAAGTGCTATCATGTAGGTTCCTATTTTGTTTGCCACATCCCCGGTTGCCGTGGTCCTGTCACTTCCCACTATCACCATGTCCACCATGCCGCGCTGCATCAGATGTCCTGCCGCATTGTCAGTGATGATGGTATGGGGTACGCCGTTCTGCCCGAGCTCGAAGGCCGTAAGACGTCCTCCCTGGTTCCAGGGTCGGGTCTCATCCACATAGACATGAACCTTTATTCCCTTTTCATGGGCGGCATATATGGGAGATGTGGCAGTGCCGTAATCCACAAAGGCCAGCCATCCGGCATTGCAATGGGTGAGTATGTTTACAGGCTCTCCATTCTTCCTTCTGCTCAGTTCCTCTATTATGGAAAGACCATGGCGGCCGATTCTGCGGCAGGAATCGGCGTCCTCATCGGCTATGGCGTCGGCAGTCTTCCCTGCGGCAGAGATTTTACGGCCAATGCCGATTTCAGCCTCCACGGCTTTAAGAACCCGGTTTACCGCCCATTCCAGGTTCACGGCCGTGGGTCGTGTGGCCTTAAGCTTTTCCGCAGCATCGTACATGGCCGACATGAAAGCCTCTTCGGAATCATTCGAAGCATGAAGAGCCGCAAGGTACATGCCGTATCCTGCTGCAGCCCCTATCAGGCCTGCGCCGCGGACATGCATGTCCCTTATTGCCACAGCAACCTCATCCACGTTCTTTAAATCCTCTATGACAAACTCATGGGGCAGAAATCGCTGGTCTATGGCCTGAATGACCGAGGAATCGTCGCTTTTTACCCATATGGTCCTGTAATGCCTGCCGTTTATCTTCATGGCTCCTCCCGACAATTCAAACGTGATTTTTTCATCCCAGATGATGAAGGTTCTCTCCGTCACTGTCCTTTAGCGAACCTGATATAATGTTAAACCATTTTCCCGAAACTTGAAAGCATAAGAAACAATATATAAGCCGCAGGCTCGCATGCCGTATTGGCAGAAAAACGCCAATCATGCAAACTGCCGATTTATGCCGTAAATGCATATGGAATATTGTGCCAAATCCACTTAACATATTGCACCGAACATTGATAAAAATTTAACATACAATTGTACGATTGACCCATAGTAATTAATTAATTACCATGATACAATTCAAATTGTTAAAAGATTAACGTTAAATAATTAACGACATTCCTTCTCCTGAGCATGGAGGAGAAGGTTTTTTAGGAACCATGCATGTTAAACATTTAACAATACTGCTGCATAAAACTTGCATCATGGGTTTTGAAACCGCAGGAAAGGAGATTGGCCATGAAAAGAAATATCAGGTATGACATTGTGGACAGCATAGACAAACTTCAGGCGGCACTGGACAGAGTAAGAGAGGCACAAAAGACGTTTTCGACCTACACCCAGGAGCAGGTGGACAGGATATTCCTTGCAGCAGCTTCAGCAGCCAACAAGGCAAGAATTCCGCTGGCCAGGATGGCTGTGGAAGAAACAGGCATGGGAGTTCTGGAGGATAAGGTAATAAAGAACCATTATGCGTCAGAGTATATATACAATGCATATAAAAACGTAAAGACATGCGGAGTCATAGAGGAGGACAAATCTTACGGAATAAAGCGGATTGCCGAGCCTGTGGGCGTAATTGCGGCAATCATTCCTACAACGAACCCAACATCTACTACAATATTCAAAACGCTTCTGGCATTGAAGACAAGAAACGGAATAATCATAAGCCCGCACCCGAGAGCTAAGAAATGCACCATAGAGGCCGCAAGGATTGTGCTTGAGGCTGCAGTGGAAGCCGGCGCTCCTGAGGGAATAATAGGATGGATTGACGTGCCTACCCTTGAGCTTACCCACTTCCTCATGAAGGAAGCGGACATCATACTGGCGACTGGCGGGCCGGGACTTGTAAAGGCGGCTTATTCCTCCGGAAAACCGGCAATCGGTGTGGGCCCCGGAAACACCCCGGCAATCATTGACGATTCTGCCGATATCCTTCTTGCTGTGAACTCGATAATCCATTCAAAGACATTTGACAACGGCATGATTTGCGCATCTGAGCAGTCGGTGATAGTCCTGGACAAGGTCTATGACAGGGTGAAGAAAGAATTCACAAGAAGGGGCTGCTATTTCCTCAAGGACGAGGAACTGGACAAGGTGCGCAGAATCATCATGACAGACGGCTCAATAAATGCCCGGATTGTCGGCCAGCCTGCATGCAGGATTGCGGAGATGGCGGGCATATCGGTCCCCGGGGGAACAAAGATTCTCATAGGTGAAGTTGAAAGCGTGGCGCCTGATGAACCCTTTGCCCATGAGAAGCTCTCACCCGTCCTTGCAATGTACAGGGCGGCGGACTTCGATGAAGCCCTGGACAAGGCGGACCGCCTGATTGCCAACGACGGATACGGGCACACCGCCGCTGTTTACCTGAACGTGGTCACTGGGCAGGAAAAACTGGATAAATTCACAAACCGCATGAGAACATGCAGAATCCTTGTAAATACACCGTCTTCCCATGGCGGAATAGGAGATATTTACAACTTCAGGCTCGCTCCGTCATTAACCCTCGGCTGCGGCACCTGGGGCGGCAACTCGGTATCGGAGAATGTGGGCGTAAAGCATCTTATCAACATCAAGACCGTGGCCGAAAGAAGGGAAAACATGCTCTGGTTCAGAGCTCCCGAAAAGGTGTATTTCAAGAGGGGCTGCCTGCCTGTGGCGCTGGATGAGCTGAAAAACGTGATGGGAAAGAAGAAGGCGTTTATAGTCACCGACTCCTTCCTTTACAAGAACGGCTATACAAAGCCCGTCACCGACAAGCTGGACCAGCTTGGCATAACACATACAACCTTCTTTGAAGTGGAGCCCGATCCGACTCTCGCAAGCGCCAAAAAGGGAGCTGCCGCGATGCATGAGTTCCAGCCGGACTGCATCATCGCCGTGGGCGGTGGCTCCGCAATGGACGCAGCAAAAATCATGTGGGTTTTGTATGAACATCCTGAAGCTGATTTCATGGATATGGCCATGCGCTTCATGGATATCAGAAAACGCGTGTACACATTCCCCAGAATGGGTGAAAAAGCATATTTCATCGCTATTCCGACCACCGCTGGCACAGGATCCGAGGTGACACCGTTTGCGGTGATAACCGACGAAAAGACCGGGATAAAGTACCCTCTTGCTGATTATGAGCTTCTGCCGGATATGGCCATTGTGGATGCAGACTTAATGATGAACATGCCTAAAGGTCTTACCGCCGCGTCAGGAATTGACGCCCTTACACATGCGCTTGAAGCTTATGTTTCCATGATGGCCACCGATTTTACCGACGGCCTTGCGCTGAAGGCTGCAAAAATCATCTTGGAATACCTCCCGAGAGCTTATGAATACGGTGCTTCGGATCCTGTAGCCAGGGAAAGGATGGCCTATGCCTCGACAATTGCCGGTATGGCATTCGCCAACGCTTTCCTGGGTGTATGCCATTCCATGGCTCACAAGCTCGGTGCATTCTTCCATCTGCCCCATGGAATAGCCAATGCCCTGATGATAAGCGAGGTGATAAGGTACAATTCAGCTGAAGCTCCCGCCAAGATGGGTACGTTCCCGCAGTACGACCATCCGCATACACTAGAAAGATATGCCGAGATAGCCGATTATCTTGGACTCAAGGGCAGGAACAGCAGGGAGAAGGTTGAAAACCTCATTAAGGCGATAGAGGAACTTAAGGAGAAAGTCGGTATTAAGAAGACCATCCGGGATTACGGAATAGACGAAAAGGAATTCCTGGAGCGGCTGGATAAGATGGCGGAACAGGCATTCGACGACCAGTGCACAGGCGCAAACCCGCGCTATCCATTGATAAGCGAGATTAAGGAAATGTACCTGAATGCCTATTACGGAGAGCTAAGGCTGAAAATACCCGGCGAGGAAACAATTGAATCAGAAGCTGAAAAGGCAAGTGCTTGAAACATTCTCGGCGGAATGTTTAACATACAGTGGCCGCCTGGGTCATTTGCATGACTAAGGTGGCTACATTTTTTATGTCTTCGTCTGATGAGTGTGCGCTGCCCCGGCCGGACTTGCCTCTGCGAGCCCTTTTTCCACAATCTCAACGAACCTGGCTGATGCAGGGGAGAGTGGAACGCTCTTTAGGGAGCAGAATCCTATGGCACGCTCGGGAATGGGTTCTGTAAGCTCAACCTTCCAGATGAGCCCTTTCTCCAGGTACTCCCGGGAAAACTCTTCAATAACGCATGCAACCCCGAAGTTGAATCTGGCGAATTCCAGCAGCAGGTCATGCGAGCCAAGCTCTATTCCGGCATTGATTTTAATTCCCCTGGACAGAATGTATTCCTCTACATACTGCCTCGAGTTTGATTTTTTCTCCAGAAAAATAAGCGGCAGGGAGGCAATCTTCTCAAGGCTTACAGGGGAGCGGCATATGTCCCTGAACCTGTCGCCGCAGACGAAGATGTCATGTACCGTAAGGCATTTCTTTACTTTCAGGACGGGGTCTTTTACCGGCAGGTTGCATATGGCAAGGTCAATCTCGCCTGATTTTACAAGCGAGCAAAGCTCTGGCGTCGTTCGGTTTATAATCCTTATGTTTATTTTCGGGTACACCTGGTGAAACTGCACCAGATGGGGAAGGAGAAAATACCTGGATATGGTGTCGCCGACGCCTATCCGGAGCTCGCCGGCTTCCAGGTTGCGAAGCTCGCTGATCTTTGTTTCGCCCATGTTGACAAGGTTAAGGGCCGATTCCACGTACTCGTGGAGCAACTGACCCTCATAGGTAAGGGACACCCCCTTTGGCGAGCGGATAAAAAGCCGGCAGCCGAGTTCCTTTTCCAGATTCATGATGGCAAGGCTGACCGCCGGCTGGGATATGTAAAGCACCCTTGCAGCTGCAGAAAAGCTCCTGCGCCGGGCCACCTCGGCGAAAATCCTGTATGTCTCAAGGTTTCCTCGCATATAAGTTCACCTTATAACAAATATAAATGATATGTATTTAACTTATAACATATAAACCTATATAATACAAGTATGCTCTTTGATATTGACATTGGGAGGTAATTAACATGGGTAGAATGGTAGGAACGGTAGTACGCGGGCTTCGTGCGCCCATAATAAACAAGGGCGACGACCTTGCGGAAATAGTGGTGGATACCGTGCTTAGGGCATCCAGCCATGAAGGTTTTCAGATTCAGGACAGGGATATAGTTGCAATAACCGAGTCAGTTGTTGCCCGTGCCCAGGGAAACTATGCATCGGTTGACCAGATAGCAAAGGATGTAAGAAACAAGTTCGGCGGCGGCACTATCGGCGTAATTTTCCCAATCCTTAGCAGGAACCGGTTCGCCATATGCCTTCGCGGTATAGCCAGGGGTGCGGACAAGATAGTTCTCATGCTTTCCTATCCCGCGGATGAGGTCGGAAATCATCTGGTGGACGAGGAGCTTCTGGACGAAAAAGGGGTAAATCCCTGGAGCGACGTGCTTACCGAGCAGAAATTCCGCGAGCTTTTCGGATATCCGAAGCATCCGTTCACCGGTATTGACTATATAGAATATTACAGGTCCATAATCACGGAATCCGGAGCCCAGTGCGAAGTGATATTCGCAAACAATCCGGTCACAATCCTGAAATATACAAAATCCGTACTGGCGTGCGACATCCATACGCGCAAGCGCACTAAGCGTTTACTTGAAGCAGCGGGAGCCGAACGGGTATTTTCACTTGAAGACATTCTGTCCCAGCCCGTTGACGGCAGCGGTTACAATGAAAAATACGGGCTTCTGGGGTCCAACAAGGCCACAGAGGAGACCGTAAAGCTCTTCCCGAGGGACTGCCAGGCATTTGTAGATAAGGTGCAGGCAGCAATTAAGGAAAAGACGGGAAAGACCGTGGAGGTCATGGTATATGGAGACGGTGCCTTCAGAGACCCCGTGGGCAAGATATGGGAGCTGGCCGATCCAGTTGTATCCCCGGGCTATACAAAGGGCCTTGAAGGCACGCCAAATGAAGTGAAGCTCAAGTACCTGGCGGACAACAATTTTGCAACCCTCAGGGGCGAAGAGCAGAGAAAGGCCATCGAGGAATATATCAGGCACAAGAGTGCAAATCTGGTGGGTGCCATGGAAGCCCAGGGCACGACTCCGAGAAGGCTGACAGACCTTATTGGCTCCCTGTGTGATTTGACTTCCGGAAGCGGTGACAAGGGAACACCTGTGGTATATATCCAGGGTTACTTTGACAATTACACCAAATAGGGCAAAACGCAGATAAAGGCAATAAAAAGCCCCGGCATTTGAAGTCCGGGGCTTTTCATATCGGGCCGGCAGAGAATCAATGCCGTGGCAGGTATCAGCATGCCTGAGATACCGCGCTTCCTGGATAAAGGCTGCAGATGGTGAACCTATATTGTCAGAAACAGCCATAATATCCGGACGTTTCGGAATGAAGAGCGGGATAACGGCAAAAAAATCCATAATTTTGATTGATACTGTATATGAAATCTGGTTAAATAAATAATAATGCATGATGTTTTACAGGGAAACAGGGGATTTGAATGACTTACAAAGTTAAAAGGGCAAACCGGTTCCTGAACAGAATCCTGAAAAAGACCCTGGGCCCTTATCTCGTGTGGCGCTATAACATTGAATTCATAGAAGGCAACATGGAGGGCCTGAAACCTCCCTTTGTGGTTATAGGCAACCATACAAACAACTGGGACCCGTTCATAATCTCTCTGAAAATCAGCGAACCGATACATTTCGTCACAACCGTTGAGCAGTTCAGAAGCCGCATCATGCGTTTCCTGCTTGGACTTGCCGGCTGCATTCCGAAAACTAAGGCCATGAGCGATGCATATACGGTCAAAAACCTATTCCGGGTGCGGAACAGGGGTGACGTGACGGGAATTTTTCCCGAGGGAAAGCGCTGCTGGGACGGCAGCACCGAAGAGATACTGTATCCCACCGCGAAGGTGCTTAAGGCCATGGGCGTTCCCGTGGTTTCATTCCTGACCCACGGGGCCTATTTCAGCCATCCCCGCTGGGCGGCAACCTCCAGAAAGGGGAAAATCCAGGTCCATTACGGCATCCTCTTCAGCGAAGAGCAGATAAAGAGCTATTCCGTGGAAGAAATATACGAAAAGATGTGCGAAGCCCTTCATACGAACGAATATCACTGGCAGGAGAAGATGATGATACCCTACGAAGGGAAGCGCCTTGCTGAATATCTGGAGCGACTGCTCTTCCTTTGCCCGAAGTGCGGGAAAACGGGAACCCTTTATTCTAAAGGTGACACCCTTACATGCCTGTCCTGCGGCGAAACCGTGAGGTACAACATATTCGGCTATTTTGAGAAGGAAAAGGGCCGGCCGCTTTTCAGGACCGTTCTGGAATGGAACAAATGGCAGCTTAAAAGGCTGGAGGAAATCATACGGGAAAGGCTGAGCAATCCCGGAAAGCCCATATTTGAGGACCGGGATGTCACGCTGTTTACCGGTCAGAAGTTCTTGTCCCTGAAAAAGCTCAGAAAAGGCATACTGCGCCTTTATACGGACCGCCTCGAGTTTCTCGGCCGCGACAACACCAAAACCGTCTTCAGCCTGGCACATCTTAACGGCGTAAGCACCCATCTTTCAGACTGGTTCGATTTTTATCATGAGGGGAAATTCCACAGGGCCGCATTCAGGGACCGCCATACCTCAGCCAACAAGTACACGGAGGCTTTCGACATCATAAAGAGGCTTGAGCACGGGAGGCTCAGGCCGAGGGAGGAATCGCTTTGAGTTCGGGACAAATCTGGAATTACATCATAGACATCTCCATGCTGTCAATCCTTCTTCTTGTATCAACTGCGTTTAAACGGCAGATAGGCTTTTTCAGAAACAATCCAATTCCCATCCCGGTAATTGCAGGATTTCTTGGCCTGATACTCGGGAAGGACGTACTGGGAGTCATCTCATTCAGCAGCGTAAGGCTTGAAAACCTGGTGTACCACCTGATGAATCTAGGATTCATAGCGCTGTCTCTGAAGGCCTCAAGAAAGGTGAAAAGCAGGGAATACGTCGATTCCGGAATGTTGATTGTGGCGAGTTACCTTGTTCAGGGGATTCTTGGCTTTTCGCTTTCTCTTTTGTTTTTCTATACAGCCTTTCCTGAAACATTTCCGCTTTCCGGACTTCTTCTCCCGCTTGGTTACGGACAGGGGCCCGGACAGGCCTATTCGATGGGAAAGCAGTGGGAGGAACTTGGCTTCACGGGCGGAGGAAACCTTGGGCTTGCCTATGCGGCAATGGGATACGTCTGGGCCTGTGCCGGCGGCGTTGCGCTGATAGCCTGGCTGAAAAGGAAAAAGATGCTTCAAGGCCATGCCGGAACCGCCACATTACTTGAAGAAAAGCACGACATTTTCGATGACGACAAGCCAGTGGAACTTCCGATGAAGGAATCCATAGACGGACTTACGCTTCAGCTCATAATAATAGGCGGTGTCTATCTTCTGACATATCTCACCCTGAAGGGGCTTGAACTGTTGCTTTCGGGATTCGGCAACTTCGGAAGCACGCTGGCACAGCTCCTGTGGGGGTTCAGCTTCATTATAGGTGCCGCATACGGCATGGCGGTAAGAAGGATTCTGGATTTCTGCCATAAAAAGAAATGGATGAGACAGAGTTACACCAGCAATTATCTTCTGGAACGGGTATCCGGCGGCGCCTTCGACTATATGATAACAGCAGCCATTTCAGCGGTTTCCCTTTATCTTCTTAAGGAAAGCCTGGTGCCTTTCCTCATCATAACCGCACTGGGCGGTCTTCTTACCATATTGTTCATCATGACTGTCGCCCGCAGGGTTTACAGGACCAGTACCCTGGAAAATGCGCTTGCCATGTACGGCATGCTTACAGGTACCATCTCCACCGGCATCGCCCTGCTCAGGGAAGTGGACCCGGACTTCAGGACACAGGCGGCAAAAAACCTGGTGTTCGGAAGCGGCACGGGACTTATATTCGGGTTTCCTCTGATGATACTTCTCAACATACCCATCATGGGATATGTGAACAACCGGCCGATACTCTATCTTATAACATTAGTCAGCTTCATCATTTACCTTGGAGTGCTGCTGGTTCTCATGCTTCTCGGCAAGGGCAGGAAAAAAGCCGGACAGGGCGATTAAAGAGACGGTACGGCATTCCGGATTCCTTTACGGTTATCCGGCTTTTTTCTCCCGGGCATCCGCTTTAAGCTGCATGAGGCTTAGAATCGTAAGCCCGCCCACGATAAGTACGGCACCGAGCGCCTGAAGCCATGTCAGTTCCTCGGACAGTACGATTCTTCCGGTTATGATGGTTATGACCGGTATGAGGTTCAGTGCCGCCGACGGAAGCACCGGACCCAGGGTTCTTATGCTGTACAGAAAGAACACATAAGCCAGGGCCGAGCAGAAAATTCCGAGGAACAGAAGATGCAGGAATGCCCTTGCTGACGGTACCTGCCATTCTTTGACCTCCGGCAGGGTAAACGGCAGGAAGAGCGGAATGCTCAGGATTGTCTGCACAGTGGTAAGCTTGAGGCTGGAATAGCGCTCTCCGAGTCCCTTGCTTATAAATGTATACACAATCCATGAGACCATCGCGCCGAGTATGAGAAGGTTGCCGAGAAAACTCCTCCCTGAAAAATCGATTGCTCCGTTTTCTGAGATGATGCAGTAAACGCCCGCAAGTGAGGCCAGTATGCATCCCAGGGAGGCCTTGCTGATTGGTTTTCGTGTCATGATGCTTTCAGCAACAAGGACGAAAACCGGAATTGCGGCTACAAGCATTGACGCATTGGACGCAGTGGTCATGGTAAGGCCCGTATTTTCGCATACGAAATACAGGACTATTCCGAAGAACGACGCCAGCGCAAAAAGCTTCAAATCGCCCTTTCCGGGCTTCAAGCCCTCTTTCCTTGCCAGCATCATGGCAAGCAGGGGGACAAGTGCGACAAACTGCCTGAAAAAGGCTATGGATACAGGCGGAAGTTCAAGGAGTACCACCTTTGTGGACACAAAGGATATGCCCCATACAAAAATGGCCAGAAACAGCAGTATTAAGCCAACTATTCTTTTTTTCATAAGCCGCTCCCTCTACCGCGGCCTGAAGGCCACGGAGTCTTATCCATGTTTCCGGGACTAACAAGTAACAAGTATAGCATATCTGCGTTTTTTGTGAATTCCCTGCCCGCATTTCTGAGGCCATGGATGGGAGCGGCTTTTTATGCGGCCTTCCGCCTGTCCGGCATCAGGTCAGTGCATGCCGGTGCCGGACTTCAGCCTGTCTTCCACCTCCACCACTGTGTCTTTGAGCGCGTCTATTGTCATCGTCAGGGTATCGGAATCGGGTATGTAAAGGAATATATCGTTTCCCGAAAACCTTATCTGTGCCAGCGATCCCGCCGGTTCCCGCGAAAGCCATGTTCTTCTGAACATCCTGCTCCAGAATCTTGGCGGTTTTCCGTCCAGCTCCGCCCTGACGCAGAGCTTCGGCCCGCCGCAGGTGATTTCGTAGCCTTTCACGGACACATGGTTTATTTTCATGGACGCCACCTTTTCCACCGTATTGCCGCAGTCTTTTCCGGCGCGGCACAGTTTCAATTCTATGTGGATGGGCTGTCCATGATTACTTCTGAATCATCATTCTTTTCTGCTGCATCGTCCGTGAACCTGCCGGTGTCAGGCCTTAAGACAATGGTTGCAAGAGGCGGAATCTTGAGCGTGATTGAACATGATTTCCCGTGCCAGGGTATGGGCTCGGCATGTATCGGGGTGTCATTGGTGACATTGCTTCCGCCGTATTTTTCAAGATCCGAATTGAAGACCTCGGTGTAAACCGTGTCAAGCGGTGCACCTATGCGGTAGTTCTCATGGGCTGCGGGCGTGAAATTGCAGACAAAAACCAGCATGTCCCGCCAGTCCTTGCCTTTTCTTATGAACGATACAATGCTGTGTTCGGTATCGTTGCAGTCTATCCATTCAAAGCCGTCATAATGCCTGTCAATTTCATAGAGCGCCTTTTCCCTGAGATAGAAGTGGTTCAGGTCCGAAACATAGTCGTGAAGCATGCGGTGCATTGGATAATCCAAAAGGTTCCAGTCAAGGGCCTTCTTGTAGTTCCATTCGATGAACTGGCCGAACTCGCTGCCCATAAAAAGCAGCTTCTTGCCGGGATGTCCCATGAAGTAGCCGAGGGCTCCGCGGAGTCCGGCAAACTTCTGCCAGTAATCACCGGGCATTTTGTCTAGAAGCGACTTCTTGCCGTGGACCACCTCGTCATGGGAAAGGACGAGGATAAAGTTTTCGGACCAGGCGTACATGAGCGAGAAAGTGATGAGGTTCTGGTGGTACTTGCGATAAACCGAGTCCATGCTGACATATTTCAAAAAATCGTTCATCCAGCCCATGTTCCATTTGTGGCTGAATCCAAGGCCTCCTTCATGGACCGGTGCGGTCACTTTCGGCCATGCGGTGGATTCCTCTGCAATCATCATGACGTTGGGGTAATAGTGATAGACAGTGGCGTTGAGCTGCTGCAAAAACTCCACGGCTTCCAGGTTCTCGCGTCCGCCGTACTTGTTCGGAATCCATTCGCCCGGCTTTCTGCCGTAGTCCAGATAGAGCATGGAAGCCACCGCGTCAACTCTTAGCCCGTCCACGTGGTATTTGTCAAACCAGAACAGGGCGTTTGCCACGAGAAAGTTTCTTACCTCGTTCCTGCCGTAGTTGAACACATGGGTGCCCCATTCAAGATGTTCACCCTTGCGTCTGTCCTCATATTCATAGAGGGCGGTTCCGTCAAAGCGCGCAAGGCCGTGGCCGTCCTTCGGGAAATGAGCGGGAACCCAGTCAAGGATAACCCCGATGCCGTTTCGATGGCACTTGTCAACAAAATACTTGAAATCGGCAGGAGTGCCGAAGCGTGAGGTGACGGCATAATAGCCCGTCACCTGATATCCCCAGGACCCGTCATAGGGGTGTTCCATGATGGGAAGAAGCTCGATATGGGTGTATCCCATGGCTTTTACATATGGAATCAGGCGGTCGGCGAGCCTGCGGTACGGCAGGCCGCTGTAACCTGTTTCCAATTCAGGGTCGGGTTCCTGCTGCCATGACCCCGCATGAACCTCGTAGATGTTGACCGGCTTGTCAAAAACCGGCTCTTTGGCGCGCCGCTCCATCCAGGCCCGGTCATTCCACTCATAGTCATTTCTGTCGTCATAGATTACCGATGCGGTTTTCGGAGGCCTTTCCGCGCAGAACGCGTACGGGTCCGCCTTTATATAGAGCTCGTCCGAGGGCGTTTTTATCTCGAACTTGTAAATATCTCCGGGACAGAGTCCCGGAATGAAAAGCTCCCAGACGCCCGAGCTTCCCAGCATGCGCATCTGGTGAATCCTTCCGTCCCACTGGTTGAAGCTTCCGACCACACTCACCCTTTTGGCGCAGGGAGCCCAGACCGCAAAGGATGCACCTTTAATGCCGTTTATCTCGCGCATGTGGCAGCCGAGCTTCTCATAAATCCTGTGATGGTTGCCCCGGTTGAAAAGATAGGTGTCGTAATCCGACAGCGTGGGCAGAAATGAATACGGGTCGTATGTTGTATATGTGTTTCCTTCCCTGGTGGTGTGGACAAGCTGGTACGGAAACAAATCAGGCTCATCAATCATAACCTGATGGAAACCCCGCTCGTCAGTCATCTCCATCGGATACAGGGAACCGTTATGTAAACCCTTTACCATTACGGAAGCGGAATGGGGATTGAAGACACGGACAACAACCCTGCCATCCGCCCTGTGCATGCCTAAAACCACGTGGGGATCCCTGTTCAGGCCGCGGATGGTGAGGTCGATAAGTCTTGATATATCTGAATTCATAGGGCAAAGACCTCCCGGGGAACAGTTTGGACCATTCCATATTATTGTATTTTCCCCTTTTATACAACAACTATTGCTGAAAATATGATAAGCTAAATGTGGGATGGCTGGATATCCCATTGTATTTCTCGATGGGGAGATGAGTGGGAAAAGGCCATGATTTACAGCAATGAACCGATAAGATACTATAACCGCAGGAAGGGTAAGCCCGATCCCATCATACGCTGGCTTCAGCTGTCAAGCATCCTGGTATGGTTTATATTCATGTTCGATCTTGTGTCGCTTCTTGCCGCAAAACCTGCCGAGGAAGGCTTTTTTGACCGCCTTTTCAATGTTGAGGTAAGAAGCTACTGGGATGTTTCGCTGCTTCAGCGTTCGGTGATAATATCCATAATACAGTCTGCAATAAGCGCCGTTTCGGTTTTTCTTAACACAAAGCGCTTAAAGCGCAGGACCGACAGGATATACATATCACATTTCATCTCTTTGGGTCTGTCACTTCTGATGGTACTGGCCGTCACCCTGATTCTTTTGAGCCAGTAAAAGCCTCAGGAAAAGTATATGAAAAAGGTGCAAAAGGTGCCGCCCTTTATGCAGCACCTTCCTTTTATTTGCCTGTCAATCGTATTTTGCAGAAAACCTGTAAAGAACTACAGCAGCTTCAGCTCTCGTCACCTTTTTGCCTATATCCAGGGTAAGTCCGCCCTGGGGCGGCAGGATACCGTCTGCCGCAAGGGATGAGACAATGCCTTTGACATCATCCCTTACAAGATAGCCGTCGGTAAACCTGTCAAGATATGATACGCTTACGGTGCCCAGTTTCCGGTTTTGAGACGCAAGGAACCTGCTCAGTAAAACTGCCATGTTCTCCCGTGTAACCGTGGCTGAAGGGTATGTCCTCCCTTCACTGTCAGGGATTATTATTCCAAGCTTTACCGCCGTCATCATGTAGGGGTAATACCAGCTGTTTCTCGGAACATCCTTTACTGTGAACAGAAAGTCTGATTCCGGGACTATGCCGTATGATTTAAGCAGCATCGTGACAAACTCTGCCCTGGTTATATCCGCCGACGGCCTGAAAAGCCCTTCGGAATTCTGGGATATGACACCCGATGCTGCAAGGGCGTTTACCGCATCCCTGCACCATTCATACCCGCCCAAATCTCTGAAGGCCGCCTTCTGCGGCACCGAAACATCTATGGATGCAGCGCCCGATTCCCCGCGGGCATTGAATGAGGAGACTTCATAGTGCACATTTATCCCGGGAGTTACACCGGTGTCGGCAAAGTTTGTGGTATCCTTATCCAGCCTCGCTATGAGCGTGCGCTTTCCGTTTATAGTCCTGTAAACGAAGTATCCTTCTTCTGTTGTGGCCATGTCGTTCCATGAAAGGAGCACGCGGTTTGAACCCATGTATGCAACCCTCAGGTTCTGCGGTGCATCAGGAACCGAAGCGGGCAGATGGTACACCGGACCGTATGTTATGTTGCCCTGGTTGTTGGAGCGGATTCTGAAATCATATGCCGTTCCCGATGCAGGGAAGAAGTATACAAGGAGATTTCCTTCCCTCTGTCCGAGGGTATACTCGGTCCATTCATCATTTATGTCCTTTCTGAATTCCAGTGTATATGTGACCCCTTCAGGAATTGAGTCATCGGTGCCTATGAGCATGTAGCTTCCGAGGGACAGGAAATAAAGCCTGCCCGGCTCGGAAGGCTCGGCATTGTTGACCTGGTTGGATACTGCAAAATCGGAGAACACGTTTTCACCGCGGACTGCACGGATTCTGTAGCGGTATTTCGTATCGGTGAGGGCTGAATAGTCGGTCCAGGTATAGGTGTTTCTTCCGACCTCGTCCACCTTCTGCCATGTCCTGCCCTCTTCCTTGCGCCATATCTCAAAACCCGATTCCACATCATAGGGATACTCCCACGTAAGGTTGATTCTTCCATAAGGACCGGGTTTTGCTGCAAGCTGGGACGGGGCGGGAATGGTCTCGGCCTTTATGGTCACTGACTCGGAGTATGCCGAAACCGAATCTTTGGAGGATCTTACATAAAGCCTGTATGTATACTCCTCGCCCGGAGTTATCTCATCGGATGAATCGATGTAATGGTCAGCCTCTGACGATGAGTATATGGTCTCATATTCTCCGAAGCTGTCCAGCCTCTGGAGATAAACTGTGTAATCCCCGAGAGCCTCACGGTCCCAGTCGAGGCGTATTTTCCTTTCGGTTACTGCAAAACCGGTAAGGGGCGTTGCAAGGTCTATTTTTGTCCTTCTGTAAACTCCGCTGGTTGAAGGTATGTACCGGGAATACTGATTTTCGGCATAACGTGTCCTTATCCTGTAATAATAGACGGTATCGGGGTCAAGTCTATGGTCCCTGAACTGCGTTTGATAGAAAGGTACAGTGTCAATAACCGTCCAGCCGGATTTGCCTTCGGCCTTCCTTTCAATGACTGTCTCATATGTAACGGTACGCGGGACAAGAAGCTGGGGATAGCTCCATTCCAGGTTTATCTGGTCGCTGTATACGCCGGTGATGGAAAGATACTGCGGATAGAGGTAGATAATCTCGATTTCCTGGGTATATGGGCTTGAGCTTTTGTCTGAACGCCTTCTGGCCCGGTATTTGTATACATGGCCGTTTGAGACGCTGTAATCCTTGAAGCTTGTTATCCCCGGGCCGAGGGCTGTTATAACCTTGAAATCGCCGGAATCTGTGCTCCGTTCTATGGCGGTGTACTGGCCTGTCCCGGCTCCTTCCACGGTTATGAGGATGTAGTTATCCTCAATCCTTGCCGTGAAATCACCCGGCGCGGCAAGAGTTCCGCTGCTGTCTGCAAAAGACAGCGGGGAAAGCATCAGCGACAGTATTATAAAAACAATGGAAACAGATATTCCGATTTTCTTCAAGACAGAACACTCCCGGTCATAATATTGAAATCTACAGGGAAATGTTTTTGTAAAGATAATATCGGCAAAAAAAGGGCCGGCGGTTAGGCCGGCGAGTAAAGGGGGTCAAATGTATTGTGAGGTCATTCCTCATTATGGACAGAATTTGAAATATTATACATGGAAATCTAAATTTCATTTGTTTGTTGACCCCCTTATGCTGTATAATCAAAATGAATCTTTCTTTGCCTGCGCCGGGAAATCATATGCGGTTTTCCGTACACGGCGGATTCATATAATACAGAGAAATGAAGGTTGCCATGAAAAATAACGAAATTTGGGAAAAACCTAAGAGGTTAAGCCATATAGGCGGAGAAGCCCTGGTCGAAGGGGTAATGATGCGCGGAAAGCGCACCATAGCCTCCACTGTAAGAAAAAGCAGCGGTGAGATGGTGACTGCCGTAAAAACATACATCCCCGCAGCAAAACGCCACAGAATATTCAGCCTTCCGTTCATCCGCGGCGGCGTGAACATGATAGAGTCGATGATAGTGGGAATGGGCGCCCTGATGGAGTCAGCCGAGCAGCTGGATTTCGAGGAATCGGAGAGCAAGCTGGACAAATGGATAGAGAAGAAATTCGGCGACAAGTCCATGACAATTATCATGTATCTCTCGGTAATTCTTGCCCTGGTCGCCGGTATTGCCATATTCATACTCCTTCCGAACCTTTTGGCCGATTTCCTGCCCATCAGCAAGAACACGGCATCAGGGGCCTTCCTTGCCAATCTGGTGGAGGGTATTATCAGGATAGTTATTTTCCTTGCCTATGTCTGGATAATTTCAAAGAACGGCGACGTAAGGCGCGTGTTTCAGTACCACGGCGCCGAGCACAAAACCATCTTTGCATATGAGAACATGGACGAGCTTACGGTGGAAAACGTCAGAAAACATGCCAGGCAGCATCCGAGATGCGGCACCACGTTTACTTTCGTTGTAGTGCTCATAAGCATTCTGATATTCGCATTGACGGGCTGGCACAGCAAGCTTGTAAACGTTATTATAAGGCTGGCTCTTCTGCCTGTTATCGCCGGCGTCTCATATGAACTTTTCAAACTGGCCGCAAGGTCCGAAAGCAAGGTGGTAAAGCTCATCAGCTATCCCGGAATACTGCTTCAGAAGATTACCACCCAGGAGCCTGACGACAGCATGATTGAAGTGGCCATAGCCTCACTGAAGGCCGTTCTTGAAGCCGAGGAAGGGGATAGTGCCGATGATGGTCTCCGGGCTGCTCAGTGAAGCGACCAGGATTCTTAAAAATGCGCAGATTGAAGACCCGGCTTATGAAGCGGGTCTTCTTCTGTCATGGGCAATAGGAAAGCCCCTTTCCTATGTCTACGCTCATTCCGACAGGAAGCTTACAGAGCCCGAAGCTGAACGTTTCATGGAACTTGTGGAAAGGAGAAGCCGCGGCGAGCCGTTCCAGTACATCACCGGCGAGTGCGAGTTCATGTCGCTCAGATTCATGGTTAACCCGAATGTTCTCATACCTCGCAGCGACACCGAGCTTCTGGCCGAGGCGGCGCTGTTTTCACTGGGCTGCCGCGAGCCGTTCATTGACAGGAACCTCTTCCGCGTGAAGAAACAGGGGATGAGGAGGGTTCTGGACGTAGGAACGGGCTCCGGATGCCTTGCGGTATCAATAGCAAGATATGCCGGAGACGTGCTGGTGGATGCCCTGGACGTATCCGCGGAAGCGCTGGAAACAGCAAAACGGAATGCGGAGATAAACGGAGTTGCAGACAAAATCCACTTCATCAGGGCTGATTTCCTGAACGATTCCTTTTTTGCCGCCGGATGCCGTTACGACCTTGTGGTGTCAAATCCGCCGTATATCCCAAGAAATGACAGGACCGGCCTGATGGAACCGGTGGAGGAGTACGAGCCCGGGCTGGCCCTCTTTGCCGATGAGGGAGGGCTCATATTCTACAGGAGGCTTGCCGAAATTTCCCCGGAAATACTTGCAGACGGCGGTGTAATTCTTGTAGAGTGCGGCTTCAACCAGTCTGAAAGCGTAAGGGACATTTTCGGTAACTGTGGCATGGAGACCATGACACTCAATGACCTGTCGGGCATAGAGCGAGTGGTTGCGGCCCGGCGCCGTGTATAACGATGTAAATTTCTGCCCATACTCTATAGCAGGAAAAAACAGCAAGGAAACGGAGAGTGGAGTATGGCGGAAGAACTGGCTGCAAGAACAGGACCGGGATTTCTGGGCGGCCTTTTCCAGACGGCCGGAAAGCGCACGATGATATTCGGACGCACTATTGATGACCCTTCCACGGCAGAGCTTTACGAAGCAATTCACGAAGCTTGGCTGGAATGGCAGAGCGCCCTTCTTAATTTTGAGACTGCTGATTGCAAGGAAATGGTGGATTACTATTCCTACCGCATCAAGGCATCACAGATTCGGTACGAGTACCTTCTGAGGAAAGCAAAAGCCCTTCAGGCCCAATGAATTTTTGGGGACATTCCTGTATATAAATTAATAGGGTGTTGCCAAAAGGCGCTGCGCATAGGTGCCGGCGTGGTATTCCGTGTACCGAAGAAAACGGCTATTCCAGGTTCAATGGCTGAACCTTCAGTCGGGATAACCGTTTCTGTTTTTTGGAAGGGTGTTTCAGTGTGGACAGGGGACTTGTTGTGCTCGCCTGGGTTGCGGGCGTACTCATCGTCATTGCGCTCGGAAAGGTGCTGCTTCTGCCCATGAAGTTCGTGCTCAAGCTTGTAGTCAACGGTCTTTTGGGCGGCCTTGCCATTATTGTTATAAATCTTCTGGCCCAGCCATTATTGGGCTTTTTCATTCCGCTCAACATAATTTCGGCCCTGGTGGCCGGCATACTGGGGCTTCCGGGAATCATACTTCTGGTGATTCTTCAGTTTATGCTGTGATTGATTCTTTCTGCCTTTTCCCGGAGAGGGCTTATTCATAGATGGTATCCCCGGCACATATAATGTCTTGCAGACCTGAAAACAGCTCGGGGGTTGCAAATAATACCGGGACGTGATTAAAAGATGCTGGAATCAAAAGAACTTGTGGAGAACGCATATGGACTTCAGATTTCCAATATAAAATCCTGCAGGGCGGGATACATCCTTGACACCGATTCGGGACGCAAATACCTCAGACCCTGCCAGTGCTCTGAGAGCCGTATCCTGTATGTGCATGAAGCGAAGCAATACCTGTACAGTCACGGGTTTACAAACATTGATACATATTGTCTGACAACGGAAGGACGTCCCTATTCGGTTCTGGAAGGACAGTTATACATTCTCACACCGTTTCCTGAGGGACATGAGTGTGAATTCGGCGATGACAATGATGCTGTGCTGGCCGCAACAGCCCTGGCTTTGCTGCACAGGTCGGGAAGAGGATTCAGGTACAGCGGAGCATACGAATATTCCCCGAATGACGCCGGCAGGATATTGGAAAGCCTCACAAGACGCTACGATGAGATGCTCAGAATGAAACGCAAGGCGGAAAGGGAGCGGGGAGCCTTCGACTACGTATACCTGAGCTGCGTAGACAAATTCACCGCCCTGGCCGAGGAAAGCCTTGAGCTGATTAAGGGGCCCGAGTACCGGCGCCTGGTTGAGAAGGCCGCTTCCGAAGGTGTAATATGTCACAGGGACTATTCCTACCAGAACATCATAATAAACGGCACGATGGTCACGGTAACAGGCTTTGAGTCGTGCGGCCAGGAGATACTGATTTATGATTTGGTGAATCTCTTAAGGCGAAAAATGAGAAAATGTGACTGGGACATAAAGAAGGCCGCCATGCTGCTTGAGGCATACACAAAGATTGAACCTCTGAGCAGTGACGAGATTGTGGTGATGAAGGCACTCCTCCTGTTCCCGCAGAAGTTCTGGCGCGTGGCCAACCGGTACTACAACAGCAGGAGAAGCTGGGCCCAGAGAAATTTTTCAGGCATGCTGGAAGAGGTTATCGCCGAATATGATTTCCATGTAAGGTTCATGAAACAATACGACACGCTGTTTTAAGCAGCGTGTCGTTTTTTACATGTCATTCCGGGCAAACCCTGTCATGTTATTGCGAGCGGAACGGAGTGGAGCGCAGCAATCCCCAGCCTCTCATTGAGCAGGACCCCTGACATGCCATTGCGAGCGTAACAAAGTGAAGCGAAGCAATCCCGGACATCCTTGCATTTTCGGGATTGCTTCGTCGCTTGCGCTCCTCGCAATGACACTTATGTGCATCACTACTTCAGAACAGACCTGTTATCCTTCCGTCTTCGTCTATGTCCATCCTTTCAGCGGCAGGTTCCTTTGGAAGCCCGGGCATCGTCATGATTTCCCCTGTAAGCACCACGATGAAGCCAGCGCCTGCTGACAGCCGCACTTCCCTGACCGTAATGTCGAAATCGCTGGGAGCACCAAGCAGCGTCGGGTCATCTGACAGCGAATACTGTGTCTTTGCCATGCATATCGGAAGGTTCCCCATGCCGAGCTCCTCAATGGTCTTTATCTCTTTCAGCGCGCTGCCCTTGTACACAACGCCCCTTGCACCGTAAATCTCCCTGCAAATAAGCTCTATCTTTTCCCTGACAGGAAGGTTCAAATCGTAAAGCGGCCTGAAATTGGACTTTTCCCTATCCATGAGCGAGCATAGCTTCTGTGCAAGCTCAAGGCCGCCCTCGCCGCCCTTCGAGTATACCTCGGTTACCGCCGAGTCAACTCCCCATTCGCTGCACTTTTCCCTGATGATATCGATTTCCCTTTCGGTGTCGGAAGCAAAGCGGTTGATGGCGACTATTACGGGGACACCGAATTTTCTGATGTTCTCGACATGTTTTCTGAGGTTTAAAGTGCCCTTCTCGACAGCCTCGGTGTTTTCCTCGGAAAGACGGTCCTTTTTTACCCCGCCGTTGTATTTCAGCGCCCGGACACTTGCAACCAGCACTGCAGCAGACGGTGCAAGGCCGCCGTAACGGCACTTGATGTCGAAGAATTTCTCGGCACCCAAATCCGCGCCGAAACCCGCCTCGGTTATGACGTAATCTGCAAGCTTCAGGGCCGTCCTTGTGGCTATCAGGCTGTTGCAGCCGTGTGCGATGTTTGCAAAGGGTCCGCCGTGGATGATGCACGGGGTGTTTTCCAGGGTCTGTACCAGATTGGGCTTGATGGCGTCTTTAAGAATCATCGCCATTGCGCCTTCCATCCTGAGGTCTCCTGCCGTTACGGGCTTTCCTTCCGTGGAATAACCGATTATGATGCGGCCGAGGCGCTCCTTAAGGTCCGAAAGGTTCCGTGCGAGGCACAGTATTGCCATTACTTCGGATGCAACGCTTATCACAAAACCGTCTTCCCTCGGATAACCGTTGGCCCTGCCGCCGAGACCGACGACTATATGCCTTAATGAGCGGTCATTCATGTCCATGGCCCTTTTCCACACAATCCGCCTCGGGTCGATGCCGAGTTTATTTCCCTGGTGTATGTGGTTGTCTATGGCTGCGGCAAGCAGGTTGTTGGCAGCCGTAACCGCGTGAATGTCCCCCGTGAAGTGGAGGTTTATGTCCTCCATGGGAACGACCTGGGAATAGCCGCCGCCGGCTGCACCGCCCTTAAGCCCGAATACTGGCCCCATGGAAGGTTCCCTCAGTGCTATCACGGCTTTCTTTCCGAGCCTTGCCATGGCCTGACCCAGGCCCACCGTGACGGTCGTTTTTCCCTCGCCTGCGGGCGTCGGGTTTACTGCCGTAACCAGTACCAGTTTACCATCTGGCCTGTACTTAAGCTTTTCCGGCAGCTTGTCGCTTATCTTGGCCTTGTAGTTGCCGTAGAGTTCCAGCCATTCACGGCCTATTCCAAGACGTGCTGCAATCTCTTCAATAGGCAGCATTTTAGCGTTTCTTGCGATTTCGATGTCAGTCAGCATAATTCCTCCGTTTGACATATGTTTTCAAAACAGACTTTTCTGGACCCTCACACCATTTTAACCTTGAGCCGGTCATTATACAACCCGGATTTTGGAAATTAAAGGGATTCGTCGGACGGCAGTGAAACAAAGCAATTTGGTAAATAAAACCCGGAATAAATGGCGATATTTCAAAATCGGCATCTTGACAGGATTTCAGCGAAGTATGTATAATATTTAATCTCATTGACACCGCCTGACAAATTATGATATAATTCTGAAAGCATAAACGAGGTGGTGCTATGGAAAAGAACAGTATTTCTCTGATAAGAAAGGAACTTGAGAAATGCGTGGGGAAAAGAATTCAGCTCAAGGCCAACAAGGGGCGCAAGAAAACGTTCGTAAGGGAAGGCATTGTTGAGAGTACATATCCCAGCATTTTCACAGTGAAATTCGAAAACGACTACAAATCAGTCTGCAAAGCATCCTACAGTTACACAGACATCCTTACCCGCACAGTTGAAATCAAAGTTTTATCCCAGCAGCCACAAAATTCATCTTCTTCGTCATCATTGGATAATGTTGCATTATAGGTCTCATAGCCATAATAATAGTAATCCATAGCAAAAAGCTGTTTCATCGGTTGATGAAACAGCTTTTTTACGCCTTTTTTCTGCCCGGTGCATGTCATACATATCCCAGGGACGGCATATCTTTAGGTATGAACGGTGGGTACAAGAGGAGGTCTGTGTATTCTGATGGAACTGATAAAAAAGCCGGTGCGCTCATACAGGACCATAGAGACAAGGGAGACCGAGGAGCTGTTTGAAAACAGCATAATCGTTCCGGACAGCAAGCCCGACGTAAAAAACCTCCTGCTGGTTAATGCAGAGTGCTTTGTCACCAAGGCTGAAAAATCGGGAAGGCTTCTTGAGGTGGGCGGGGAAATAAAATACCGCATCCTTTATGTGGCCGACACTCCTGACAACCGCCTTGAATCAATAACCACCCGCTTCCCATGGTCTGTTACCTGCCAGAAGCCCAAGACCGAGGCGGAAGTCGGCGTCGTGGCAGGCTGCAGGTGCCAGCATACCGAGGCAAACGCTGTAAACGGACGCAAGATTGTGGCACGGTCTGTCGCATCCGTTGTATGCAGGTTCTTTGAGATTGCAAGCAGCGACCTCAGCCAGCAAATAGAGGGGGAAAACATTTATGTAAAAAGCATGCCCATAAACGTGGTATCCCTCAGGGACAATCTGGATACCGTGGCAAGGGTGGGCCAGAACCTTGCACTTCCTCACGGAAGCCCGGCCATAGGCGAGATACTGTATGCGAAGGTGAACCTGGGCAATCCTGAGGTGAAGTATGAAGAGGACGGGGCATGTCTTGAATGCAAGGGCATGCTGAACATGCTCTACAGGGGTGATATGTCTGACGATTCGGTGGAATCCGTGGTGCTGGAGTTCCCGGTAAAGATAAGCACAGGTATTGACCCCGGCGGCGAAAACATAGTTCTGGCAACTGCCTCGCTCAGGAACTGGGAGGTCGAGCCCCGGGAGGATTCTGACGGAATCTACACCCAGGTTTCGGTTTCAATGGATGTTGAGGTCAATGCCCAGGCAGTGCGCCACGAGGAACAGCAGGTGGTGGAGGACGCCTACTGTATCGATTCTGTAATAAACCTTAACAGGGTTCCGCTGGAAATCGTCACCGACGAGAGGGAACTGCTAGAAAATCACGAGGCAAACACCCATGTGCGCCTTGATTCCGCCACCGGTAGCCTGGACGAAATATATATGGTGGTTGTTGACAAGAAGAGCATGCTTGCCAATATAAGCGACAACATGATAAACGTTCAGGGAAACATCGGCGTGGACGTAGTGTACCTGGCTGACAGAAAGACAAAGGACGTGCGCAGCCAGGCTGTGGAAGTCCCGTTCAACAAGTCGCTTCCTCTTCCCGACGGTGACAACTGGCAGATTATTGATTCGGACTGCTTTGTGGAAGATTCAGGGTATGAGATAATAAGCAGCGATTCGCTGGATATTAACGTCAAGATAAGTATAAGGCTCAGGCTCTGCAAGTGCTCGAAGTATGAGTGCATCGAATCGGTCGAGGAGGTAAGGCGCGAATCTCCTTCAAGGAAGGCTCCCATAATGCTGTACTTTGTTCAGCCAGGCGACACCCTCTGGAGCATAGCAAAGCATTACAGAATCCCCCCGGAAAATCTGGCCCGTGACAACAACCTGGACCCGAAGGATATTCCGGAAGTGGGAAGGAAGCTGTTTATAATGGCATAGCAAAAGCTGAGGAATGTATTTTTTTGATTGATAACTGTGTCCGGGCTTTCAGATTCGGGCACATTTTATTTTTCGGGTCAACTCCCGGATTCCTTTAAAATAAAGCATTCTATGCATCGGCTTTCCGATTATTTTCAGAATTTTATTGCCCGCAGAATGTTTTTTGTATATAATATACGGTAACAGATTTGAGGAATCTAGTCAGAATTTAGCTTTGATGGGTTCTGCCCATTTCTGATTGCCTGTCATGGGTTCAAGCTGAAAACGGTGCTGCTAATCGGGGAGGACTTATGGAGGAAATTACAGTAAATGCCCCTGCAAAAATCAACCTTTCTCTGGATGTGACAGGAAAGCGCGAAGACGGCTACCACAATCTGGAGACTATCATGCAGTCCATTTCACTCCATGACAGGGTTACCGTACGGAAATGCGAAAGCGGCCTGTCCATTGAGTGTGATTTTCCGGGTATGCCCCGGGGTTCGGGAAATGTCGCATGGAAGGCTGCTGAGGCATTCTTTGCCGAGTATCAGGGAAAAGGCGGGGCCAGGATTGTTCTGGAAAAGAGAATTCCCGTTTCGGCAGGCCTGGCCGGAGGAAGCACCGATGCAGCGGGCGTGCTGAAGGCGCTGAACAGGCTGTATAATGAACCTTTCAGCGAAGTAAGGCTTGTAGAAATCGCCCGGAAAATCGGAGCGGACGTTACGTTCTGCCTGCGCGGCGGAACCGCTCTGGCCAGGGGAATAGGTGACGAGCTTATTCCGCTTCCTGATTTTGCCGGTGTCAGCGTGGTTATTGTAAAACCGCCCTTTCCGGTTTCAACAGCATGGGTCTACAGGAACCTCGACCTTAATGCACTGGGAGAAAGGCCTGATACGTCTGCTCTTGTTGCCGCCATCCAGGAAATGGACATAAAAACTCTTGCACGCGGAATGAGAAATGTGCTGGAAAGCGTTACAATAAGGGAGTATGCGGAAATAGGAAGCATCATTGAAGAGTTTCTGGAATACGGTGCCCTCGGAAGCAGGATGAGCGGCAGCGGTTCTGCCGTGTTCGGGCTGTTTGATGACGAAGACACTGCCGAAAATGCCTGCGAAAAATTTCATGCCAGATACAGCGATGTTTTTCTTGCAAAGACAATCGGAAGAGAGGTAATGTAGCATGGTTAAAATACCGAAGCTGAAGGTGGAGAGTTATCAGCCTTTGCGTGATGTTATATTTGAAACCCTCAGAAAGGCAATAATAAATGGAGAAATAAAACCCGGCGAAAGGCTTATGGAAGTAGCCATAGCCGAGCAGATGGGGGTAAGCCGTACACCTGTGCGCGAAGCCATAAGAAGGCTTGAGGCTGAAGGCCTTGTAACCATGGTGCCCCGGAAAGGTACCCATGTTTCCGAGCTTTCTGCAAAGGACATTATAGACGTGCTTGAGGTAAGGGGCGCGCTTGACAAGCTGGCCACAAGCCTTGCCGCAAAGCGCATGAAGCCTCAGCAGCTCCGCGCCCTTGAATCCATACACAAGCAGTTTGTTTCCTGCGTGGAAAAGGAAAACATTGAAGGTGCGGTAAAAAAGGACATAGAATTTCACGATGCCATCTATGCCGCATCGGGAAATTCGCGGCTTATTGGCGTACTTTCTACGCTGAAGGAGCACATATACCGTTTCCGTGTCATATATCTTCGTGACATGAACATAGCCGAATATGTGGAGCAGGAGCATGAGGAGATACTGAACGCCCTCAGGGAGGGCAATGACAAGCTTGCTGGGGAGCTTTCCGAAAAGCACATCAAAAATCAGATGAATGCCATAGTGGAAGCTCTGAGCCAGAAGAAACTCTGAGGTGGGCAATGCAGTCAGGCAGGTTGGCAAGGTTCATATATGGTTTTCTGGCCGCAGGTGCTGAGGCCATCATTCTGGTCATCGGCCTTTTTGCGATAAAGTCCTATGTCGAAATCTTCTATTTTAAGACTTTCCTTTTTATGGCTGCTTCATTTGCGGTTGCAGCCGCGTTTTTGTTTCTCGGAAGCAGGGTAAACTGGGGCAACGGTTTATCCACGACCTGGTTCATCATACTTACCGTGGTGCTGACACTTGCTCCAAGGCTTTTCTGGGTGCTTTCCGTAAGCACCGAACCTGACTCGGATTTTCTGCATCTTCACGATTACGGAATCGCAGTATCACAGGGCGATTTTAAAAATTACGTTGATTTCTATGCCTGTTTTCCGTTCAAATTCGGATTCGGGTTTCTGGTGGGAGGCCTTTACTCGCTCTTCGGTCCTCATCACATTGTGGTTGGGCTGTTCAATGTATTTTTGTCCCTGGTTCAGGTTCTTTTTGTTTATCTGATTGCCCGGGAAATCGAGCCGGCCTCGGCACGTCCGGCAGCCCTTCTTTATGCCGTATGGCCGGCCCAGATAATGTACTGCTCCGTTGTGGCGGCCGAAAACAGCTTTATGGTGCCTTACCTTGCAGCCGTCTATATTCTGGTTCTTTTTATCAAACGTTATCCGGAAGGCGCAAAAGGTTACGCAATGCTTATCCTTGCAGGGATACTCACGGCCGTTGCGCAGGCACTGAGGCCGATGGGCATGGTGCTCGTTCCTGCGGCGGCAGTGTGCATACTTTTTCTGATGCAGCGAAGGGGAAGGCCTGCGGCGGATATAGGCCGGAAAGCGCTTTGCATAGTGCTTGTGGCACTTGCCTATTTTATCTCTCTAAAGCTCATAAGCATTCCCATAAAGAATCTTTCCGGCATCGACATTACCAGGACGGGGACGGGATATAACCTGCTTGTGGGAACCAACTATAAAGCCAACGGCATGTTCAATCAGGAGGACTTCAGCATAATCGCCAAATACGATTACGATTTCGACACGGTACACAGTGAGGCAAAAAAGCTTGCCATACAGAGGATAAAAGAGGACCCCGTCCGTTTTCTGAAGCTTGCGGTGAAAAAAATAAACTATCAGTGGGGCAAGGAAAACTACGGCTACTACTTCAGCGTCCTGCCCGCAAACGGGGGAAGTTCTGCGGAACAACTCATCAAGCTTCATCCGAGAGTCTTCTATGCCATATCCCAGTTCCATTACCTTGTGGTGCTCTTACTTGCGGTAATCGGTTGCTGGTCGGCATACAGGAAAAGGCTGTTTGGGCCGTCACTATTCTGGCTGGTAATCGGCGCAATGTTCCTTGCCTACAGCTTTCTCGAGGTCCAGCCCAGATACCATCTTCCTGCCGTCCCGCTTTTCATATTGCTCGCGGGGATTGGAACAGCTCGGCTAAAATGGATGCGGAAAGGGAGAAAGCAGGGTAAACTTTTTATTAAACGACTTATCTGAACTTAAATATTTAGTCCGGAGGACAGTATGATTTCGAGCAGAAAAACAAGGCCCGGAGTTGTGGCCCTTTTGATTTGCATATTTTTGCTGGCCCTTGCATTAAGGGGTATGGCGTTTCTGAGATTCAAGGATAACATGGCCCTGTCCGGGGATGCCAGAAACTACTGGCTGATGTCACACCAGCTTGCTGATACAGGCATTTACGGCTACTGGTATGACGGGAATCCCTACGGCGGTTCCCCGGGCGTATCAAATGCGCGTGTGATGCCCGGCTATCCCCTTCTGCTGACACTGGTCTATAAAATTCTGGGAGACCCCTGGCGCCAGATAACGGCCGTACGCCTTATTCAGGCTTTTCTTGGAAGCCTGAGTGCACTTCTCGCGTTTGCTGCGGTGCGAAGGATTTTCGGCAAAGACCTGCCTGCAGTATTGACAGCCCTGCTCGTGGCAGTCTATCCGCCGTATGTGCTTTCATGCACGCTTCTTCTTACCGAAGTTCTTGCGCTTTTCACCATGCTTCTGTATTTTTACATTGCCGCAGCGGCATTTGATACAGGAAGCAGGTTCCTGCATGTCCTTGCAGGCATTGCCTTCGGACTTCACATTCTGGTCCGGCCCACCATGCTTCCGCTGTTCGTTTTGCCGTTCATATGCCTTGCCATAAGCGGCAGGAAGAGGAACACGGTTTCCTTTGCCGGCCGCGGAAGCCTTGCAAGGCCTTTTACCATGAGAAAGGTATGGAGAATATTTGCCCTTCAGCTTGCGGGATTTGTGGCTGTCATGGCTCCGTGGTGGATAAGGAACATTGTTTCGCTGGGCAGCCTCATCATCACTGCCAAGGGTGACGGAAACGCATTTCTTGCCGGAACATATCCCTACTGGCAGGATTATCTGAAGGATATCCCCGAAAGCGTAAGGGGCGTAAACGATGCCCAGAGGGAGTGGGGGATAAGGCGTATCATAAACGGGCTCAGGAACGATCCCTGGCTTTATGTGAAATGGTTTATCTGGGGTAAAACGAAATATACATTTGAGAATCCGTATCTCGCAAATATGGTTCCTGAGATAAAAAACATACAGGAATACATTCATAGGATGATTATCTATGCAGGCATTCCGGGCATCATATGGCACTCGATAAAAGACAGGAAAGGGTTCTGCCTGTATCTGTACGGTCTGGTTTTCCTGGCCATACATCTGATGTTCGTACCTGACCCCCGCTATGCCTACCAGCTGATGTTCTTCCTGATGACCGGCGCCGCTTTTCTCGTAAACCAGATTTATGAGCTCGTAAGACCTTCCCGCCCACAAAGAGTGCGCTTCTAATGTGTCATCGCGGGAGCGGCGCAAGCCGCGCGCGGCAATCTTCCTTTATGTCATTGCGGGGAGGCGAAAGCCGACGAAGCAATCCCGTTTCAGGTACCTTTACGAATATGCAGGCTCGTTTCTTGTCATTGCGGGCGAGCGGTAGCGAGCACGGCAATCTCATACATGCGCCGGCGAAAAACAGCAATCCCCAAATCCTTATAGTAAAAACCCTTTCATTATGGTAACCTATAATTAACCACGAGCAAGGAGAAGACTCACCTTGAAGACACTTGTGATAATACCCGCATACCAGGAAGCAAGGAACCTTCCCCGACTTTTCGAGGAACTCGGAGAAGTCCCGCTGGATTTCGATGTTGTGGTCATAAACGACTGTTCAACCGACGATACTGAAGAAGTCTGCCACAGGTACGGAATTCCCGTGGTTTCGCTGCCTGTCAATCTGGGGATTGGCGGAGCGGTCCAGACCGGATACAAATACGCCCTGAGAAACGGCTATGACATTGCGGTTCAGATGGACGGCGACGGCCAGCACGACCCGAAGTTTCTTAAGCTGGTTCTTTCGCGCATTCATCAGGGCTATGACATGTGCATAGGCTCCAGGTTTATTGAAAACAAAGGCTTTCAGTCATCCCTCACACGGCGCGCAGGCATAAAATATTTCTCCTGGCTTATAAAACTTCTTACCGGCCAGTATATCTCCGACCCCACATCGGGTTTCAGGGCATGCAACAGGGAACTCATACGGCTTTTCGCAAACAGCTATCCCAAGGACTACCCGGAACCTGAGACCATTGTTACTGCCATACGCAATAACTACCGCATAACTGAAGTCCCTGTCATCATGCGGCCGAGGCAGTACGGAGAATCGTCCATTACCGGAAACATGGCTGCCTATTACATGGTAAAGGTCACCCTTGCCGTTATCATGGCGGCGTTTGCAAAGAAGAACGGGGATGGTGCCAGATGAGCAGTGAACTAAGAATTATACTGATTATCGCTTCGGTAGCCTTTTTCATCTTCATTCTGAACATGGTGAGGACCAAAAAGCTGGAGCTGAAGTATGCGCTTACCTGGCTTCTTACAAGCCTTGCGTTCGTGCTTCTGTCCATTTTCCCGCAAATCCTGTTTTTCCTTGCAGGGATTTTGCACATAGAACTTCCTGTCAACGCCCTTTACCTTTGTGTGATTTTTCTTCTCATGATGATTGTATTCACCCTCACGGTGGCGGTATCACGACAGGCCCTAAGGATTAAAACCCTTGTCCAGGAAATCGGTCTTCTCAAGGAAGCAATAGAGCGCATGAAAAAGTAAAGTGGCATTTATCGCGGTGTAACCTGAAAGCGGCACCACCCTAATGTCATTGCAAGCAGGTGCGGCGAACGTGGCAATCCCGACTATTTTTTCTGTAATTGCGAGCGCTGCATAAGCAGCGCGCCTGATTTCAGCACAGGGTAATCTGTATGTGAATCTTGTTTACGCCGTCACGTCAATGTAATGCGGGCGAAGCGAGGCGATCTTATAAAACCAAAACCTGCATTCCCGCCGGAAGTACCTTATATTTACACCAGCAGCGGTCAAAAATAATCAAAAGGTTTACATCCTGCCTGAGATTATGTTATGATACATTCTGACCTGCAAATCGGCAGCATTAGGGTTTGCAGGCGCAAAGCCGCATAATAGCGGCATCCTTGCTCTGCATAACGGATGCAGGGCCGATTAGTCCAGAAGGAGGTGAATGCCATGAAAAAGTATGAATGCGTCTACGTAATCAATCCCAATCTCGACGAAGAGCAGACAAAGGCCGTTATTGAGAGGTTCAACAATCTTGTTTCCCAGCACGGCCAGCTCGAGAGCACCGAGGAATGGGGTAAGAGAAAGCTGGCTTATGAGGTCCAGAAGCAGAAGGAAGGCTATTATGTTCTCATGACCTTCTCTGCAAATCCGGACTTTCCCGCCGAGCTCGAACGCAACTTCAGGATTGCTGAGGAAGTCATCAGGTATCTGGTAGTCTCGAAGGAGTAATCCCGGACTGCCAAAGGCTCGGGGCCGCTGCCCCGTTCACGACCGGTTAGCCTAAGGTACGCCGGCTTAACCGACTATCGCCATTATCAGGCGAATCAGGTGGTGTTTTTATGAACAAGGTAATTCTTTTGGGAAGGCTTGTGGCTGACCCGGAAACGCGCTACACGCAGAACAACATTGCGGTAAGCAGGTTCAGACTTGCTGTAAACCGTCCGGTAAGGCAGCAGGAAGGCCAGCAGACGGCGGACTTCTTTGACATAGTGGCATGGAGGAGTACTGCGGAATTTGTAAGCAGGTTCTTCAGAAAAGGCATGCAGGTGCTTGTTGAAGGCTATCTCAGAAACAACACCTGGCAGGACCAGCAGGGGAACAGGCATTACCGCACGGAAATACACTGCGAGAATGTTTACTTTGCTGACAGCAAGCGCGACCGTGATGTCACGCCGTCCTATGGACCTGCTTCAGGTCCGTCAAACCAGGAGAACGACATACCGCAGCCTGAAAGTGGCGATGGTTACTATCCGTTCAGCGGGGACGACGAGGATCTTCCCTTCTGAGCAAATTATCCGTCATAAAAGAATTCTGCACCTTCTATCGAAAATTGCGGTAGAAGGTTTTTTTTGCCCTCTTTCTGGTATAATTCATGATATGACTTAAAGCCTGCATGCGGGAGGAAATCTTTTTGGACATGGAAACCCGTAAAACCATACCTCTTTCATCCTGGGGCAGCATCTTTCTTGCTCCCATGGCCGGAGTCACAGATCATCCATTCCGGCTTCTTTGCAGGGAGAAAGGTGCATCCCTTGTATTTACCGAAATGGTCAGTGCAAAGGCACTGCACTACAAGGATGATAAGACCTTTGAAATAGCCAAAACCTATCCCGATGAAACGCCCGTGGGCATTCAGATATTCGGTCACGAACCTGAAATCATGGCAGAGGCTGCGGCCGTGCTCTCAAAACAGCCGAATGTTGCACTCATTGACATAAACATGGGCTGTCCTGCCCCGAAAATAGTCAAGAACGGAGACGGCTCCGCCCTTATGAAAAAGCCTGACCTGGTAAGGCAGATAGTCCGCGAGGTTGTAAAGGCTTCCGAGAAGCCTGTAACCGTGAAAATCCGCAAAGGCTGGAATGATTCTTCCGTAAACTGCATTGAAATCGCATCCATCTGCGAAGAGGAAGGCGCATCCATGGTAACTGTCCATGGCAGGACCCGCGAGCAGCAGTATTCCGGGAACGCGGACTGGGAATGCATCAGGAGCGTAAAAAAGGCTCTCACCATTCCTGTAACCGGAAACGGAGATGTAAGGTCTCCTGAGGACGCCCTCCGCATGCTTGAGGAAACGGGATGCGACGCAGTAATGATAGGAAGGGGCGCCCTGGGCAACCCTTGGCTTTTTGAGCAGATACAGTCTTTCCTCAGGACAGGAACATATCAAAAAACCATACCAAACGAAGAGAGGCTGCAAATGATAATGAGGCATTATCAGCTTATGGTTGGGGACAAAGGAGAAAGGCTCGCCATGCTGGAGATGAGAAAGCATGTGGCCTGGTACCTGCACGGCCTTCCGAACAGCGCAAAAGTTAAAGCCGAGATATTCAACTCCTGCAGCACCAGCCAGGTGAAGGAGATTATCAGAGAATACTTTAGTTCATTATAACTATTTTATTGTCAGGAAAATAATACCCTGTTTATGTGTTATAATGAGTAAAAAATATACGAGGTTGATATGGTGAACAGGAAGCTGACTGAAAAGAAAGTAAGCGTCGTCGATCTTTTCCCTTATATCTTTATAGTAGCTGTTGTCCCTCTCATAGTACATTTGTACATAAACAAGCTGGACCCCGTGGAAGCAGCAAACTGGACAGGAGGGGATGAATATGCTGATCTTTTTTCTTACTGGAAGAGCAGATGGTTTATTATAGCCTCTGCAATTGGACTGAGCCTTTTTATCATCAGAAGCATTACGGGGAGGGTACAGCTTAAACCGGACCATAGCTTGTACATCCCTGCCGCCGTCTATACTTTATTCATTATATTATCCACTGTAAATTCAAAATACATTTCAGTAGCATTATCGGGATTTGTTGCAAGACATGAAGGTCTGTTTGTGCTTCTGTTCTATGTACTAAACATGCTTGTGATTTTTAACCTTGTAAACAATGAAAAGCATGTTAAAATTATATGCAATTCCTTGCTTATATCAGCTGCCGTCATATCCCTCCTTGGCCTTTTACAGTTTACAGGACACGACTTTTTTAAAACCGGTTTGGGAAAATCATTGATTTTACCTTCAGAATTTGCTGTCAGCGAGCTTGAATTCCAGTTCGGAAACATGGTGTACGGAACGTTGTCAAATCCCAACTATATGGGAAGCTATGTGGCTTTGGTGTTCCCCATTGCAATGGCATCCATATTTGTAGTTAAAAAGAAGGGTTTAAAGATTGCATCAGGTGTATTATCCGTCCTTTTGCTTGTAAATCTCGCAGGAAGCAGATCCAGCGCGGGCCTTGTAGGGCTGGGTACAGGTATAATTCTTCTTGTCATATGCTTCAGAAAGCATATTTTCAGGAACAAAATAATTATTGCCGTTTCCATGGCGATTGTACTGGTTGCTATAAGTTTTATAGCTTATAAAGTGCTTTCAGACATCGATACCGGGACACCGGAATATTACCTTGAGGATATTGTTCTCGGGGACAATACAGCAAAAATAGTAAGCAGTACGGAGACACTGGTCATAAGGTTTGATGACCCTAATCTCACTTTCCATGATGAGAGCGGCAATAAACTTGAAATAGACATATCCAAAAAAGATGAAAGGACAGTAGTCGCTTTTAAGGATGCCGCGTATAAAAACTATACTGTAGAAATCTTGGGCGACTACATAAAAGTTAAAAATACAGGTGTTGAATTTTATCTCAGAATAAAGCCGGATTCCATGGTCCTTGTCGGTCCCGGCGGCAAAGAAACCGAAAATATAGCCAAACCTTCCGCCCTCAACGTGAGGGGCTTTGAAAAGGCTGGTTCTGCAAGAATATATATCTGGTCAAGAACCGTACCTCTGCTGAAAGATACCGTTTTTCTCGGGTCGGGTCCGGATACATTTGCCATCGTATTTCCCCAATATGACTATATTGGAAAGATAAATGCCTATGGCACATCCAATATTATTGTAGACAAGCCTCATAACATTTATCTCCAGATAGCAGTCAATACAGGTATTCTGTCTTTACTTGCCTTTATAGCAATAATTATTGTTTATATAGTAACTGGTTCAAAAGCATACATTATCGGAAAAAGCAGCAACGCTGCAACGTACGGAGCAGCCATTTTCATAGGAATATGTTCGTATCTTGTTACAGGATTGTTCAACGACAGCGTTTTAGGCGTCTCTCCGATATTTTGGGTACTGCTGGGGACGGGATTTGCATGCAATAAGGAAATAACGGCAGAAAAAAATGGCCTCTAAACCATATTACATAATTACGTTACGGAAATATCGGTAAATTATATAATTATCATATAATACACAATGGCCAGACACTTGACTTGCTCTGCAAATACTGCTCGTGATTATCCAGTATATATATATAGCATTTTCACTACATATATTAAAGTAATGCTACAATACAGGCACTAAATTACAATTTGTTTACACTCGGGACAGCATTGTTGACCCTAATTTTGGGCGGTGATATAATTCAGAATGAATTCATGATAAGCCACCCGGCTTGTCTGAATTATAGAAACCAAAGTCGGATTACAAACAAGGAAGCGGGCGTAATCCGGCTTTGAACGCAAAAAGCCTGCTTCCAAAAAAGAAAAGGAGGATTTTCATCATGAGAAACCTTAAGAAGATTCTCGCAGTGATTACCGTTGTTGCGATGATGGCAACAATGATGGTAATCCCTGCACTTGCCGAGAGCTTCACTTATGAGAACGAAGCCAAGGTTCTCAATGAACTGGGGCTCATGGCAGGTTACAACCTCGGTGATGAAGTCACCAGGGTACAGGGTATCACCTTTGCCATTAAGGCAGCCGGTAAGGCTAGCGAAGTAGAAGCCATGTCTGATGAAGAAGCTGCCCAGATTCTTGCTGACATGGTAGTGGACGCAAGCGAAGTCCCTGCATGGGCAACAAAATGGGTAGCCTATGCTGTTAAGAATGGCTATACTTCTGGTGTAGACGCTTCCGTTGCACCGAAGGTTAAGTTTGCTCCCATGCAGAAGATGACTGCGGCTGAATTGCTGGTATGGGTCATGAACGTTGGCATGGGCTACAAGGTTGGTACCAACAATGCTGTCGCTAAAGCTGTTGAGGCTGGAATCATCAACCTGAACCAGGCTATGGAGTTCGGTCCCAAGGCCGCTCTTATCCGTGATGATATCGCAGGTATCCTCTATGGTGCTTGCAAGAACGGCGTAAACGCTGATGGCACTCGCTTCATCGAATCTCTCATCAACGCTGGCTTCATCTCCAAGGAAGCTGCTATAGCTGCTGGTCTGGTTGAAGCCGTACCTGAGAAGTTTGAGGTTGTAGGCGCAATCGCTCTCAATCTGGTTCAGGTAGAGGTTGAATTCAATCAGCCTGTAGATGAGGATTCCGCTAAGGATAAGGGCAACTACAAGATCGACAAGGTTGCCATTAAGAACGTTGATCTTCTGGATGACGGTAAGACCGTAGTCCTCACTTTCGAAGCAGATGATGCCAGGAAGCAGCAGGATAAGGTTGACCTGACCATCGACGGCGTAAAGTCCGCTAATGGTAAGAAGATCGAGAAGACCACCATCAAGGGCATCGAGTTCATCGATACCGAAATTCCGACAGTTGTTGATGGTGCGGTTATCGGTAGCGACACCATTAAGATTGTGTTCTCCGAGCCGATGGATCCGAAGACCGTTAAGAAGGCTAACTTCTCCGTCAACAATGGTAAGCTGTATATCAAGGACGTAAAACTGCAGAACAACTATACTGAGGCTCTTGTTGAGCTCTACAGCACCCTGAAGGAAGGTGAAGTAACCGTTCAGGTTAAGAGCGGTAACGAAGACTTCGCTGGCTTCGGTGTGGTTGGTAAGCTGCTCACCCTCACTGTTGTAGAGGACAAGGAAGCTCCTTATGTAGTTGGTTATGAGAAGGCTTCCAAGAATGGTGTGACCCTGATTTGGAACGAAGACATCAAGTTCAATGGTGCCGTAGATCTCGATGATTACTATCACACCAACTCTAAGAATTATGCTGGTCCTGACAAGAACGACAGGGGCAGCATTACCAACATGGACGATTACGTAAAGATCGAGGGCAACAAGCTGACAATCAAGTTTGACGCTAAAGAGAGACCGATGCCCGAGGTTGCTTACGTATATGTTCTGAAGGAAGCTGTAAAGGACTACTGGGGCAACAAGAACACCCAGCAGATGATCAAGGTTGAGTATGATGCTGACGAAGAGCCTCCGGTAGTTGAGGAGATCGAGGTTAAGTCCCAGTCTCAGATCGTGATTAAGTTCAACGAAGAGCTGGACGGAGATTCCGCTAAGGATAAGAAGAACTACACACTCCTTGACAAGAACGGCAAGGAAATCAAGGGCATCATCAAGAAGGCTGAATATGCCAACAAGAAAGTGACCATTACCTTCAACGAAGATCTCAATGGTGATTACGCAATCGTTATTGAGAAAGTAAAGGATACCTCCGATAACGAAATCGAGAAGGTAACCATATCCTTCACCGTTGAAGACAAGACCAAGCCGGATATCAGCAAGTTCAAGGCTAAGATCTACAAAGCCAGCGACGTTGATCAGCTGCTGAAGGTAAGCTTTGGCGAAGCTATGGCTACCGAAGGCAAGTACTCCGTTCTGGATCTTGAGAAATACACTGTAGGTGGCCGCATCCTTGCTGACATTGACGATGTAGAGATTACAGCAGTTGATGATAACAAGGCTGTAGAGATCAAGATTCCGTCCAGGAAGGATCTCATCGAAGACGGTGTCAAAGAAAGTGACATCAAGGCAGAGGACTATCTCAATGTAACGCCTGGAATGTCTATCACCGTAACCCGCGTTGCTGACGCAGCCGGTAACTACATGAGCGAGCCTTCATGGACCGGCACAATTGAAGCAAGCTCTTATATCGAAATCGACAAGGTAGAAGCTACTGCACGTGACAAGATCGTCATCACGCTGAAGGATGAACTGCATGACTTCGAGATCGATGATCTGCTGATCACCACCTTGGATGATATTACCGATGATGAGGGCAAGCTGGTAAGTGATCTGAAAGCTCTGAAGTATGCTGAGGTTGACACAAGCCTGAACGATGACGGTAACACCGTAATTACCATCACACTGGCTGAGAAGCTTACTCATGAGGCTAAGACCAGCGGAAACGACACCGTATATGTATACGTTATCGGTGAAGAGTCCGAAAACGTTTACGGTGAGACCCTGAAGAAGGATTACGAAAAGAAGTGGGCAGTGCCTGACAAGATCGCTCCTGAGCTCTATGACGATGGACGAGACGACACACCTAATCAGACCCAAAAGGGCGATGGCAAGATCAGAGATTATCTGAAAGTATATGCTAATAGCTTTATTGACATCAAGTTCTCTGAGCCGATGAAGGATCTGAGTCCTGCCGACTGGGCACGTGCTGGTAACGACCTCATCGTGACAGCTAATGGCGATGTTCTTGTCAACGGTGTTGACTATGTGGTAGTTGGTCTTGGTAACAATGATAATAGTGTTATCAGAATCAGGCTGCTTGGTGATTACGTCGGATTCGACGGTGACATTGAGATTGCAACAGCTGAAAAGATCAATTACCTGAAAGATGAAGCAGGCAATAAGATCGCTAAGTTTGAGATCGACAGCTTCGAAGTAAGCTTCGCGCCTGAGTTCGAGAGTGCTAAGATCACAACCACGAATGCGATCGAGATCACAATAAGTGAAAAGCTTGCTGGTTCAGAGGGTAATCCTGCTGCCTTCACAGTGGTAGTAGAAGATGCCGCTGGCAATAGCAAGAATGTTACAGTTACAGCAGTTGCTATCAAGGATGACAAGGTAACTCTCACTCTGACCGGTGATCAGCTTGAAAGCACGGACAAGATTGCTATTGTCTACAACAGAACTGACACGAAAGATTTGACAGATAAGAGAGAGAACAAGATGCTGGACGGCGAAACCTATGATCCGCATGGGCTTCTTGTTCCGGAAGATCAGCAAGAATAATTAAGCTAAATGTTACCGCCGGGTTTATGACCCGGCGGTTTCTTTGTTGCTGGTTCTACGTCAATTGTTGGGGTGGAACTAGTAAAATGAAGTAGCTTATGCTTTGTTGGCAGATGATCAATTTTGGTCATCTGCCAATTTTGAATATAAGAGCTAAGCCATAACATGAAGTATCCTGTTTCTGAACCTTGTGAAATTTCTTATCCCATAGGCATTTCGTTTGATCACTTTAATCTTGTTGTTGACACCTTCTGTGTAATCATTGGTAAATAAAACATCAAAGATGTTTAGGCATTCTTTTTGCCTGCATGTAAAGGCTTAATTAGAGAATTCCCTACAACTAAAGGATTCATTACATCATGGTTTATCGGTTGGTTTGTAATCAAATTGTGATGGCTTTTTAATAGTATGGTGAGTTGATGCTATATTCAGGCAATGATATAATCCTAATGAAAAGTAGAATGAGCCAACTGCGTTATTTTACCTATCATGGCAATGTCACAAATCATGGGAAGCAGGTTGAGATTAGCCCAGAATCAATCAGTTTCCGAAAAGTAAAAGGGAGGTCAATACCATGAAGCATTTTAAAAAAGCTTTAGCAATGATTACTGTCATTGCTTTGCTTGCATCCATCTGTATTGTTCCTGTACTTGCCGATGGCTTCAGGTATGAAGCGGAGGCGGAAGTATTAAATGAGCTGAAGCTGATGGAAGGCATGGGTCTGGGTGACCGTGTAAATAGACTACAGGGTCTCATATTTGCCATCAAAGCGGCAGGCAAGAAAGACGAAGTCGATAACATGTCAGACTGGGAAGTTGAAAGGATTTTGGCAAATGTTGTGGATGCCGATCAAATACCCGATTGGGGTAGGAAATGGACCGCATATGCCGTGGCTAATGGTTATACTACCGGTGTGGATGCCAGCATTCTGCCTAAAGTCAAATTTGCACCCCTTCAGGAAGTATCCGGCACATCATTCCTTGTATGGATTCTTAAAATCGGTATGGGCTATAAGGATGTCGGAACAAGGGATGCTGTTTCTGTGGCAATTGAAGCAGGTGTTCTCACTTTGAGCCAGGCTATGGAAATCGGTCCGAAATCCGCGCTTATTCGTGATGATGCTGCCGGCGTTCTTTATGGTGCATGCAAGAACGGCGTATGCGCTGATGGCAGAACCTTTATCCAGTCCCTTATCGACGCGGGCTTTATCTCAGAATCTGATGCAATCGCAGCCGGATTTATCAAGCCCGCACCGGCGCCCACACCCAAGAACTTTGAGATAAAAGGTGCGACTGCGCTTAACCTGGTTCAAGTGAAAGTTGTTTTCAACCAGGATGTTGATGAGGTTTCCGCGGAGAAAAAGAGTAACTACAGTATTGGTAAGGTTACTATAAAAGATGTTCAGCTTCAGGATGACGGCCAAGCGGTTATTCTGACCTTCGAGGCAAAAGATGCCAGAAAACAGCAGGATAAGCTTGATCTGACCGTACAGGGAGTCAAGAGCACCAAGGGAGAAGAAATTAAAAAGACAACCATAGAAGATATTGAGTTTATAGATGTAACCATTCCCGAGGTTCTTGACGCTGAAGTAGTGGGTAGCAGTACCATTAAGGTCGTTTTCTCCGAGCCTATGGATCCGGACACCGTTACAAAGAATAATTTTTCTGTCAATAACGGCAGATTGTACATCAAGGACGTTAAGCTGCAGAATAACTACACTGAAGCTTTTGTTGAGCTGTACAGTGCGCTTAAGGATGATTCCGTAACGATTCAGGTCAAGAGCGGGAATGAAGACTTTGCTGGTTTTGGAGTAGTCGGAAAGACCATGACCATTCCTGTCATTGCAGATAAGGCTGCTCCTGAAGTGATTGGTTATGAAAAGGCATCCATGGGCGGCGTTACATTGATATGGAGCGAAGACATTCAGTTCAACGGAACTCTGGACAAAAATGATTACTACCATACCAATCAAAAAAATCCTGCCAGTTCTGTTGAGATTGACGGTAATAAAATGACTATCGTTTTTGATGTCGAAGATAACCCCATGCCTGAAACCGCATATGTTTATGTTATGAAGGAAGCTGTCAAGGATGGCTGGGGTAACAAGAATACCCAGCAGATGATCAAGGTTGAATATGAACCTGATAATGATCGCCCCGAGGTAGAGGGCATTGAAGTTAAGTCAGCTACGAGGATAGTTATTACCTTCAGTGAAGACTTGAATGCCAGCTCCGCTAAAAACAAAAATAACTACACCCTCCTTGACGACGATGATGATGAGGTGAAAAACATCATCAGCACTGTGGATTACAGTGATCGGAAGGTCACCATAGATTTCAAGAAAGAGCTTGACGGTGACTACTCAATCGTAATCAAAGGCGTTAAGGATATCTCCGGTAACGAAATAAAGAAGGTAACCATTCCTTTTACCGTTGAAGATATGACCAGACCCGATCCTGATGACTTTACCGCAAAACTCTATAATGCCGGTGATGTCGGCCAGCTTCTGCGGATCAATTTCGGGGAGAAGATGGCTACCTCCGGTAAATATTCTATCGATGACCTTGAGAAATACTCCATCGACGGTTATATCTTAGCCGACATTGAGGGCGTAGAACTGGAAGTGATTGATGACAGCGAGGGTGTAGAGATAAGAATACCTTCTGAGGAAGATCTTATTGAGGATGGCGTCAAGAAGGAAAACCGCAAGCGCGGTGTGAATTTCCTTGATGTATCCAGAAACAGCAAGCTCAGCATAACGCGTGTTGCCGATGCAGCTGGGAATTACATGCTGGAGGCGGTAGCGATAATCGACCTTGATGCCGATGCCTATGTGGAGATCGAAAAGGTTGAAGCAACTGCACTGGATACCGTGGTTATTACACTTAAGAGTGAATTGGCCTATATCGATACAGACGATTTGTTCATTACCGAAGATGCCACGTTGGATATTCAAAGCGGAAAGATTAGAAGCAAGGCTATAGAGATTGCTGGATTTGATATGGAGACCAAGAAAGACGGAAAGACGGTTATTACCATCACTCTTGCAGAGGATTTGACTTACGACCTGGATCCTGCAATATACCTGTTTATCGTGGGTGATTCATCCGAAAACAGATATGGAGAAACCTTGAGGAAGGATCTCAACAAGGCTTATAGGGTTGTGGACAGGATTTCTCCGGTTCTCTACGACGATGACGATAGGGATACACCGACGAAGAGCCAAAGATCGCAAGGCTGGCTTGAGGACTATCTGCATGTGGACGAGAACGCAGGCATAATTTCAATCGTGTTCTCCGAAAGCCTGAAGAATATCGGCAGCAAGGAGCTGGCACTTGCCGGGAACGATCTTGTTATTGAAGCGGATGGGGATACGCTTGTAAATGGCATAGACTTCTATATCCTCGATATTGTTAAGACCTATAAACCGTACGATACGGTAAGGATTAAGCTTACCGGTGATTATCGTGACTTTGAAGGTGATATTGAAATCTATGGGGCCGACAAGCGTTATTACCTGAGAGATGGTTCAGACAATGTCATCGAAGACTTCGAGATTGACGAGTTTGAGGTAGTCTTCTAGTCAGCAAAAAGATAACAGAGAACAGCAACCGCCGGATCCACCCGGCGGTTGCTGGTACCGTCAAGAATTTTTCGCAAATTCATAACCCGCTTGGTAGTCATCAACTAGCCAGCAGTTACCTGTGAATCAGTCATGACATCCAGGGCCTCAAGATGTATCATGCTCATATAGCGCTTG
>ENA-OWPA01000396-OWPA01000396.1-bioreactor-metagenome-genome-assembly--contig:-NODE-396-length-61821-cov-7.639803_pt1 | contig 61821 bp, 55 predicted proteins | sample MGYA00238139_ERZ651803 | MGnify/ENA primary metagenome ERZ651803 (study PRJEB26909, sample SAMN07631231) | bioreactor metagenome | isolation source: Switchgrass digestor | place: USA: Dartmouth...
CGTACACTGGAGCGGTACCTGGATGGGATTATGATCAGAACTTTTGCTCAGGAGGATGTTGAAGAACTGGCTCAATACGCCTCTATACCTGTCATCAATGGCCTGACCGATCTGGTCCATCCCACCCAGGTGATAGCTGATTTGATGACCATTGAGGAGCATTTGGGGAGACTAGAGGGCATCAAGCTGGCCTTTATCGGGGATGGGAATAATGTGGCCCATTCCCTTCTGCAGATCTGTGCCAAAATGGGTGTGCATATAACCATTGCCTGCCCAGCAGGTTATGAGCCTTCTGCAGAGATTGTGGCCGGTGCCCGGCAAGATGCAGCTGAGACCGGAGTACAGCTGGAGATTGTGGAGGATCCGTCGGAGGCGGTCAAGGATGCAGATGCAGTCTACACAGACCTCTGGGCCAGTATGGGGCAGGAACAAGAGCAAGAGGAGCGGGCAAAAGTCTTTCAGCGCTACCAGGTCAATAGTGAACTTTTAAAAAGGGCTAATCCTGGCGCTGTTGTTTTACACTGCCTCCCTGCTCACCGGGGTGAGGAGATCACCGATGAGGTGATGGATGGGCCTCAGTCAGTTGTTTTCGATGAGGCGGAAAACAGGCTTCATGCCCACAAGGCGATTATGGCTTTGCTTATGTAATAGAGGAACAACTCTTTTGTACATATTTTTGAAAAGTATCTTTGTCATGAATCTAACAGAAAAAAGGAGGAACTGGTGTAGCCGGCACAATAACTATAATGCAATGAGCATTTACGGTGAACCGGGACATAGATGCAGCTGAAAAAAGTAGTATTAGCATATTCAGGAGGACTTGATACTTCTGTAATCATTCCTTGGCTGAAAGAAAACTATGGATGTGAAGTGATCTGTTTTGTGGCTGATGTGGGGCAGGAAGAAGAGTTGGAGGGGCTTGAGGAGCGGGCGCTCAAGGCTGGTGCCAGCAAACTCTATATCAGGGACCTGACCCAGGAGTTTGTCAATGACTTTATCTTCCCCACATTGAAAGCGGGAGCTATCTATGAAGAATACCTGTTGGGCACTTCATTTGCCAGGCCCTTGATCGCCAAAAATTTGGTGGAAATCGCCCATCAGGAGGGGGCTGATGCCATCGCTCACGGTGCTACTGGGAAGGGAAATGATCAGGTGCGCTTTGAAGTGACCATCCATGCCCTGGATCCCGAGTTAAAGGTCATAGCTCCCTGGCGGATCTGGGATCTCAGATCCCGGGAGGATGAGATTACCTATGCCCAGGCAAAGGGGATCGATGTGCCTGTGAAAAAGGATCGCCCCTATAGCATCGATCGCAACATCTGGCATGTGAGCCATGAGGGTGCTGATCTGGAGGATCCCGCTAACCCACCACAGGATGATATTTATCAGATGATCACTCCACCAGAGAAGGCGCCTGATAAACCCACCTTTGTGGAGATCGGTTTTGAACAGGGGATACCTAAAACCATTGATGGCAAAGAGTATGATGGCGTTGCCCTCTTGCGCACCCTCAATAAAATTGCCGGAGAAAATGGGGTAGGCATTCTGGATATTGTTGAGAACAGGCTGGTAGGGATGAAATCCCGGGGGGTATATGAGACCCCTGGTGGGACAGTGCTCTATAAGGCACACCGCAGCCTGGAAAGCCTTACCCTGGACAGGGATACGATGCACTTCAAGAGCCTGGTTGCTCAACGCTATGCTGAACTGGTCTATGATGGCCTCTGGTACTCACCGCTAAGGGAGGCCCTGGATGCTTTTGTGAATGCAACACAAAAGACCGTAACAGGTACTGTTAAGGTAAAGCTTTATAAGGGGAATTGTATGCCTGTTGCTATTGAATCACCCTATTCCCTTTACCACCGGGGGATTGCCTCTTTCGGTTATAGTGAACTGTATGACCATAAGGATGCTGCAGGATTTATCAATCTCTTTTCACTGCCCTTGAAGGTAAGGGGTTTGATGCGGAAAAAGGCGGAGGAAAAAGCATAGAGAATAGGAGGCAGTTACTTTGAAACTCTGGGGCGGCCGTTTTACCAAAAAGACAGCTCGTGAGACATCCCAGTTCCTTGACTCCCTGCGCTTTGATGCAAGGCTCTACAAAGAGGATATCAAGGGGTCCATTGCCCATGCCCGCATGCTGGGCCGGCAGGGTATTATTACCCCAGATGAGGCTGATCTATTAGTCAACGGACTGATGGAGATCCTGGAGGAGATCAAGGAGGGCAAACTGAACCCTGCTGATGGAATGGAAGAGGACATACACTCCTTTATTGAGGCACGCCTGGTGGAAAAGGTGGGTGATGTGGGAAAGAAACTGCACACCGCCAGAAGCAGGAATGACCAGGTGGCTACCGACTTCCGCCTCTATTTGAAGGGGGAAATCTCTGATTTGAATCTCCTGCTGATGCAGTTAATATCTGCGCTGGTGGAACGGGCTGAAAAGACTAAAGAGATCATCATGCCTGGGTACACACACCTGCAGCGGGCGCAGCCGCTTACCTTTGCCCATCATCTGCTGGCCTACTGTGAAATGCTGCGCAGGGACTGTGGCAGGTTAAAGGACTGCTACTGCAGGATGGATTATTCTCCATTAGGAGCAGGCGCACTGGCAGGTACCACCTTCCCGGTGAGTAGGGAGGATGTTGCCCGGGAATTAGGCTTCAGCGGGATCTGCAGAAATACCCTGGATGCTGTTTCTGACCGGGATTTTGCCTGTGAGTTTCTCTTTGATCTATCTCTGATCATGATGCATCTGAGCCGCTTTTGTGAAGAACTGATCCTCTGGTCCAGCAGTGAGTTCGGTTTTGTGGAAATGGATGATGCCTATACCACAGGAAGCAGCATCATGCCCCAGAAAAAAAATCCTGATGTGGCAGAACTGGTGCGGGGAAAAACAGGCAGGGTTTATGGGGATCTGATTGCTATGCTTACATTGCTCAAAGGCCTGCCTCTGGCTTATAACAAGGATCTACAGGAGGATAAAGAACTGGTTTTTGATGCTGTGGATACAGTCAAGAGCTGTGTGGAGATCCTGATCCCTCTGGTGGAAACACTGAAGGTCAACAAAGAGAGGATGTACCAGGCGGCAGGTGGGGATTTCACCAATGCCACCGACCTGGCAGACTATCTTGTGCGCAAAGGAATACCCTTCCGGGAGGCCCATGGGATTGTGGGGCAGATCGTGCTGCACTGTATCCAAGAGAAAAAGAGTTTAGAAGAACTGCCACTGGAAGTGTACAAACAATACTGTTCTGCCTTTGAGCAGGATCTCTATGATTATATCGATATCGCTGCCTGTGTCTCCCGGCGCAGGGTCCCCGGCGGTCCCGCACCAAAGAGTGTGGAGAAAGAACTGGAAGAATTGAAGCAGTGGTTGGATGTGCAGAGATAGATTCGATCATAAAACCATGCCTCTGGAAAACATCTTAAGTTAACACCGCTGAGATCACGAGAGAAAATTACTTAAAAGTACCACGGGAACTAGGTCAGGATTGGACCCGTGGTATCTTTTTTCTGCACATCTCTTGACTATATTTTCTGCTTCATTCTTTTCCTAGACTCTTTTCCTAAATCTCTCCTTAGATGGTTTTGAGTAAGAGGTTGAGCAAATTATCTAGCTGCCATCTCTTTCCGGTAGCGCTCTCTACTGCTTTTGTTGCTGTGTCAAGGTTAGCTCTTTCAGTTCAGACTAAATCTGGTTTGAGATGTTGTTTCAAGGATCAGATAGTGGGAGGTAACTTCAACGGTATCACAAGCTGATTAATAATTCCGGTAGTTAGGGGCAGGCACATAAAACAAGTTGATCAGGAATAAACTTAACAAAATGGAATGACTCAGATAGCAGGATGTTATAAGAATAGCTGCGAATATATCATAGTGAAAATAAATCAAAACATTTACAGTTCAGTAAACAGCAGTTACCAAGTCCATAGATTGGTGAATGAGATAGGAGTGATCAATGCTTGAAGCCTGCTTCACTGGAAAATTTCAAAAATTTGAGAGAAGAAAATATGGTGGCGATGAGGGCTGCTCAGGAAAAGGGAATAAAGGTAATTGGGTTCTACTGCACCTACTGTCCCCGGGAGATTATTATGACTGCTGGGGCGATTCCAGTGGGATTATGTGGGACCAGAGAAACACCGATTGCCGCTGCAGAACGGGATCTGCCGCGCAATCTGTGTCCGTTAGTCAAGTCCTCATATGGTTTTGCCATCACAGAACAATGCCCATTTTTCCTGATATCTGACCTGATCATTGGGGAGACCACCTGCGACGGCAAGAAAAAAATGTTTGAACTGCTGCAAGACAAGGGGATGAAGCCTGTATATGTGATGCATCTGCCGCAGGTCCCGGATCAGTCGGCTTCTCACCGGCTCTGGTATGAGGAATTGCAGAGACTGAAAGAATATCTGGAAATGACCCTCTCGGTCGAGATAACAGATGATGCCTTGCGTGAAGCCATGCAGGTTATCAATGAAGAATCAAAAGCTTTACAAAGATTATTTGACCTAAATAAAGCAAAACCTGCTCTCATCTCTGGAGTGGACCTGATGAATGTATCTTTTCAGATAGGGTTTCAGGCTGATCGCAGAAGTGGCATTGACCTTTTGAACAGCCTGGCAGATGAGATAGAAGAGAAAGCCAGAGAGGGGTATACGGTAGGTGACCTATCGACCCTGCGTATTCTGCTCACCGGCACCCCGGTGGGTGTAGGAAGTGAAAAAGTAATTACCCTTGTTGAGGAATGCGGCGGCCTGGTTGTTGCTATGGAGAACTGCGGCGGTTATAAAACTGTAGAACTACGCACAGATATAGATGCCCACCCTGACCCCCTCTATCTTTTGGCTGAAAAATACATGAAGATCCCTTGCTCGGTGATGACGCCGAACCATCGCCGCTTAGAGTTGCTCAAAAGAATGATACATGATTTTCAGATCGATGGAGTGATCGACCTTACCTGGCAGGCGTGCCATACCTACAATATTGAGTCATATTTTGTGTCGAAACTGGTGAAAGATGAGCTCGGTTTGCCTTTTTTACATTTGGAAACCGATTACTCTCAATCTGACCTAGAGACCTTAAGGGTGAGGATCGAGGCTTTTCTGGAGATGATTTGAGGGGCAAGTGATATCATTTCATTTAGATAAATCTGTGTGAGTGACAAACTGGTTAAAGAACCTTCTAAGAACCGTTGGTTGCTTTATCTAAAAGGGACCAACAGACCATCTCGGCTTATAATAGCCTTTAGCATAATGTTGGCTGCTTGGTCTAAAAGGGAATAACCGCACAGCGGCGAATAGATTAAACAGTTTGCTGAGATTTAAAAGAAATGCGGTGTATTCCTGTGAAAGTTTTGCATACTGCAGATGTGCATCTCACTCCTGCAGCACCTGAGAGGAGGGAGGCCTTTAAGGCAGTCTGTGACCTGGCCGTGGAGTTAGGTTGTTCTGCCCTGCTGATTGCAGGTGATCTCTTTGATACAGCAGAGGCTGCTGCTGCTCTCAGGGCTGAACTGCGTGAGCTGTTTGAATCATATGAACTGGAGTTTTTTCTGATCCCGGGAAACCATGACAGAGCTGCTTTTGGCTCCGGGGAGTATTATGGGCGAAATGTACACACCTGTAGAGATACAGCAGTTAAATGGGAGTTAGCAGGGATACCCATCATCGGGATCCCCTATCTGCCAGGAAGGCAGGGGGTTGAGCTTCTGCACACCTGTTTGCAGGGAGAAGACTCCCCTTCTATTGTTATCATGCACACCAACTTCTATAATTCCTCCCTGTCTGCTCTTTATCTTACCGATGAGAAGGATGATTCCCGCAGCGCTTGTTTATGGGAACAGGACCTATCAGACCTCCCAGCAGCTTATATCGCCTTAGGGCACTGGCATAACCCTACACTGCCCCCAGTCAAAATCAATAATGTTCAGCTGGCTTACAGCGGCACACCATATCCTACATCAAAAGGGGAAAATGGGGCGCGCTGTGCTTTGCTCATTGATGTAACTTCTGAGGGAATCGCTGTTCAGGGTGTCAAGATCCCCGGGGTACCCCGCAGGGAAACTGCCTCCTTTTTCTTGGTTCCCGGTGAGGAGAGGGGGATAATAGATGAAATAGCCTCTTTTCTCGAGCAGCAAGCTGACCCTCAGGTGATCCTGGACCTGGAGGTGGCTGGCTGGGTGGGGAGCATCAGTGAGGAATTTTGCACAGCTGAGATAGAAATGTTGGTGAAAAAGTACCGGGAGCGCTGGAGAGATATCAACTGCGGAGCTGTGCAGGTCACTGGGATTTCCGCTTTGCCGGGAATTGCAAAACGGTGTTTGCGTTTGTTAACTGAACTGGAACCGCCGGACCCTTTGGAACTGGAGGATTTAAGGGATTCATCCTTGAAAGAACTGTCCCTAGAGGTAATCAATGACCGGGAGGGGCTTTACCGCACTGCTCTCTCCCTCTTGCTGCAGCAGATGGTAAGGGGGGATTAATGTGAGGATTCTGGAACTAAAGTGCTGCCCTGTAGGGCCCCTTAGCAGGCCGGTGTTTTTTCAGAGTAAAAAAAACTGTGTGGTTGTTTATGATGGGAATGAGGCGGGAAAGACCTCATTGGTTGACATAATTGTGAATATGCTTTTCCGCAGAGGGAGCGCCCAGTCCCGCTTTCAAGCGCGGCGCTTTGATGATTTTCAGGGTTATGTAAAGCTGGAGCATCAGGGGAGGGTATTGACCTGTCAAGGGAACATTGATCTGGATAAACTCCTAGGGTTGCCACCGGAGTTTTCCCGGCTGCCTATTGTCCGGGGAAGTGATCTCCATTTTCTCTGGTCCAGCAACAGGGAGAAGAAGGGGCCCCTGATTGAAGCCTGTATCCAGCACTTTACTGCGGACTGCGAAAACAACCTGGCTGCAGTTGTTGCCGGTGTGCGGTCTGCAGCAGGCCTCCCTGCAAAAAAGAACTGTTGGACCAGGGGTAAAACAGAAGAGCTCAAAGGCTATCTTGAACTGTATAGAAAAAGGGAAACCTTGTTATCTGGGTTGGCCAACAGAGAAAAGACCAAGCGAGAACTGCAAAGTGTCAATGAGAGGTTGCAGTTGGTAAAGGAACAACTGGCTGCAGCGGTAGATGAGCAGAAGAGAATCGATGAGGAACAGCAGGCGGCTATCTGCAGTTCAGCCGAAGTATGGGAAAGGAAACTGTCCGCCCTGCGCGCCGAATACCGGGAGGGCGGATATGAGCGCTGTTCCCGGGAGGACCTTCAGCTGTGGGCTGAGTCTGCGGCAAAAGAACATCTCCTCAGGGAAAGGGTAAACAGGCTGAAAACCCAGATTGGTGATACAGAAATAAAGAAATTGGAGTTTCAGCAGCAACAGGAAAAGGTGTCACTCAGTCTAAAAGAGGCTGAGGAAAGCTGTAGACTTGCCAAGGACGCCATGTCTAAACTCAGGGCAGAAAAGGAAGTAAAGGATAAAGAACGCTCTGCTATCAGAGCAGAGGCACACAACCTTCTGCAAAGGATCAATGCAGCGGAAGAGCAGAAAAATCGCATCAGGTGGGCAACGGTTGCTGGCCCTCTGTTAAGTGGGGCAGCTGTTGCGCTTTTCCTTGCAGGGCAGCTTGTTCTAGGGTTGTTTTTGCTGGCAGCTGGCTTGGTGATCATTGGCTGGTCACAAACAATAGCAAGGATGTGCAGCAAGACCTTCAAAGAAGCTGAAGAGAAACTGCTTGTGCTTGCCCGCACAGCAGGCATACAAGCTGCAGGCACAGCTGCTGAGCTTGTCAAGCTTTTGGAAAGACAACTTGATCAACAGGATGAAGAGATGAGAGGGGCGCTGGAAAGAGCGGAACTGGAGTGGCGGGAGCAGGAGAGGAAACTGAATGGGCTTGTTCAGGAAAAGCTTCTGTGTGAAAGGGAACTGGATAGGCTGGCTGAAAACCTGCGTGATTTCCACAGTTCATTAGCGGAATGTGAAAGAGAACTGGATGGCATCCTGAGCACACTGGAACAACTGAGGCAGAAAACCGGGAAAGCTGATCCTGTTTCCCTTGAAGAGGCTATTAAACAAAAAGAGCGTATAGAAAGGGATATTGATACGGCTGTAACCCGCCTGAAAACTCTCCTGGGCAGTGAGGAGCAATGGCGGGAGAGGCTCCTTGCCCTGAAACCCTCTTTGGAAGAGTACCCACATCCCCGCTCTCTGGATGAGCTTGAGGCGGAGAAAGTCCGGCTGAAGGCATTGGTGCAGAAATTGAGGAAAGAGGCGGAGGAACTGCAACAGCAGTCTGAAAAGCTGCACCAGCAGGAGTTAGCTGAGTCAGAGAGCCTTTATGCTGCTGGTTGTGGAGATCTAACCTCCCTTGCGCTGCGTCTCCAAGATGCTGAAGAGCAGCTGAAAAAAGCCATCAGGGAATCGGTGGCTGCTCTTTGGGTAGAAAAGGCGATAGAAGCAGCAAAAGGGGATCTTGAAACAGCGCTTTTGGAGCCTTTATCCCGGGCAGCTGAGCTCTTCCACGCCATAACAGGGCGTTATGACAGCATTGACTACAGCAGGGAGGGAAAGGATGTATCTTTCACTGTCAGCTGCCGGGGAACCACCTACAGTGAGGACCTGTTGAGTGATGGGGCCAGGGCACAGTTGCTGCTGGCCTTCCGTTTGGCACTGCTGGAAAGGGCTCTGGGGAGAGAGCCTGGTTTTCTGGTGCTTGATGATCCCCTGTTGAACTCTTCATCAACTCGAAAAAAGAGGGCTATTGAAGTGCTGCTGGATTATGCCCGGCGCGGCTGGCAGTTGTTCTACCTTACTGTTGATGATCAAGCAGTTAAAATCTTCCGAGAGTTAGGCGGAGAGCTGGCCGAGTTCCATAGAGTTTCTGATTTTTACGAGAAAGCCCGATAATTTAATCTGCAAAGAATGAGAATTATTTCTTCTATGATAAAATAGAAAACAAAACTTTTTGCATTATTGGGGGTAATTTGGTAGTGAACGCGGTTGAGCGGGTGCGAGAGTTTTTAGCCCAATTTCCTTATGGCATTAAAGTTGTTGAGTTTGAAGACAGCACAAAAACCGCTGAGGATGCTGCCCGAACTGTGGGAGTGGAAGTGGGTCAGATTGCCAAAAGCATTCTCTTTATGACAAGCGCTGGACCTGTTCTGGTTGTTACCAGTGGTGATGCCAAAGTGCGCCAGAGCAGTTTAAAAAAGCACCTGGGTGTGAGCGGTAAGGTGAAACTGCCTGATGCTGATCAGACACTGGAGATAACCGGATTTCCTTTAGGGGGAGTCTGTCCCTTTGCTCTGAAAACCCCGGTGCGCATTCTGATCGATATCAGCATGCGCCGTTTCCCTGTTGTTTACACCGCTGCCGGCAGCCCCAATGCGGTGGCAGCGGTGACTTTTGAACAGTTGCTGGAGATAACCGGGGGAGAAGTCTGCGATCTTTGCAGCACTGAATAAACTCTGTAGGAGGTTTTTTTGTGCAGCAGGAATTATCACCGGTGGAAAAGATTTTCCGGGAGGTTTTGCCGGGCAGGATTCCCGGCTATGAGGTGCGGGAACAGCAGATCGAAATGGCCCGGCTGGTGGAGCGCGGCCTGCTGCATGAACAGCATGTGTTGGCTGAGGCAGGAACAGGAACTGGGAAGAGTTTTGCCTATCTGCTCCCCCTCTCGCAGGCTTTAAAGGATGATCTGCGTGCTGTAGTGAGTACAGCTACCATCGCCCTTCAGGAACAGCTGCTTAATAAAGATATCCCTTTTCTCGAGGATGCTCTCGGTATTGATTTCCGGGCTGAATTGGCTAAAGGGAAGGGCAACTATCTCTGTCTCTTGCGCTACCAAGAGGAAGTGCAGAATCAGGGGCTTTTTGCAGATGAGCAACAGGAAAAGCTGAAAGAGTGGGTGGAGCAGACCACTACAGGTGATCGAGCTGAACTTCCTTTTGAACCAGGGGAGTCCTGGAGCAAGGTTTGTGCCGATGATACTTGTCTGGGGCGTAAGTGCCTCTTTTATGAAAGCTGTTTTTTGGTCAAAGCCAGGAAAAGGCTGCACTGCGCCCGGTTAATTATCTGCAATCATGCCCTCTTTTTTACGGATCTTAACCTCAGATATGCAAGCGGTGGGTATGTCTCCCTTCTCCCTGAGTACCGCTATCTTGTTTTTGATGAGGCACAGCACCTGGAGGATACAGCAAGGCGCACCATGAGCACTGAGGTTTCCAATATGCGCCTGCAGGTGCTGCTCAACCAACTGCGCAAAAGGGAAGGCTGCCATTTAGATGCGGTCAATCAAGCCCTTTCCCTTAATAGCAATTTTTTTGATGCTGTGGATAGGCTGGAAAACAGCGGCTGTCATACACTATCCCCTACCCCAGAAATCGTTAAACTGGGGGAGGAACTCCAGCAGGCGGTCAAAAACACAGTCAATTTGTTCGCTGTGGACCTGGTGGGGGAACGGGAAAACGCCCTCTTTAAGTGTTTGGAACGCTATAACCATGATTTGGGAGAAATACTTGAGGCCTCTGACCAGGATAAGGTTTACTGGGTGGAAAAGAGTGAACACAGAAAGCGGAAATTCATCACACTCCATGCCACACCCTTAGATGTTGCTCCTACACTAGATCATCTCCTCTTTACCAATGATGAACTGGGCTGTGTGGTGATGACCTCAGCAACTTTGAGCATCAATGGGGATTTTTCTTTTATCAAGGGGAAGATAGGTTGCTCCTATGCACTGGAGATTTCTGTTGAGTCTCCCTTTTTCTATGAGGACCAGTGCCTCCTTTACCTGCCTTCTGACCTGCCCGACCCGAGGGAGCCGGGCTTTTACCCCAAGGCGGCACAGCTGATCGCAGAAATACTGAAAAGAACCCAGGGGCGTGCCTTTGTGCTCTTTACATCATATAAAGGGCTGAATGAGGTTTACAATTTATTGAAGGGACAGCTCCCTTGGAGGATGCTCAAACAGGGTGATCTTCCCAAAAACAAACTGATCAAAGAGTTTAAAGATGATATTTCCTCTGTTCTGTTTGCCACAGCATCATACTGGGAGGGGGTAGATGTCCCTGGTGAAGCCCTTTCCTGTGTAATTTTAGTGAAACTGCCTTTTGCTGTGCCTGATGATCCTCTGACAGAAGCAAAGATCAGGGCAATTGAACGCTCAGGAGGGAATTCCTTTTACAGTTATTCACTTCCCGAGGCTGTGATCCGGTTGCGCCAGGGTTTTGGCAGGTTGATCAGGTCACAGCAGGACCAAGGGGTTGTGGCGATTCTTGACCCGCGGATTAAGACCCGCAGCTATGGCAGATATTTTTTGGAGGCTCTTCCTCCCTGCAGAGAAATATCGAACATAGATGAAATAGAACAGTTTTTATGTAAATAAAAACCCTGCTCAAAATTGAGCAGGGGGAAAGGGGAAATGGGTTTCTATTCAGCAATCAGCTGTTTACAGAGAGCAGCAGCAGAGGCTGCCTCCGGAGCATAACCGTCAGCCCCGATTTCATCTGCAAAGTTTTGGGATACGGGCGCTCCTCCGATTATAACTTTCACTTTATCTCGCAGGCCATTTTCCTTTAGAGCATCAATAACACTCTTCATATTGGGCATTGTGGTTGTCAATAAGGCCGAAAGCGCTAGGATGTCTGGCTTATGTTCTTTTACAGCCTCAATAAATGTTTCTTCTGGGACGTCAACACCAAGGTCGATTACTTTAAACCCGGCACTTTCCATCATCATGCCCACAAGGTTTTTGCCGATATCATGTAGGTCGCTTTTGACCGTACCTAGAACAATTTTACCAATACAAGGTATATCTGTGCCAACAAGTGCCTCTTTGACAATGTTTATACCGGAATGCAAAGCTCTGGCACTCAGTAGTACTTCAGGAACGAACATCTCGCCATTTTTAAAGCGCGGACCCACAATATCCATTCCGGCAATTAAGCCTTTGTTCATAATTTCCAAAGGATCATATCCTGCTTCAAGTAAACTTTTTGTTAACTCTATAACCTTGCTTTCATTACCGTTAACTACTTCTGCGCAGAGTTCTGTATAACTCATAAACACCTTCTCCTTTTTTCATTTTTTGACTATTGCTATGTTTTTGTAATTCTTTGATTAATTCCGTTGATTAGGTTACACCTTCTGTTAAAATCTGTTAGCCAAAAGTATCTGTATATTTTAGTACTTACAATTATCCTGGAAGGTTTCCCACATAGCGATAAAGTTTTCAATTGGGACATCCTCCTGAATATTATGTACAGGAGAGAACACAAAGCCACCACCGGGAGCAAAAATATCGATATTGCGTTTGGTTTCATCCCGTACTTGCTGTGGTGTACCCTTACACAGGGTTTCCTGGGTGTTGATTCCACCGCCCCAGAAGGTAATATCATTCCCAAAGTTCTTTTTCAGATATTCAGGTGACATTTTTGCTGCAGAAATTTGGACTGGATTGAGACAGTCAAATCCGGCTTCAATAATATCAGGTATGGCGTCTGATACCGAGCCACAGGAGTGGAGTGTCATCTTGATATCTCCCTTGGATTTGATATGCTCGATCAGTTTCTTATGGTAAGGAAGAACTATTTCTCTGAGCATTTTTGGGGAGACCATAAGCCCAAGTTGAGTGCCGAAGTCGTCTGCTTCAGCGGTGACATCGACAAGGCCGTCATAAACCTCAAAAAGATTATCATAGTATTCAATTTTCTTTTCCAGCAGCTTATCCATAAACTTTCTGCAGCGTTCCGGCTCTGCACCCATCATCATAAACCAGTTTTCATATCCGTAGACCAATGGGCCTGTTTGGAAAAAGCCGTTACCGAAGACCTCGGATATGGTAGTTGCATAGCCTGCTGCCCGGTAATCTTCCAATTCTTTACGGGAGGATGGATCAAATTTGCTGGGTGTTGGCCATATAAATTTTTCGTCATCTACTTCATTTTTTGCGTCTGCCAGGACAACATCGACTAAATCGAAGTACAACCCTTGGTCCTTTGGCTTTCTATACTTAGTTCCCCATTCATTTATGTAATAGTAACTGTCTTCGGTCTCCCATTTTTTTTCGTAAGGGCTTTTCTCTTTTGGGAGCGGTCTGAGCCTTGCATTGCGAACATCACACTTTAAAAGATCCAATACCTTGTCTGATGCATAAACAAGTTGATATGGTGTATGGCATATTTCCAATTCTTCTTCATCTTTTATACCAAAATAGTCCAATAATTTTAGGTAAAAGTATTTGGTGAATTTACAAGCATGACCTGAACCAAGATCGAGGGGGATTCGGTCCGGTTCTTTGTGGTTCAATGCACACAGAACTCTTTCACGGGAATTCATCTGTTTATACCTCCAATTGTGATAGTGTTGATAGAATCGCAAGCCCGTACCTTCGTTATATTTGATGCAAAGTCTGAAACTACAGAAATGTTGTACTATAGTGAAAAATTAACAGGCAAAACCATAATCCGGAAAATGGCAGCCAACTGTTGATTTGGATTGGAATACTAGGCATTGGATGTTTTGATGCATCGCTTTTATATAATTGCAAAACATATGCCAATGCATAGACACCATTTGTGTTCTGTGAGGAATTATTGCCTGCAAGCTGGTTATTGTTAAGATAATAAAAGATGTAGTTTGATCAGTTTATTCCGACCTACAAAAATCCGTCTATAAAAGTAACACTTGATCTAGTTGTAGAAAAAAACTGCGGTTATTTAGTTATTTAGTTCAAGGAGATTCCAAAAGGAATCACCATATGGATAGGAACACAAAAAAAGTAAGGACCATAATATTTACCTAATATAAAAAAAGGAAAATGATTCCTTATGGCATCACTTTTTGTTGTATTATAGTGAAAAGATTGTATAATCATGATATAAAATGTTTAATTTTGTTTTTTTATATGGAATAAAGGATATGGCAGATTAGTCAAATCGCACAAACAGATTCCAAATCGAATCATCATTTACGTGGTGGCACGATACAATGGGTATTAATCATAATTTTTGCCCTTATATTCAAAAGTGAGAAGGTATTGTTTTTTTTGAGTATGATTCCTTATGGCATCATTTTGTCGTAACTTATATAAAATTTGTTTAAAATAACTCATATTTTGACATTTAAAAAGCTATTAATTATGAATGTTAAGGTTGTGACTTAATCACGCGATACCAATCGTAATCACTGCAAAAGGGGTGGGGATATGTATTCCGATCAAGTTGCTTTTCTGCAATGTGATACAGACGGAAAAGTGGTGGAGTTTAATGAAGTGGCGGTAAATTTATTCGGTGGATTCGAAAAACTGCGGGCACATTTTAACACTGGACACTACCAGCATCTTTTTAAGCAATTATCCTCTTCTATGGAACCCTATGTTGAAAGTTTCAAAATAAATGAGAGTGATTATGAATTGATCATTGTGCCTTATACTGTTCATGGATATACAGGCTTTAACATTCTTATAAAAACGGCTGATCTCTGGCAGAGATGGGCAGAGGGAGACCCTAATATCCGTTCTATGGTCCAAGAAGTTATTGATTGCATAGCTGACGGTATTATTGTGGTAGATGCAGATGGTTATGTGAGACAAACAAATAATTCCTATGAATTAATGGTGGAAATAGACAAAGAAGAATATAAGGATAAACATGTTGACCTACTCAAGGACAAAGGGTATACACATGCAAGTTTAACACCTATGGTAGTCAAACAAGGCGGACCAGTAACTATTGTTGATGTGCGGAATAACAAAGATCTCTTATTAACTGGGGTGCCGATCAGAGATAACCGTAACAAGATTATTGGTGTGATTTGTAATGTCAGGGATGTTTCCGAATTGCAGGAACTCAAGCGTAAGCTTGATGAAAGCAAGAAAAATGAGCGTTTAATTCGGGAGCAGTTGATTAAATATTCTCAGGAACAATTGGATAAAGGCATCATCACAAATAATAAGGTGATGAAGGAAATTTATCAACTGGCGATAAAGGTCGCACCCACTGATTCCTCGGTTTTGATTACAGGTGAAAGCGGTGTAGGGAAAGGGGTGTTGGCAAGATTAATTCACCGGCACAGTAGGCGGGCGGACAAGCCTTTTATTACTGTCAATTGTGGAGCCATTCCAGAGACCCTTATTGAATCGGAACTATTCGGCTATGAGGCTGGAGCGTTTACCGGGGCTAGCAAAAGCGGAAAAAAGGGACTTTTTGAATTGGCTAATAATGGCACGATATTTCTTGACGAAATTGGGGAATTGCCATTAAATATGCAGGTTAAGCTGCTGCAAACATTACAGGATGGTACTGTGCGCCGTATCGGAGGTAAAAAGGACATTAAACTGGATATTCGCGTTATCTCTGCAACAAATCGGGATTTAAATGAAATGGTTGCAGCCAAAACATTTCGGAAAGATCTCTATTACCGTTTAAAAGTTGTTCCTATTCACTTGCCTCCCTTGAGAGAGAGAAAGGAGGACATCATTCCTCTTGCCTTAACCTTTTTGGAGCAGCAAAATAAGAAATATGCTATCAACAAAAGGTTTAGCACCGATTTAATGAGAAATTTTCTTTCTTATCAATGGCCCGGTAATATTCGAGAATTGGAAAATGTGGTGGAGCGTCTGGTTGTAACCAGCAGTGGAGAGGAAATTACGATGAGTGATTTTTTTGAAGTTGAACATATGCAGGGTATTGAATCACAGCCACTAAAGAAGACGCTGGAAGATATAGAGAAAGCAATCTTGGAAGGTACATATAGAAGGATGAAAAGTACTCGCAAAAGCGCAGCGGTTTTAGGGATCAGCCAAAGTGCATTTGTAAAAAAGGCCAAGAAATATGGTATTTCTTTAACAAAGGGCTCGAGTGATAAATAGGTGGCATATTTTTTGCATTAAATGTTAATTTGGATTGGAATATTGACATTGGATACTAATCAATGGAACTGGGCAGCGGATGTAAAAAAATAAAAAAGGAGAAACGAGTAATGTCCGAAGCAGTGCTCAAAAACGAAGATAATATTTCTGGTCGAATTGAGCGTATTCCGGTTACCGCTGTACACTGGCGGCTTTGGCTCATGCATGAAATATGTTGGATTCTTGGTTCTATCGGTTTAGCTACTGGAACATTTACTTTGGCCTCTATTGCTTCAGAATTCGCATTGACCTCCACAACCAAAGGGTTAGTTGCTTCTATCATGTTTTTGGGTATGTTTATAGGTGCTAGTCTTTCCGGTTATTTAGGGGATAAATATGGCCGGAAAAAGATGCTATTAATTTCTATAGCTATTTGGAGTATATCTAGCTTACTGTTGGCTTGGTCACCCAATCTTACACTCTTCTGGATTGCCCGCTTTACACTTGGTTTAGGCATGGGTGCTCAATTCCCAATGACACAGTCTATGCTTTCCGAGATTTTTCCTGCCCACACTCGTGGCCGAGCTATCTGCCTTTTAGAGGGAGGTTATCCTACAGCCTGTATTATAGCCGCTGCAATATCTTGGGTTTTATTGATGTTCGTTGACTGGCGCGTTGTTTATTTAGTTCAGGCTTTGGGCGGTCTCTGCTTTTTCATAGTGTATTTTAAGATTCCGGAATCTGCCCGCTGGTATGAGATGGCAGGCAGAATTGAAGAAGCTAAAAAAACTATTGAAGAGTTTGAGAAAAAAGTGATCGCCCATACTGGTAAGCCTCTCCCAGCTATCCCTGATCCCATCGTAGACGTCCGGGATACGTCTGGCAAATCCAAGTTCGCACAATTGTTCGAAAAGGGTCAGATGAGTAAGACTCTGACACTATGGACACTCTGGTTCTGTGTTTTATTTGGACACTATGGGTTGAACTCCTGGATATCAGATCTATTGGTAAGCTCTGGTTTTAATATTGTTCAATCTAATGGTTATGTTTTGTTAATGTACCTCCCAGCTATACCCGGATATCTATGTGCTACTTACTTAGTAGAAATTTTGGGTAGGAAAAAGATGATTCTTGGTTATATGGTTTTAGCTGCTGTATTCTGTTATTTTTATGGCAGTTCAACCACATTTGCCCAGTTGATCTTGTTTGGCTGCTTGATGCAGTTCTTTATGTTTGGTATGTGGTCTTTAATCTATACCTATGCAGCAGAGGTTTTTCCAACCAAAATTCGCTCCACAGGGTGTGGTACCACAAGTTCAGCTGGAAGGTTTGGAGCGCTTATTGCCCCCACCATGTTTGGCATACTGCTTCCCTATATTGGCAGCAGCGGTGTATTTAATATAGGAGCGGCCGTTTTTGTGTTAGGTGGGGTATTGACAATGATTTTTGGGGTTGAAACAAAAGGTAAAACACTGGAGGAAATTCAAGCTCAGTCGGAAGAGGTTAAAAGAGCTCATGCCAGTTAATTAAAAAAAATAATGAGGAGATGAATCCTGTGGCGGTAAGTAAAGGTGCACAAAGTGTTAATGCTTCAGGAGTAAATGCAGCGGCTCGCTTAGATCGTTTGCCAATGACCTCGTTCCAACGCAATATGTTCATCATAATTGCTTTAGCATGGCTTTTTGATTCGATAGACTTGGGCATGATGACTTTTCTTCTGGCACCAGTACGTGAACACTTTGGGCTAACGGCAGCGACTGCAGGTATTGTTGCCAGTTCTAGTTTTGTTGGTATGTTTGTCGGTGCAGCTCTGGCAGGTATGTTGGGGGATAAATTTGGGAGAAAGATTATTTTCCAATGGAGTATTATCATTTGGTCTGTCGGCAGTATTATCTGCGCCCTTAGTCCTAACGTAGCATTTTTTATTGTATTGCGTTTTGTGATTGGTTTTGGAATGGGAGCTGAATATCCGATTGCTCAATCGATGCTTTCAGAACTCATTCCCAGTTCACACCGGGGAAGATATCTAGCTTTATTGGAAGGATTTTGGCCGTTAGGTTTTATCTGTGCCGGAATCATTGCCTGGCTAATTCTTCCCATAGGTGGGTGGCGTTGGGTGTTGGTTGCCGGAGGAATCCCTGGTCTCTATATCCTGTGGATAAGGAGAAAACTGCCGGAATCTGCACGCTGGTATGAGATTAAGGGACGCTATGAAGAGGCTGAAGCTGTAGTTTCTATGTTCGAGAAAAAGGTTCGGGAGATTACAGGTAAGCCTCTGCCTCCTGTTAAGCCGAACGTGGAAACAGTTTCTTCAGAAGGATCTAGTTTAATCGATTCTTTCCGCATGCTTTGGCAGGGAATGTACATTAAAAGGACTTTGATGGTATGGGTGTTATGGTTTTTCTATCTCTTTGGATATTATGGAATAACAACCTGGGTCAGTGCCTTGATGGTAGATAAAGGTTATAGCATTACATCATCTACTGCTTATACAATTCTAATCTCTTTGGGGGCTATCCCAGGTTTTGCTCTGGCCGCGTATTTAGTGGACAAGTGGGGGCGTAAGCCGACTTTGGTTACTTATATAGCCGGTGCTGCTGTCACTGCCTATTTTTACGGGGCAACTGTTGATTTTACCACGATGATTGCCTGGGGCTTGGCTATGCAGTTTTTCTTGTTCGGTACCTGGTCTTGCCTTTACGCTTATACCCCAGAATTATATCCAACCAGAGCGCGTGCCACTGGATGTGGCTTTGCTTCTGCAATCGGACGACTCGGCTCGCTATTAGCACCTACTATTGCCGGTATTCTGATGGGAATAAGCAGTACACTTAATGTGTTTAGCTTGGGAGTGATAGCTTTTATCATCGCTATCCTGGGTGTTTTGATTCTCGGTCCCGAAACAAAAGGAATGTCTCTAGAGGAAATATCCCAATGATATGGAACACTATATGTAGCAGTTTATATTATAAAAAGTTGAGGGGATCGATATGCAGAAAAAGCTGAAAGTTGAAGTAACAGAAGAATTGCTGCTCAAGAGGATTGGCGGTCAACGAAATAAGGCAACAGATGAATACTTACAGGATGCGATATCTCTGGGATCCACTCTGTTGGATCCCAGAGGAATATATGATCTTTTTCCAGTAGCCAAGATAGAGAAGGATCGTTTAATACTGGAAAATGGTGAATTCTTTCGTAGTGAGCACCTGTGTAAACTCCTTGAGGGAGCGGAAAAAATTGTAGTGATGTGTTGTACCATAGGGCCGGCTTTGGAAAAGAAGGTAAAGGAATTAAATCAAGAGGGTAATTACGGGGAAGCCTATTTCTTGGATATGTATGGGGCTGTAGCTGTAGGTAGAGCAATGTTTAACTTATTCAAGGAATTATTGGAAGAATTTAAGGGTTATGGCACAACGGTTTATATGGAACCAGGTCAGTTGGACTGGAATATAAGGGATCAAAGGGTGGTTTTTAGGCTTATCTCTCCTGAAGATATTGGAGTTACCCTTAATGAGAGTAATATGATGAGCCCTGTTAAATCAACTACAGCGGTTTTTGGTATCGGTGACCCAGCGAAGGTTAAACAGGGCAGTTTTTCCTGTGAGTCTTGCCCAAAAAGAAACACTTGTACTTTCCGGCATGAAGCAGAGGATTTTGTATTATAACCCAGATGCCCCGGGTTAATCCCGGGGCTTTCTTAATAGGGGTTAGCAAATAGTGGGAAGTTACATCGGCTGTACATTAGTTGCCTGTTCACCACGGGGCCCTTCGGTCACATCGAACCTGACACGCTGTCCCTCATTTAGTGTTTTAAAACCCTCTTCTTGAATGGCAGAGAAATGGACAAAGAAATCTTTTCCATCTTCACTTGTAATAAAGCCGTACCCTTTGCGTTCATCAAACCATTTTACAGTACCTTCCAAAATACATTCCTCCTTAAAGTTGAATCTGTCTTTAGTATTTGCTTGCTTCGGGCGGTTATCACATGTATTTTAACCTAGCGGTGACAATACCTGTTAATATGGTGGTTGCTCCTTAGTTGTTGGTGGTTGGTGGTCAGTGGTTAATGTTCAGTCAGGACATGGGTAACAAAAATGGTTCAAGAGATAGGTTACACTCCTTTACAATAAGTAGATGAAATTACTCCTAGGAGGGTTTCATCTATGCCATGGAAGGAGATTAACCTAATGGATCAACGAATGGAATTTGTACACCGTGCACTGACTGAGGCCATCCCGTTTTCCGAACTTTGTAAAGAATACAATATCAGCAGGAAGACAGGTTACAAATGGAAACAAAGATTTCTTGAATATGGTTACAATGGTTTAGCAAATCAAAGTACCAGGCCTAATAATAGCCCTAATCAACTTTCTGAAGATACCGTTATCAAGATTATACAGCTTAAATTTGATCACCCTTCTTGGGGCGCTAGAAAAATACAGAAAATCTTTGAAAAATCTTATCCTCTAAGCGATGTTCCTTCAGAAAGCAGTATTAAAAGAATTCTTGATAAAGCTGGTTTGGTTAAGAAAAAGAGAGTCAGGCGTGCTAATCCCAGTCAAGATTTACTTAGACAATTGATCAAACCAGTCAATCCTAATGATGTTTGGACTGTTGACTTTAAGGGCTGGTGGTATTCTTCTGATAAATTCAAGTGTTTGCCTTTAACCATACGTGATGAAAAGAGTAAGTTCATTCATGACATTAGATTGATGAAGAACCAAACCGCCGAAGCTGTCAGAGATGTGTTTGTAGATGTCTTTAAAAAATACGGCTTGCCAAAAGTAATACGTAGTGATAACGGCAGTCCTTTTGCCGCTCATAATAGTCATTTAGGACTTACCAGGTTGTCAGCCTGGTGGATGTCATTAGGTATTATTCCAGACAGGATTGACCCTGGTTGCCCCTATCAAAATGGTGGCCATGAAAGAATGCACCGTGATTTAAAAAAGGAGGTTCAAAGACAGTACAAGGCTAATCTCTCCTTTTACCAAAATATTATTGATGAGTGGCGAAATGAGTTTAATACTATACGCCCTCATGAAGCTTTGAACTACAAAACGCCTTCTGAAGTTTATTCGCCTTCTCCAATTAAGTACGAGGGAGATATAGATGAAATACTATATCCTTTTAACTTTGAAAGACGCAAAGTTAGTTCCTCTGGCACTATTAAACTTAAGAATACAGAAATCTTTATAACGAATGCTTTAGCAGGTTACTACCTTGGTTTAGAGCTGAAAGAACATAATCGGCTTAATGTCTGGTTTAATGAATTTCTAATCGGAGAGATTGACTTGCAATCTTATGCATTTTACACTGTTCAGGAAAGGATATAGTGTTACCTATGTCCTGAACCAAATGTGTTACCTATGTCTTGAACCTGTACCTGATGGCTGGTGGTGTTCAGTCAGGACATGGGTAACAAAAATGGTTCAAGAGATAGGTTACACTCCTTTACAATAAGTAGATGAAGTTACTGGAGGGTTTCATCTATGCCATGGAAGGAGATTAACCTAATGAACCAACGATTGGAATTTGTATTACTGTGCTCTGGCAAAACTCGTAAGATTTTGGATGATTCTCAAGGACTGTTAATCAGGGGAATTGGTTTGGTGATTTGACAGTGATAAAATTAAGTTAAAAGGGGATGGTGTTTGAATGACTCCAGAGAAAATGGAGGGGATGGCGCTTTTGGCTGTTGTCTATCCTCCTGAGGACTTGATAATTGAAGGGATCTTGGAAACGGCAGGGATCAGGGTTTTCAAAATGAAGGAGTCAATTGCACCTGTTCATGGTATTGCTGTTGGTCCCCTGGCTGAGATCAAAATATATGTTCCTGCTGACCAATTTGAAACTGCCAAGGATTTAATTAACAAATCAAAATAATGATCAAAATAACCCGGTAAGAACCGGGTCATTAAAATGTATCATCTTTTCTACTCTTTTTTCGGGAAAGCGTTATTGGCAGTGATCAGTGGTCGGGAGCCCGCCACATAGTAGGGGATGCGTAAAACCTCTTTTAATTCTTCTTCTGTTGCCCCTAGTTCTCGAGCACGGTTAGCCAGTACCATGACCCCTCTCTCTGAACCGATATAGGCATCCAAGGCGAGGCAGATGAAGACCTTGGTTTTTTCATCTACTGCTCCCGGTTTGGTTGCTATTTCAATAACCTTAGTTACTGCGTCATAAAATTCTTTGTCCCGCCTGCCTAATTCTTCTACAAAGGGTGGGAATTTAGCCAAGTATTTCACCTCCTGGTATGTTCTTTACTTTTTTGTTCTCGATCTATACCTTAAATTCCTGCACTTTTTATATTTTTGGTAAGTCGAGATCTTTGGCAGCTGGAAGTTGCTGCTGGAAATCGTAGACAATGCGCGAAATCTTGGCGATATCCCCAAAAGCTTCGTTTTCATCAGTAATTCCCTGAGAAAGCACCACCAGGATGTAAGGCCGTCGCCCGAAGACAATGCCTGCATCTGTTGCTACACCATTGATGCTTCCTTCTTTATGGGATACTGTAATATCACTGGGAAGCTCCCCTGGCAGACCCACATGATAAATGGTGTGGGCCAGGTCATTTAAAAGCCTGCCCCCTTCTTCCGGATGTTCTCTGGCAAACCTGATCAATTCTTCAATAAACGCTCCCATATCTTTTGGTGTAGTGGAGGCACTGCCAAAAGGGCGGGTGGTATCGGGTCCCAGTTTATTAATAAAGTTCATCACATTATCATAACCCAGATGGCGAACTAACATATTGTGAGCAATGTTGTCGCTCAAGATAATGGAAATAGTGGCTAGACAGCGCAGGGAATAGGTGTCTCCATGGCGTGCCACATATTGCAGATCACCAGCTCCACCCTGATAATCGGTGTTTTGATTGTAGCGAACTCGATCATTCCAATTGAGTTTACCCTCTGCTATTTGTTTATACAGGTAAAGCACCACCGGCAGTTTAATGGTACTGGCAGGGGGGAAGGGCTCTGTTTCATTGATTCCAAACTCCTCACCGGATTCCAAATCCTTGAAATAAATACCGTAGTTTCCTGGTAAAGTTGCTATCAATTGTGTGATTTCTTCTCGCAGCGGCTCGTAGTCAGGCTTGGCATCCAGCGGTTTCAGTGATTGGGGGCCTATCAACTGCCCTACCGCAAATACCAGCATGAAGAGCGCGAGCAACGCCGCAACAAGATAGATTTTGCGTTTTGGCATTGCTCACTGATCACCTCTCTTTTGATGAAAATTATTGTTTTTATATAATATCTCCAGCTAAGTATAAGGTGATACTATATTTTTTTGTGACTGACTTTGTTAGCAGTCAGTTATTGCCACTTATGTAATACACTGCGTGAAATAAAATATTAAAAAGGTATTGCAATATTTCTAGTAGTAACTATAATATTAATTAGAAGAATATATAGAGGATTGGTGGAATCCCGAGATTTTTTTATCGCCATTTATATTACTAACAGTAATAATATAGCATTATATAAAAGTTAAATGTTTCGTTGTGTATAACAATTGCTACGGAATAAACTGCCGCTCCTATCCCAACAACTATCTTTCTACATACTTCATAATAAATCACCTATTTTATTTGACAGTATCCACAATATAACTTTTTGTATATGCGATCGGTTTGCATTTTCAGTGTTCTCAGTCAGCTTCTATCAATACTTCCAGCTATAAATTTAATTTCCTTGAGTCCATTTAGGTTGTTGTGTTTTTCTTACTAAACTTTCAGTTATCTTGTCGTTGGAATTCGCCAGGAAAGGGGGGAAAAGGTTAGGAACTGAAAGTTGATGTTCAGCAATACCCAATCGTAATTCAGGGAGGTGTAATTTTTTGGCACGACTAACAAGGCGTGGACTCCATGCGGGTTCTCTACGCATGGAAGGTGTCGGTTTGAAGATGTTTACTGAAGACGAGCTGTGGGATATTCATTATGCTACCCTTGACCTTCTTTGGAATGTTGGGGTCAAGTATGAAAGCGAAGAAGCTCGTCAAATATTTGCTGACAATGGCTGTGTAGTCGATAACGAGACTCAGATTGTTAAGATCCCCCCTCATATAATTGAAGAAGCTATAGTTACAGCACCGAAGACTTTTCGGGCCTGCGGTAGGGATCCGGAAAATGACTGGATCTGTGACGGCAACAGAACAGGTTTTGTCAATTTTGGAGAAGCAGTTCAGCTGATTGATCCCGAAACAAGGGAACTGAGAAAACCGACTCAGCAGGACCTGGATGATGTAGTCAGGATCTGTGAGTATCTGGACCAGATTGTGGTGTTTGAAAGGCCCTTAGTTCCAGCAGAAGTTGATCCAAATGTGGGACAGGTTTATGTTGCTGAATCCTTTTTCCGCAATTGTACGAAACATGCTTATATCGGCATGAACCGTCCTGAAAACATGAGAGCTGCAGCAAAAATGGGCTATGTAGTAGCGGGAGGAGAAGACAAGTTTCGGCAGAGGCCTTTATTTTCCCAAAGTACTGACCCAGTAAGTCCTTTAGTTTTTCCGAAGGGTGCAGTAGACACATTACTTGAGGCAATCAGGTGTGGAGTTCCTGCAAAGGTCAATCCGTTGGGATTACCGGGTGGCACAGCATGTGCAAGCCTAGCAGGGACAATGGTCACCGAGAATGCTGAAAAACTGAGCGTGATTGCTCTAACACAATTAGTTAAGAAAGGGTATCCCATGGTTTACGGCTCATCCACATCAGCTATGGACATGAAGACAGGGCTGGCAGCCATGGGAGCACCGGAGCTTGCTTTGTATGCAGCAACTACCGCTCAAATGGCGCAGTTCTATAAATTCCCCAGTTGGGTGGGCGGTGGATAGACTGACAGCAAGCTTCCTGATGCTCAGGCAGCATTCGAGTTTGCCATGACTGCCATTTTACCAGCGTTAGCAGGTGCTAACATGATTTATGGCATAGGGCTGCTCGAGGGAGGGCTGACCTGGGACTATGCGATGGCTGTGATGGAGAACGAGATGGCGCGGATGATTATGCGCTGTGTGCGGGGAATTCCTGTTAATGATGAAAAGATAGCTTTTGAAGTGCTCTCCGAGGTAGGGCCCGGAGGAGAGTATATCAGTCACCCGCATACCTTTAAGAACTTCAGAACCGAGATCTCTCAACCTGAATTGATGGATCGGCGAACCAGAGAGGCCTGGTTAGCTGATGGTGGCAAAGATTTGGTGGAGAGATCTTATGAAAAAGCTCTCAATATCTTAAAGACCTTCAAACCAAAACCACTGCCAGAGGATGTGCAGAGGGAACTGAAGCGGATCTTAGCTGAAGCAGAAGAGGAAACTCGGGAGCTTGTAGAGCGCGAGAAAAGAGAGGCGCAATAAAGATAAATGACTGGGAGAGGGTGGAGAATTATTAGCCAAATCTTTCCCTCTCCCCCCCTCATCTTTATCAAAAAAAAATAATCATAAATGTTCATAGGAGGCTGAGTCTGATGGCAACACTTCAAGATGTTTCCAAGGCTGTCATTGAGGGCGATGTGGAGCGGGTCGTAAGCTACACTAAAGAGTTACTTGATGCTGGGCAGGACCCCTTGGAGATTATTAATCAAGGATTAATTGCTGGGATGGATGTGGTAGGAGCTCGTTTCAAAGCAGGGGATATGTTTGTCCCTGAGGTGTTGATGTGCGCCAAGGCCATGTCCGAAGGAATGTCACTGGTTAGGCCCCACCTTGAAGGTAAACAATTAGAAACACATGGAACCCTTTTGATTGGTACTGTACAGAACGACCTCCATGATATTGGGAAGAATTTGGTGGCAATGATGGTAGAAAGCGCTGGATTTAACGTAATCAACCTGGGGACAGATATACGCCCTGAGGTTTTTGTAAAGGCCATTCAGGAGCATAAGCCTGATATAGTAGGTATGTCCGCTTTGCTGACAACAACTCTCCCCTATATGCAGGATACCATTAGTGCCATTAAAGAGGCCGGTTTGCGTGACTCGGTGAAAATCATAGTAGGTGGCGCACCGGTAACTGATGAGTATGCCAAACAAATTGGTGCAGATGGCTATGCACCTGATGCTGGTTCAGCCGCTGATCTATGCAAAAAACTGGTAGAGGCCAAATAATTGCTCACCTGGATCATTATCAGAAAATCTTGGAGGTAACTGCTGCATGGAAAAACAAGAGGATATACTTTTTGTGGAATCTTCCATCAGTTTAAAGCAACTGGGAGAGGTAATTCAACTGGTTGGGGAGATACCTTATTTTGTAGAAAAAAATGTTCGGATTAAAAGGGTCTGGAAATTACCTTATGGCCTGACCAATTTTAACTTTGGGATAGCTGTTAACGGCGAAAAGTATGCGCTTAGGATTGCAGCTCCGGGAAGCTGGGAGTATATCGATCGGGTTGCTGAGAAGCATGCAGCTACGTTAATGGCTGATATCGGAGTCAGTCCAAAGGTCTATTATTATGATGAGAAGAGGGGTGATCAGGTTTGTGAATATATTGATGGCAAAACCCTTCATAAACCTGATTTCCGTGACCCTGAAATTGTAAGAATGGCAGCACGGCTTTTCCACAAATTCCATAACTGTGGTAAAGAATTTATTGCTGATTTCAATCCATTTATAGTTAAAGGGGAATATCTCCAAATCATAACAGCAAAAAACGTGAAAATGTATGAAGAACATGATCTGATTTGGGATAAGGTAGCTGAAATTGAAGAGATCTTTAAAATCAATCCTCCGAGGAGCGTTCCCTGTCACAATGATCCCCTTGCAGAGAACTGGATGTTGGATGAGCGGGGTTTGTGGCTGATTGACTGGGAATATGGCGGTATGAACGATCCGTTCTTTGATTTAGGGGATTTTATATCAGAGGTTGAACTAATCCCTGAAGTTGAAAAAGTTTTTATTGAGGAATACTTTGGCGAGAAGCTTTCCTGGGAGGACTACGGAAGACTGGTCATTGGAAAGTATATGTGTAATGCTCTTTGGGAGCTGTGGTCCCTAGTTCAAATAGCAAATGATAAACCATTTGATGAGTACTGGGAATTTGGATTGTCTAAAGTTAAAAAAGCCATGAAATTAATGGAGTCCCCGGTTTTTGATAAGTGTCTCCAGGCTGTGCGAGAAGGTTGGGAGGATCCTGTCTGGTTGGATGAAGATCTTTTAGGCAGCGTAAGTATTGTTGCTGTGTAAACTGAAGCAGTTAAAAGGGATAAAAAAAGACGGCCTGTTTTCCCTTAAGGAGGTTAATGGTAACAAAGCGGAGAACAACTACTTTGTGCACCAGCGGGAGGAATGTGGTTGCACACTCCTCGGATGGTAAACAAAGTAGTTCATCTCCGCTTAAGGCACCAGAATTAGTATATTTTACTCATTGCCAAAGGTGGTGGCAGAGTAAATCGAATAGCATGTTAGTTAAGGCTGATCCTGACGGTTGTTACCAGATTCCTTTGGATAATGATGATTGGCAAATATTAGAAGGGATTGCTGCAAACCTCCAGCTTATTGCTGATGTTGCACAATGTGATGTGTTCATCGATTGCCCAACTGATGATCCCGATGTTGCAATAGTGGTTGCTGAAGCGAAACCGCGCACAAGCAAAAGCTTATACAAAGGAAGAGTTTCTGGACAGCGGGCGATCAGATTCAACGAACCGGGAGTGCTCGAGGCATTAGAAAAAGGCGAACCAACTGTAGGCACAAGAGCTGTTTCACAGGAGGGTGTTTTTATCAGCCAAAATGTTGTACCAATTTTTAATGCTAAGAAAAAAGTAATCGGAGTCTTGATCAGGGAAATAGATATCAGCGAAGCAATGAAAAAAGAAATGCAGGTACAGCTACTCGAAGAAACAACAGAAATGCTGACTGAGAATTTACTGCGGGTGGCAATAGAAAGCGGCACTTTGCCAGGGGCACTTCATGATGGTCTGCTGGTGGTCAATAAGGATGGAGTTATCGTTTATGTTAACCCATCTGCTTTACGCCTGGCGGATGTGATCATCTCTTCGGAAAAGGCGACTCTGCAGCCGGAAGGTAATTACATCGCCGAAACTGAACTTCGTGACATAGTTCTGGTACAGGACCAAGATGGCAGTATGCGCTTCAGCGAGGAATACCGCAGCTGTGAATACTCGGTTGGTGAACGGATTGTCAATGTTTCCTGGGTTCCTTTATTAAGCAAGGGATTTGTTGGAGGTATTGTATTAATCAGAGATATTACTGATGTGCGTAAAAAAGAAAAGGAACTGATGGTCAAAAGCGCTGTAATCCGGGAAATCCATCACCGGGTAAAGAACAGCCTCCAAAACATTGCCAGTATTCTGCGGCTGCAGATGCGGCGAGAAGAAAGTAGAACCGTCAGAGAAGCGCTGGGGGTTTGCATCAACCGTATTCTGTCTATCGCTTCGGTGCATGAACTGCTTTCTCAAAGTGGTTTAGAAACGGTAGATTTGCACCAGATTCTCCGGATGACTGTAGAAAGAATTGTTCAAGTTGAGAATGAATTGTGTGATTGTGATGTGGAAATCAGCCTGTTTGGGGATTCCATCAACATTCCAGCCTACTATGCCTCGAATATAGCTTTGGTAGTCTGTGAGCTTGTACAGAATGCCATGAGGCACGGTTTCAGAGGCAGCAACAAGGATCAGGGCAAGATCGTGATCTATACTAAGCAACAGGGCAGTTCCTTCGAACTACAGGTGGTCGATAATGGAGTGGGGTTGCCGGCGAATTTTGATTTTAAAGCAAGCAGGAAAAAACAACTGGGAATTCAATTGGTGGATGTATTAGTAAGGGAAAGCTTAAAGGGTACTTTTCAAATCGGTAATGGGCTGGAGGGAGGTGTACGCAGTACCATTACTTTTGATATTGACAGGGTCAACACGGAGAGGATATAGTTAAATTAGACAGTTGAATGCGGGAGGGAGGCTATTTAGAAGCTAAGTGAATAAAAGTGACCGGCTAGCGCGGCTAAAAGTGATGGTCGCTGATGATGAACCCATAACCCGCATGGACATTAAGGAAATACTCCAGGAAAACGGTTACAATGTTGTAATCGAAGCAGGTGATGGCCTGGCAGCAGTGGAGCTTGCCGAAGCCTATCGCCCTGACTTAATACTGATGGATATCAGGATGCCTAAGATGAACGGCATTGAGGCAGCAGCAGTTATAACAAAAAGTCTTGAGTGTGCAATTATTTTCCTAACAGCCTACAGCGACCTCTCGTTGGTTGAAGAAGCAAAGCGAATCCCCAATGTTGTGGGGTACATAGTTAAACCGGTTAATGAAGATGAAATACTGCCGGCCGTAGAGATCGGATTATCATGTTTTTTAAGAATGAAAAACTTAGAGAAAGAAAGAGAAAAATATAAAGACAGTCTTGAGGCACGCAAGATCATCGAAAAAGCAAAAGGGCTTTTGATGCAGAAATACGGTTGGAGTGAAGACTTCGCTTATAAAAAACTGCGGCGGCTGAGTATGGATCAGAGAAAACCGATGAAAGAAGTTGCCGAAGCTATTATCTATACAAACTTACTTTAGTTGAATAATTTACAAAAAAAGATTTTAGGAGAGTCAATGAAGTCTCTCCAAAGCTCAATGTAGAGCTTGGGAGAGACTTTTTATTTTTGCAGATTGGGGTGGGCATCTAAATGGCAAGAGCAAGTGAAGGTTATGAACTCCTTAGTGTTGGCATCGATATCGGGACAACAACAACCCACCTTGTTTTCAGCAAACTCTATGTTGTTAACCTATCGGGAGGAAGTGCTGTAGCCAAATTTGAGATAGTATCACGGGAGATAAGCTATGAATCGCCGGTTTATTTTACCCCTTTAATCGATGAAACCAAACTGGATATCGGCAAACTGCAGGAGATTGTTGCAAAAGAGTATGCAGCTGCCGGAATTGAACCCAGTGATGTTAAGTCAGGAGCGGTAATTATAACCGGTGAGGCTGCACGCAAAGAGAATGCTGAGGAAGTTGCGAAGGTCCTAGAGGGTTTAGCAGGAGACTTTGTGGTTGCAGTGGCAGGGCCTGATCTGGAATCGATTCTTGCAGGCCAAGGCTCAGGGGCTCAGCGTATATCACGGAGGGAAGGGATCACTGTAGCCAATCTCGATATAGGTGGAGGCACAACAAACATCGCTGTTTTTAAGTGTGGCGAGATTTGGGATACAGCTACTTTTCATATTGGTGGCAGGCTTTTTACCTTTAATCCTTTTTCCTTAGAAGTAAAATCTGTGACAACGGTTGGAGCTTCTTACGCTGCTCAGCTTGGACTATCCATAGAAAAGGGGCGCCCGCTAAACCCAAAAGATGTTGAAGTTTTTTGTCAAGGGCTGGTGGATGTCCTTGATGAGGTGATAGACCGGAGAAACCTTAGCGCTCTATCGAAAATTGGTTTGATTCGAGGTCCTTTAAGGCGTGATTATCAAATCGATGCTTTGCTCTTTTCCGGAGGAGTTGGGCACTTTATCTATGAGAATGAAATCAAGGATTTTTTCAGCTATGGAGATTACGGACCTTATCTGGCACAGTCCATCAAAAACCGTTCCGTGGCACTGAAAAAGCATCGAATCCTCCAACCGGATCACACTTTACGGGCAACAGTGATCGGGGCCGGAGTCTATAGCATGAAGTTAAGTGGAAGCACGATTTATGTGAAGGAAAAAGACTTTCTTCCTTTGCGCAATATACCGGTGGCTCAAACTTTTTTGGAAGAGGATGATGATGTCCAGAGCATTAGGCAAAAACTCCAGAGGGCAGTGGCACCATTTAAGGAAAACTACTCTGTTATTGCTCTTGCTGTTAACGGCTGGAGGCAGCCTAAGCTCGAGGGGATTAAGCAGTTGGCAACTGCTATAGCCAGTATCAGGGAAAATGGAATTGGTTCTCCCTTAATTGTGATTTCAGAGGGGAATTACGGGAAGGTGCTCGGGTACCTGCTCGAAGACCGGCTGCAGAAAGGAGAAGACCTGATTTGTCTTGATGAAATTAAGCTTGGTGGAGGTGATTTCATAGATATTGGAAAGCCTTTACATATAGGTAATGTTATCCCAGTGATCGTCAAAACATTGGTGTTTTCTAACTAAAGGGGGTTGGGCTATTGCCATGAAATACTCTGCAAGGGTTAGAGGTGAAACTTTTGAATTCCCCTCACTCAAAGAGATTTTTGCAAAAGCCAATGAGGAAAAGTCGGGAGATATGCTTGCCGGTATAGCTGCTTCTTCTGCTGCTGAAAGGATTGCTGCCAAAAGGATTCTCTCTGAAACTACCCTTGAGGAGCTATACAACAATCCATTGATTTCACCTGACGAGGACGAAGTGAGCAGGGTCATTTATGAAAGTGTGCGCATGCCTATCTACAACCAGATCAAAAACTGGACAGTTGCCGAATTGCGGGAGTATCTTCTCGCAGACACAACCACAAGTGAGGATATCAGCTACATCAGACATGGCCTTACCAGTGAGATGATTGCTGCGGTATGCAAAATAATGAGCAATCTCGATCTCATTTATGCGGCATCGAAAGCAGTTGTTATTACACATTGCAACAACACTCTCGGTATCAAAGGCACACTGAACGCCAGGCTTCAACCGAACCATCCCACTGATGATGTGGAGGGTATTCTTTGGTCAATACGTGAAGGCCTATCTTACGGAGTGGGAGATGCTGTGATCGGGATCAATCCGGTTAATGATAGTGTTGCCAGTGTTTCCCGCCTGATGGAAGCCACCCATGAAATGATCACTGAATTTAGCATTCCAACCCAGAACTGCGTGTTAGCCCATATTACTACACAAATGGAGGCTGTCCGCAAAGGAGCACCGGTCAGTGTGTTCTTCCAGAGTATAGCCGGAACTGAAAAAGGGAACAAGGCTTTCGGTATCAGTGTAGCTCTGCTTGATGAGGCCCATGAAGTAATCAAAAAGCACAGCACATCAGCAGGCCCCAATTTAATGTATTTTGAAACAGGACAGGGGTCTGAGCTTTCCAGTGATGCCCATGAAGGGGTTGATCAGTTGACACTGGAAGCCCGGTGCTACGGACTGGCCAAGCGCTATAATCCCTTGCTGGTAAACACAGTGGTAGGTTTCATTGGCCCGGAGTACCTCTATGATTCACGGCAGGTAATCAGGGCGGGCCTTGAAGATCACTTTATGGGTAAGCTTACTGGAGTGCCTATGGGCTGTGATGCCTGCTACACCAATCACATGAAAGCTGACCAAAAGGACATCGAGAACCTGGCAATTCTCCTTACTGCTGCTAATTGCAATTATTTTATCGGAGTGCCAATGGGTGACGATGTCATGCTTAACTATCAGTGTACAAGTTATCATGATGTAGCTACTCTCCGTCAGTTGCTTGGTCTCAGGCCAGCTCCAGAGTTTGAATGCTGGCTGGAAGAAATGGGACTGATGAAAGATGGAATGCTTACCGAACGAGCTGGTGATCCAAGAGTTTTTGTAAAGGGGGGCATTGCTGGCAATGGATGAGAGACAGATTGCAGCTCTGGTTGATGAGATAATCCGCGAACTTGAAGGGCAGAACGGAGCAGGGCGAAGTTCACGGGCAGATGATGATACCCAAATTAAAGCTAGTGAAGCAGTCAGAGGTGGGCGCTGCCTTGTTAAAGGTGCCCACGAATATGGTAACCTGAAAGACATAATCAAAGCCTCAACTTCAGCACGCTTAGGAGTAGGGCGCTGCGGCCCGCGACCACTTACTGACGCATTACTGTCCTTTCAGGAGGACCATGCTGCTGCTCAGGATGCCATTTTCCTTAGGGTAAACGAGGAATTTGTGAACCGTCTCGGCCTCACCTATTTAAAAAGCCGTGTAAGCGATATTAATGAGCATCTAACACGGCCTGACCTGGGAAGGCGGCTTAATGAGGAGTCTGAACATATCCTGCGGACAAAAGGGGTAAAAAACCCTCAGGTACAGTTGATTGTAGCAGATGGATTAAGTTCCACTGCGATAGAGAGCAATGCTCCTGAACTCCTTCCTTTCCTGCAGCAGGGCTTGGAAAGGGCAGGGTTGACTGTTGGAACGCCGGTTTTTGTGGAATTTGGTAGGGTTGGGGTTATGGACCACATTGGTGAAATTGTAAACGCAGAATCTGCAATTCTTCTGATCGGTGAACGCCCAGGTTTGGCCACTGCTGAAAGCATGAGCGCATATCTTGAGTATGAACCCCGGCTAGGGAAAACCGATGCCAACCGGATAGTGGTCTCCAATATCCATAAGGGCGGATTAGTTCCGGCCGAGGCTGGAGCTGAGATCCTAGAGCTTATTCAGAAGATCTTAAGGGAGAAACAGAGCGGTGTAGGTGCGAAACTCGATTGAGTTCCATCTTCAGGAGGTGAGAGGTATGAGTTTACAGGCAATCAAACCCAAAGTGCTCAGTGTGAAAATCATTCCCAATGTATATCCTGACCTTGCTAAGGAATTAGATTTTAAGCCCCACCATAGAAGCATTGGCATGCTTACCTGTGATATTGATGATGCAGGTTATACTGCGATTGATGAGGCAACCAAAAAGGCTGATGTGGAAGTTGTTTATGCAAAATCCTTCTATGCCGGTGCAGCTCACTCTTCTGGTCCACTGTCGGGAGAATTCATCGGCATTCTTGCCGGACCAAACCCTGCAGAGGTGCAAAGTGGCCTTAATGCTGCTATTCAATGTCTTGAAGAAGAGGCCTGGTTTTACGCTGCAGATCCCGAAGGAAAGATCGCTTTCTATCCTCATGTGATCTCCCGAACCGGTAGTTATCTTTCCAAGGTCTGCGGCATACCAGAGGGAACACCGATAGCTTACTTAATTGCTCCACCGATAGAGGCAATGTATGCTCTTGATTTAGCTTTAAAAGCAGCTGAGGTTAAGCTTTGTGTGTTTTATGGACCGCCTACTGAAACTAATTTTGCTGGAGGGCTGTTGGCGGGAACTCAAAGCGCTTGCCGTGCTGCTGCACGTGCTTTTCAGGAAGGTGTACTATACGTAGCTCGGAATCCTTTGAAATATTAGGAGGTAGGGTAGGGTGGGCATCGATAAGGATTTAATTTCCAGACAGCAGGCGCGGGACCTAGCAGTAAAGGCTAGAGATGCACAGGCAGTTTGGGCTCAAGCATCTCAAGAACAGGTGGATCGGGTAGTTGAAGCTGCAGTTAAAGCGGGCGCTGCCGCAGCTCAGCAACTTGCTGAAATGGCTGTTGCAGAAACCCAAATGGGTATTGTTCAGGATAAAACAGTGAAAAACCTCCTGGCAACAAAAATTCTCGGAGAGCATATCCGGGAAATGAGAACTGTTGGGGTCATCAAAGAGGACCAAAAGAAAAAAGTTTTTGAGATCGCGGAACCAATTGGGGTGATCGCTGGAATCACACCCACCACTAATCCAACTTCAACTGTTCTCTACAAAGCGATCATTGCTTTAAAGTCAAGGAATGCAATTGTTTTTTCACCACACCCCAGAGCAGTCAAATGCAGTTGGGAGGCCGCCAGGATTGTTCACGAGGCGGCAGTTAAAGCAGGAGCACCTGAAGGGATCATCGGTTGTATTGATACCCCCACTATGGAAGGAACCAAGGAATTAATGACCCATCCGGCTGTCAGCTTTACTCTGGCTACTGGAGGGACAAATCTGGTGCGCTCTGCTTACAGTTCTGGAAAACCGGCTATCGGAGTAGGCCCAGGTAATGTGCCGGCTTATATTGAACGAACTGCAGATGTGGAAAAAGCGGTTCGCTACATAATTCTGAGCAAGACCTTTGATAATGGAACGGTCTGTGCTTCTGAGCAGCATATAGTCACCGAGCGTGTGATTGAAGCTAAAGTTATAGATGCGCTGAAAAAGCACGGAGGCTATTTTTTGAACGCAGATGAAAAGAAGAAGATTGGAGATGTGGTGTTCCGCAACGGAGCAATTAATCCTGATGTTGTTGGCCAGCCCGCCCTGAAGATTGCTGATATGGCAGGTATTAAGGTTCCAGTTGATACAAAAGTTCTTATTGCTAACCTCTCTGAAGTGGGACCCAATGAACCCCTTTCCGGCGAAAAGCTCTGTCCAGTTCTTGGATTCTATACTGTGGAAAATTGGGTGGAGGCCTGTGAACTGTCTATTGCTCTGCTTCAGTATATGGGGATGGGTCATACTTTTGCAATTCATTCACAAAATGAATCGGTTGTGAGGGAGTTTGCTTTGAAAAAGCCGATTTCCCGCATAGTTTGGAACACCCCATCAACCCATGGAGCAGTGGGCATCACCACAGGGCTGGCGCCGGCCTTAACACTGAGTTGTGGCACAATGGGAGGTAGCAGTACTGCGGATAATGTAACTCCATACCACCTTCTCAATATAAAAAGGCTTTGCCTGGGAATCAGGGAGCCTGAAGAACTTGATTTCGGTGATACAGAAGATGTATTGCAGCGCCAGGATTTAGAGAGGATTATCCGCCAGGTACTGAACCGCAGTCCGGAAAAGGATGCTAAAGAGATTGAATCTATTGTTTGGGAAACATTGAAGCGCTTACAAAAGGTTTCTCTTCAGTAACCAAAATAAATCATTAATTTAACAAATGGAGGGAGTGTAAAAATGGTTTCTTTAATTGCGTTGGGGATGATCGAAACGAGAGGCCTTGTGGCTGCTATTGAAGCTGCTGATGCAATGTGCAAAGCTGCTGATGTTACCCTCATTGGTCGTGACCTATCGAGCGGAGGGTTAGTGGCGGTCATGGTGCGCGGTGATGTTGGTGCAGTTAAAGCTGCAGTAGATGCTGGTGCGGCAGCTGCTGAGAGAGTAGGAGAGTTGGTAGCTGTTCATGTAATTCCGCGCCCTCACGGTGAAGTAGAGTATATCCTTCCGCGTGCCGGTGCTCAGAATAAAGGGAAAAAGTAAGGAGATGAGCAGTATTGGGTGTGCTTACTGAAATAGAACTGCGTGACCGGGTGAAGCGAGAGGGGCACATTGATGCTATTACTGTTGATCCAAATACCCTAATCACTCCGGCAGCTGCCCAGTACGCTCGGGAACAAGGGATCAAGATCATTTATGGAGATCGAAACAAAGGGCTTTCCAAAGAACAGCTCAAAGGTCAAAAAAAACCGGAGCATTACACTCATCTTGATCATAAAAACCTTGTTCCGAAAACTCATCCTCGCATCAAGCTCAGAGGGATGCTAGATTTACTTCAGGCTCTTATTATTAAGGCTCAAGTAACTGCAAAAATGGAAGGGATGATGAAACTAGTAGGTGATCTGGAGCAACTGCTGGCCTATACCCGCCAGTTACTGCGTAATGAGTTGACTGGAGAGGAAATTCCGGAATTAAAACTCTTCGGCCTTTCCGAGGAGGAGATACACGAATATTCACACCATCCCTTTAAAAAAATCGGTGTCAACCACATAATTCCCAGTCACCACATGGGGCAGATAATTGCAGAACTCAACTACCTGCGCACAGTGGTACGACAGGTGGAATTAGCTGCTTGTGATGTTTATCTGAATAACGACGGAACAGTGGAAAGGGAAGACATCATTAGGGCTCTCAACCGCCTGAGCAGTGCAGTCTATGTAATGGAATGTATGGTTGTGGCTGGGCATTATCACAGCCGTACTGAAAAGCAGGATTGAACTGAGCTGCAAAGGAAAGACAAAATTTACAGAAAGCGGTGATCCTGATTGATCGATATTGACCGCGTTAATCAATATGTCAGTCGGTTTGCTGAATTTATAGAAAACAAAACAGCACTCGGGGGAGCTAAGCAGTACTTTGCCGGGGTTGATTTAGGGACCTCATATATGGCTGTAGTAGTTGTTGATGAGCATGGTAATCCCGCAGCTGGGGCGCTCCGCTATGCTGAAGTGGTCAGGGACGGGTTGGTGGTTGATTATGTTGGTGCTGTGCGAATCGTAAAAGAACTGAAAAAGGAAATTGAAGAGCTGTTGGATGCTGAATTGGAAGCAGCTGCAGTGGCTTATCCTCCTGGCAGTGGGGGGAGGAACAGGGATGCCTTTGGCTATGTTGCCGAAGGTGCAGGGTTTGAATGTGTCCGGGATTTGGATGAACCGACAGCAGCCAACTTGGTTCTACAAGTGGACAACGGAGCTATTGTCGATATCGGCGGTGGGACCACCGGGATAGCTGTTATCAAAGATGGGGAAGTTGTTTATACCGGCGACCAGCCTACAGGGGGAACACACTTCTCCTTGGTGATTGCAGGTGCTTATAAGATACCTTTTGCTGAGGCTGAGGAACGAAAAAAAGACCCTTCTTTACAGAAAGAACTGTTTCCTGTGGTTAAGCCGGTCATGGAAAAGATCTCACTGATCATAGAAAAGGAATGCCAAAAGTCCGGACAATCAATAGAAGAGATCTACCTCTGCGGCGGCACAAGTGCTTTCAATAGGATAGAAAAAGTAATTGCCAATAGAATAGGTTCTTCCGTTGTCAAGGCCGATTATCCCTGGTTGGTTACCCCAGCTGGAATCGCTTTGGCCTGTAGGGAGGCAGTTTTAAATGGTTACCAGGGAAATGATTGAGGAAATAATCAGCAGGGTTCTGGAGAAATTGAACAGCCAACGGACTTTACTGTTGGTTTTAACTACTGAGGGAGTAAAAGGATTGGACCCACTTTTATTTGCCAAAACCCTGCAGGGACTTCAGTCATTATATGGGCTGAGAGCTATAGTTTCCAGAAGTGTTGACGATAAAATCAGGCACATTCTTATGGATTTCGGGGCGGAGGTTGTCGAGGAGAGCGATTGTGAATCCCGGGGGAGCGTTGCTTGCAGCGCGGAAGCTGTAATCGTTCCGGCAGCAGATCAGGATACCCTGGCGCGGATAGCATTGGGGTTGCTGGACCGGACTGTTTCTAAAGTGGTGTTTGAAACTCTCTATGAAGGAAAAAAGGTTATTCTCTGCCCTGATGGGCTGCTGTCAAAACCCGGTATTCCTCAAGGACTGCGCTGTTTTATTGAAGAGTATCTAAAAAAAGTGCGCGGTATTGGTTGTCTAATCTCAACCCTGGAAGATGTAAAGACGGCTTTATGCAGCGAATGTGTATGTGAATCAGTTGATAGTAAAAGCGATGCAGAAAAGTGTGAAGAAGAAATATTTTGCAAAAAGCTGCTGACTGCTGAGGATATCAACAGAATACCGCACAATGTGAAAAGTCTGGTTTTGAGAACTGGAGTTTTAGTAACACCACTTGCTCGGGATCAACTTCGCATTCGGGGCATTGAAGTGGTCTTTAGGAAAGGAGAGAAGCGTGGATAATGTTTTTGGCAAGAGTAGTGGGAAATATTTGGTCAACTAAAAAAAACGAGGACCTAGTTGGGTTAAAACTGTTGATCGTGCAGCCCATTGATCACCAGGGATCTCCATATGGAAACCCGATCATAGTCACTGATCAGGTTGGTGCCGGAATAGGTGAGGATGTCATTGTTACTCAGGGAAGTTCAGCTCGCAAAACCATACCGGGGAAAGAGACTCCTGTAGATGCGTCGGTGGTTGGCATAGTGGATAGTATTGAACTGGAGCGCTCTGGCTTGTTTCGGGAGGGCAGTGACAAATCATGAGTGAAACAGCTTCTCTTCTTGTGGAAAAAGTACAGCTTGCGGGGGTTGTAGGTGCCGGTGGTGCAGGTTTCCCTACACATATTAAATACCAGGGGCAGGCAGAGCATGTGATTATTAATGGTGCTGAGTGTGAACCTCTGCTCTGGGTCGATAAGGAGATCATGCGCCTCAGGGCTGCTCAAGTGCTCAGTGCTCTTCGTACAGTGATGGAAGCTTTAGAAGCTAAAAATGGAGTAATTGTGATCAAAAGAAAGTACCAGGATATTGTTGACACTCTGGAAAAGGCTTGTTCCAGGTTCCAGGTAGACCTTAAGCTCATTGATGATTATTACCCTGCAGGTGATGAACATGTACTGATTCATGAGGTAACCGGAGAACCTCTCCCTCCAGGAGTAATACCAGCACAGAGAAAAATTATCGTAAACAATGTTGAAACAATGCTCAATGTCAATAATGCTCTCCAGGGTGAGCCGGTAATCGAAAAGTGGGTAACAGTGACCGGAGCAGTTGCGAAGCCAGCTACCTTTATAGTGCCTTTAGGCACACCAATCAAACTGCTGATTGAAGCTGCAGGTGGAGTTACCGAAGCCGATTATACAGTGATCAGCGGTGGCCCTATGATGGGGAGTATCATTAACCCCGAAGCTCCAGTAACAAAGACCACCAAAGCTATCCTGGTATTTCCCAGTAGGCTTCCTGTGAGTGTTCGCTGCAGCACCGACCTTGCTGATATACTTCGCCTTGCAAAAAGATTTTGTATTCAGTGCTCATTCTGTACGGAACTGTGTCCTCGCTATTTGCTGGGACATCCCTTAGAACCGCATCGCATCATGAGAGCGTTCGCGTACAGCAGTGATCTTACTCTAGATGTTTTTCGACTGGCCTATCTCTGCTGTGAATGTGGAGTCTGTTCTGTAATTGCTTGTCCGATGGGGATTTCACCTATGCATGTGAACAAGTGGTTGAAAAAAGAGCTTTCACAGAAAGGGTTGCGTTACGAAAGAGGAAAGGAGCAAAAAGGACCCCGTGCTGACAGAAACATGAGGCTTATCCCCTCTAAACATGTACTTCGCCGGCTGGGGATCAGCAGTTATGATCATTACGCTGGTTATAGAAAATTTGATAGTTCTAAGGTGCAGGAAGTTCGCTTGCTTCTTAAGCAGCATGTAGGCAATCCGGCAGTTCCTAAGGTGCGGACCGGTGATCAAGTAAAAAAAGGAGATTTGATTGCTGAAGTGAGCGAAGGGATTGGGGCTTCTCTTCATGCGTCTATCAGTGGTGTGGTGAAGGATGTAACATCAGATATGATTGTGATTAGGGCTGAGAAGCAATCAGCTGCAAGGGGTGTATAAAAGATGATCACTGCTATTGGACTTGTAGAGTTTCAGAGTATAGCTAAAGGTATCGAAGGGGCAGACGCTATGGTTAAAGCTGGGCGGGTTGAATTGGTTTTGGCAAGACCTATCTGCCCAGGCAAATATATTGCTTTGGTAGAAGGTGATGTGGCTGCTGTTAAAGCTGCGGTGGAAGCTGGAATTACTTATGGGGAAGATACTGTAGTGGACACTTTTGTTATACCCAACATCCATCCCCTTGTTTTGAGAGGGATATATGGTCAGTTTGAGTTCGATCAGGTAGATGCCTTGGGTATCATTGAAACCTTTAGTGTGGCTTCACTTATTGAGGCTGCAGATGCTGCGGTGAAAGCTGCTGAGGTGAGGCCCTTGGAAGTTCGACTAGCTGTAGGAGTGGGTGGAAAGTCATATGTAGTGCTTACTGGGGATGTGGCAGCTTGTGAGTCGGCGGTAAGTGCTGGTGCAGATGTGGCAGCAAACCGAGGGCTGTTAGTGAAGGATGTGGTCATTCCCGGGCCTGTTGCGGAAATTAAGCAGGGAGCTTTCTAGTTTACTGAGTAAGGAGGTTTTGAGTTGGGAGTTCTTACAGAGGTAAGATTGCGGGGCCTTCTTTCAAAGGGTAAAAAGGAGGTGTTATTAGAAAAAGGAACGATTATTACCCCTGCAGCCCGTGATTTCGCTCGCGAAGCAGGTATTGAGTTGATATTTGGCAATAAACAAAAAAAAGAAGAAGCAAAAGAAGTGGATGATAGTTCACCGGAAATCCAGCCAGATGAGTGTGAGTCTAAGAATTGCCAAGATTTCCAACATGATCAACTGATTGCAAAAGTTGCTGAAATAACAAGGCAGAAACTAGGTGAGAACTCTGTAGCAGATGAAGTGATCACAAAGGTTGTAGCTGCCCTGATGAAGTGCCAGCAGTTTTTCAGCCGCTGTGATTTGTTGGCAAGGTCATCGGGTGGGAAAGGAGTAGATGTGACTCTGCCTTCTGGGGGGCAATGCGCATTAGGCTTAATTTCTCTGGCGCGAGGTGAATCATGGCAACTGTTGCAAAAATCTCTGCTGCTTGTGGCTACTGGGAAAGTAGAGATTTTGCCTGATAGACAGATGATGGCTGCCGGCGATGGGTGTCAGCTTGATGCTGGCTGCCAGGTCCAGGCATTGGATGATTCTACATTCTTCTGTATTCAATAAATAACGATTTATCAATAAGAGAATTAAATTTGGGAGGGAGAACACTTGAATAGAGAACGAATTGCTTTAGGGATGATTGAAACACGAGGAGAGGTGCCTGCTATTGAAGCTGCAGACGCTATGGTAAAAGCTGCTGATGTCCATTTAATTGGAAAAGTGATTATTGGTGGAGGGCTTGTCTCAGTTATGGTGAGAGGAGATGTTGGTGCAGTCAAGGCAGCTGTAGATGCCGGTGCGGCCGCCGCTCAACGGGTAGGAGAATTAATAGCTGTGCATGTTATTCCTCGTCCCCATCCAGATGTGGAAATGATTCTTCCTTCTATTGAGGAAATTGAAGAGAAAAAGTAAAAACCTAAATCTGGACAGATTATGGTGACCAATAATGATTAATGCCAGGGAAGGCCAACGAAGTCCTTCCTTATGCACAATTTTTTTAGAGTTTCTAATGGTTTAGGGGTTAAGTTCTGCAGTATTTTGGTTATGTGGAGATGAGCAAGCCCAATGTCTGCTTTAAACCGGTGACGGAGAAGTACCGGGAGATGGGTAGACCAAAAAAGTGAAGAAAATTATGTTATTGTTAAAAGAAGATATTACAAAAAGATTTCTAGAGGATAATAGAGGAAAGATGAGAATTATGAGAGAATTATTAATTAGATTTTGTTTTTCAAGTGTTAATGGTGATGAGAGATAGTTCTTAAATATAGTAATCCAACTATAATACTATAAATAATAGTATTAGTAGGTAAAGCATCTATTTTTTTCACATTCTGGATTACGCAAGGAAATATTTTTTAATACTTGTTGTTTTGTAAGATACTGTCTGTAGATCTGAGATATGCTAAGCTGCTGGGAGAGGATTGACAGCATGGACCATACCCTATCTAATCTGGATCGTATTTTACAGAAGGCTGGAACAAGGTCTCTCACGCGAAAGGATGTTGAATATCTTTTAAAAATAGATACGAGTGACCAGCTTGAACTTCTTTTCGAAGCAGCCCGCCATCTGCGAGATAGATATTTCGGAAAAAAGATCTTTCTTTACGGTTTTGTTTACTTTTCTACCTTTTGCCGCAATGACTGTGCTTTTTGTTATTACAGGAGATCGAACGACCGCAGTTACCGCTATCGCAAGAGCGCAGATGAGGTTATCGCTGCGGCCGAAAGGCTTGCTGAATCCGGTGTGCATTTGATCGATCTTACTTCAGGGGAAGACCCGCTGATGTACCAAGATGACAATTGTCATAGTTTTCTTATTGATCTGATTGAAGGGGTCAAAAAGCACACAGGCCTCAGTATCATGGTGTCCCCTGGGGTTGTTGCAGATGATGTTTTACAGGCTTTTGTATCTGCAGGAGCAGATTGGTATGCCTGCTACCAGGAGACCTATAACCGGGAGTTGTTCCGAAATCTGCGTCTTCACCAGGATTATGACCTGCGTTACATTACCAAAAAGCAGGCATTAAACAGAGGCCTTCTGGTTGAGGAGGGAATCCTTTGTGGAGTGGGTGAAACTGTCAGTGACCTTGCTTTCTCCTTTGAGATGATGAAGGAGTTGGGAGCCCATCAAGTGAGGGTGATGAGTTTTGTTCCCCAACAAGGAACCCCAATGGAAGGAAGGTCTACTCCCTCCCGCCTTAATGAATTAAAGATAATTGCTGTGCTGCGTCTCCTTTTCCCAGACAGATTGATCCCTGCTTCCTTAGATGTTGATGGAATTACCGGTTTGCGGTCACGGATTGAGGCAGGGGCTAATGTGGTCACATCAATTATTCCTCCTTCTTTGGGCCTGGCAGGGGTAGCTCAAAGCAAAAAGGATATTGATGCTGGATTCCGAACAGTCCAGGGTGTTTTGCCGGAGTTAGACAGAATGGGACTCAGAGCTGCCAGCAGGGAGGATTATGCTGCTTGGGTACTGGCGGAGCGGGGAAAATTAAGGTACAGATCAGGTAAAATTGCAGGGGTATGTCAATGAGGCTCTTAGTTGTCGGTGGAAAACTGCAGGGAGTAGAGGCTGCATATCTGGCGAAAAAGGCCGGTATGGATGTCTATTTGGTGGACAGGAATGCCCAACCACCTGCACTGGGGCTGTGCACTTCTTTTCGGCAACTGGATGTACTAAAAGAGCGGGATGCTTTTCTCGAACTGTGCCGGGATGTGGATCTGATTCTTCCTGCTGTTGAAGATCTGCATGTTCTCAATACATTAGCTGAGCTTTCCCAACAGCTTGGAGTTCCTCTGGCCTGGGACCGGCAGGCTTATGAAATCAGTTCATCAAAGAAAAAAAGTGATGCTCTTTTTGCACAGCATGGAATTCCTGCTCCCCATTACTGGCCGGAGTGTGGACTCCCTGTTATCGCCAAACCCGTGGATGCCAGCGGCAGCAGGGGTGTATGCAAAATAACCACAGAAGAGGAATTGCGTGTTTTTTTGGAAAGGAGGGATACTGCCGGGGAAGACTATATTATCCAGGAATTTTTGGAGGGTAAATCATATTCAATTGAGGTAATGGGGTGCCGCGGCAGTTATATGCCACTACAGGTGACTGACCTGGAAATGGATGAAGTATACGACTGCAGGAGGGTGGTAGCCCCCACAGATCTGGACAAGCAGATGGTTGAGCAATTCAGGGAAATAGCGATTAAAATTGCCAGGCTGGTCAATCTTACCGGAATAATGGATGTAGAAGTTATCGAACACAATGGTACCCTCAAAGTATTAGAGATCGATGCACGGTTGCCCAGTCAGACACCAACAGCAGTCTATCGTTCCACAGGGACCAATATGCTGGAACTGCTGGCAGACATTTATATAAGAGGAGAGTTGTCTGCACCGGAGATCACTCCTCGTAGAGCTGTGATTTACGAACATATTCTAGTTGCTGCTAATGAGATCCAATTCCTCGGTGAACACATCATGGCTGATGCAGGGACTCTAGTGCACACAGCTGACTTTTTTGGTGCTGATGAGGCATTGACCAATTATATCCCTGGGAGAAAGAGTTGGGTGGCAACACTGATCATCACTGCTGATAGCAGCAATGATCTTTGGGAGAAACGAAACAGAGTGATAGCCAGAATCAAAGAGGAATGCTGTTCTGCCGATTAAGCTGTCATTGGAAAGATGGAATACCAACGATGTATTTACCACAGGGAGGCGGAGAAGCTGAGCAAAGCTAAGAAAAGGTATTACAGGAAAAGGGTCGACTTTTTCCTGCTGGTAAACAAAATTAAACTCTGGCCATCACGCAGTGGTATTCTGCACGGTATCAGGAGGATCAGCAAAAAAGGCGGCTATGCGGAGATAACTACCCACTGCGGGCACACTTTCTTGATCAAACTGTCAAAAAACAGCCGGGCTGCTAGGTGGCTGCGCAACAAATGGTTTTTTCAGGAGTGCCGTGGCTGCCGTATACCCTCCTGGAAGCTTGAAAAGTTTGCTTCCACACAGTTTGCACAGCACTATGGTTCCACACTGGAAGATGGTGAGAGCCAATGTTTGTGAGCATTTAATTGCGGACAGAGTACAACTGCTAATGACAACTTTAATAAGGAGACGGCTAGAGGGTAGAGGGAGAGGAGATGGCGTTTTTCAATAAGAAAAAAGTCTAAAATGAAGATAATTATGATAAAACAAAAGGATATTGTCGATTATTATAGAATAAAATAAGAACATCGAACTTGTACTTTATTTGCGCATGTCTTGGCAGGGGATGAAATAATATCTGTTGAACCATACCAGCTTATTTCATTTGTGTTTAAAAGCGCTCTAGAGGAGCGTTAATAAAAAGGAGGTATGGTGATGGTAAAAGATAGCAGTTTGGGAATGAATAAGCAAGCTCAAACAGATGTGGAGCCATTTGTTCTGGTAAAACCTGATGGCAGAATTATTTCATGTAATGAGGCTTTTGTAGAACTATTAGGATACGACCAAGATGAGCTAAAAGAGTTACGGTGGGATATTGATTTGACACCTCCAGAATGGGTGGATGGCCAAAAAGAGGTTATGAATAATATTGCTATCACAGATCATCCTAATATGTATGTCAAAGAATATATTCGCAAGGATGGGACCCGGATCGCAGTAGAACAGTTGATCAATGCTATCAAAGACCGCAGAGGTGAAGTACAGTATTTTTATATATTTGTCAGAGAGATTAAAGACAAAAATGCAAAAATAGATATTCAGCGCAAGATCGAGCGGGGCTATTTTTCGCTGATGGGCCACTGGCCGGTATTTGCTTATAGGTGTGTCAATGATAAGGATTGGACAATGAAATGGATCCACGGTGATTTTAAGGAGATCACCGGTTATGATATCGAAGAAGTGATCGATAATAAAGTTATTTCCTGGGGAAGAATCACTCACCCAGATGATCTTGAGCGCACCTGGAGTGTGGCTGCGGTAGGGATGAACGAATCCCGTCCCTTCCAGCAGGAATACCGTATCATCACCAAAGACGGTAAAATAAAGTGGGTTTTGGAAATGAATATAGGTGTTGTCAACAGCAAGGGTGAGGAGTTTTTCGAAGGATTTATCACAGATATATCGATGCGTAAGCAAGCAGAGGAAGAGTTGAAATCCATTCTCATCAACTGCCATAAGACTTTGAAAGAGCAGTATCGTTTGTGCAATAAAGTTATCTATGATCTGCAAGCTCTTGCTGATCAAGAACCCGATTCAGAAAAGATCCGACAGTGCCTTAAAACAATGCTGTGCATTCAATCCAGAACCTGTCGCTTGATTGACAGTGTTTATATAGATTTTGATGGATTAAACAAACTGGCACAGGAAATCGAGTTCATCTTTGATGGCAAGAGCTATTATTATCCTAAAATTACGACTATTTTTTCAGACCGTCGATGAGAATATCGAGTACTTTATTTAGTGTTTCGGGTGAAATTCCGCTCTCTTTGGCCTTTTGTGTAAGTTTTAGATAGGGCATGCTGTCAGCTGACAGGATCATTTCCATAATCTCTGGCGGCATGTCAGGCAGCACTTCAGTTGGCAGTGATGCATCATCAATTTTGAAGTAATTGACATCAACGCGAAGTGCTTTGGCCAGTTTGCTCAGGACTTTATTGGATACTTCTTTGCGCTTACCGGTTTCAATAAGCAGGATGTAAGACCGGGAAACCCCAGATAGTTTTGACAATTCTTCAGCTGTCAAGTCACGAATTTTACGCATATTTCTCAGTTTTGTACCTAGTTTTGTCGTCATTAACCACACTCCCAGTTCTTATTATTATAGAAACTACTTATATTTTCGAACTATAAAGTGATCTAAAGAGTCTCGTAGATACTAGAGTCTGATAAACAATAAGCAATAGACAAAGTTATAATAATACTATTATTATATTAATGCAAGCCACTAAATAGAAATAGTTTCAGTGAGAAATATTAAGCATAATATGGAAAATATGATAAAAAGAAGGACAAAAAGCTGGCAGACAGCAAGAGAAAGAGAAAAACTCCAGATATTGCCGCTACCTTGAGATTTTGTTGGTTGCGATCATATTATTACTCAGTGTACTATTTTGCAAAAAAATATGTTGAAAATGTTTCTATAAGAAGCTATAATAAACATAGAAATTTTTTTACCCATTAATATTACTATATGTAATAAATTTACTCATAATTTCCAATAATGTTACTGATAGTATATAAAATTATATATTCAGCATATCAACCTACTCCTATTTTTGGCAGCAGCATTTCTTTCCTTAAAACAGCAGCTATTCATCACAGTTTTTTTTAAGACAAATCAGACATCTTACCAGATAAAACACCACCCATCATGCACTTATTGTGTCACTATAACCGCATTTAATCTAATTTTCATATAGAACAAGCTTGAGATATGAAAAAGATTAGTCTATCAAAGCTATCCTCCGTTGAATTTTCTCTCAATAAATAAGGCCTGGCTTTACTTTTATCAGTATCAGTTTGTCACATTTCTAATTATGAAAGGGGTGATTGCTAAAGCAGGTTAAGTGTTAGTGGCAGGTATCGGTATTTAGTCTGTGGATCCATCATGTTTATTTAAAGGAGTGGAGGCTAACTTGGATTATAGTAAGATGCAGCAATTGAGGGATTTGGATTCAGGCAGTACACTTGAGCTGCTGAATCAGTGCAAGAATCTGTACAAAACAGCTGCTGAGTTGACGGAAACCCTTGACCAGGTGTTTTTGCACAAACAGCTCAAAGAGATTATTGAGTGTTACTATGATCTCGGTAGGGTAAAAGAGGTTTATGAAATTTTCGGTGGATATGTCAATCGGAGTTTTGGCGTCATCACTGAAAAAGATGGAACAGAGCATACAGTTTTTGTAAGAAAGTATAAAAAAGAGATACAAGAAAAAGAAATTCTGTTGGAACACAGTATGATTCAACATGCCAAGGATAATGGTTTTGATATAGCCGCTGGATTGTATGCTGCAAAAGATGGAAAAACCTATGTGAAAATAACTGAGGGAACAGGCGAAAACGCCCATGATTGGTATTTTGCTGTGTATGAGTATCTGGAGGGTGAGGATAAGTACACCTGGGTTGATAATGAATTGACTGATAAGGAATATGCCAGTTGTGGTGAACTTATAGCTGAACTACATAATGCGGTCAGAGATTTTGATCCAGGTGAACTGGAAAGGGTTGAACCCAAGATCCTCGAACTGTTGAGGATACTCCCTGATACCTTTAATGAATGGGCTGCACTGGATATAAAAAATAGTTTCCATGATTATTATGTCAAAAACCTGCCTAGGATCCTAGAAGTCACCAACTCAATTGTCATCCCAGAAGAAGACCAGGCAAAACTCCTTTTGAATCCCATCCATTGTGACTATCATCCAGGGAATTTGAAGTTTGTAGATGAAAAAGCTGTAGGTATCTTCGATTTTGACTGGTCAAAAATCGATATCAGAGTCTTTGAGCTCGGTTTGTCTCTGGTCTACTTCTGTTCTTCTTGGTTAGCAGAAACGGATGGGATCCTGTATCTTGACCGGTGTAAGATATTCCTGGAGGCTTACCAGAGGAAGTTGAAGGAACTGGGAGGTCTCCCTCCGCTGAACGAAACTGAACTGCGCTACATGCCTGAAATGCTCAACGCCGGTAATATCTATCTTATCTTCTGGTGTCTGCGGTCCTATTATGATGATTTGAGCCTTAACGTTTATGAGTATCTGGCTTATCTGTCGCACCAAGTGAAATGCATGAACTGGGTGGAAGAGCACCGGGAAGAGATCATGGAGATGGTCAGAAATCTCTAGGACTGTTATATCCAAAACAATTAAAGGAGGATTTATATGGCGGTCAATAGTGCTGTAAGGGCAAAACAGATGCTGGAAGCACGTGAGTTGTCCCACGCCAAAAAGGGAATTGGCTGGGGGTTGCTATCTGGTGCAACCTGGGGTCTTGACGGAGTTATTTTAGGTATAGGCACAGCTATGGCTCCTTTTACAGGCGGTGCATCTCTTTATGCAGCACCACTAGCTGGGGCTGCTTTGCACGACGGTTTTGCCGGATTTTTCTTGTTCTTCTACAACCTCTTTACAGGCAAGTGGCGGGAGTATATCCGCACTTTAGCCACTAAACCGGGTCTGATCGTCTGTCTGGCTGCACTTTTCGGGGGGCCAATTGGGATGGCAGGATATGTGCTGGGGATTAACATGGCAGGAGCATCATATGCACTCCCAATCACCGCCATGTATCCGGCGATCGGAGCAATTATGGCAGTTTTTATTCTCAAAGAGAGGATCAGTTGGCGAACATGGTTGGGTATTGTTCTTTGTATTACAGGTGCAATCATCGTAGGATACGCCCCACCTGAGGGAAGTTCCCCCTATTTCCATTTAGGAATCGGGCTTTCGCTGTTAGCATGCTTGGGTTGGGGTATGGAAGGTGTGCTCTCCACATATGGAATGGATATGGTTGATCCCGATATCGCGATCGGTATTAGGGAAGCAACTTCTTTTGTGGTCTACTTTGTAGCAATATTGCCTCTTGCAGCTGGCCTTCCAATTTTCTTTGCTGCATTTGGAGCAAAGTCACTTTGGATTGTGGCTTTGGCAGGATTTTTTGGCGGCCTTTCTTACCTGGCCTGGTACCGGGCTCTGAATATGACCGGTGTTGGCCGTGCCATGACCTTTAACATCTCCTATGCTCTGTGGGGTGTGTTTTTTGGCTGGTTGATCACAAAAACCCCGGTCACACCGGCACTGCTCGGTGGAGCTCTGTTGATCTTCTGCGGTACTGTTCTGGCGACAACTAACCCGAGAGAGCTCTTGAACCTAAGGAAAAGGTAAGAGTAAAAGGAGGATGTGCTCATGAAACTGCCGATGAGGTTCCGGATTATACACCTTGTGTCACAGCATGACAAAATTAGTGACAAAGAAGTAGTGGAAGCGCTGCGGGATGAATACGGTGATGAAGGCCAGTATAGGAAGTCAATCATTGATACTCACCTGATGTCTCTCAGGGCAGTAGGGATTATTGAAAATACAGGAGTCACTCTGGACGAGAATGACGATCTGGTACAGCACTTTTCGATCACTGACTATGGCAGGGATTTGTTGGACAAGTATCTCCCCAGTCAGTGGAAATAGTGAAATGATCATATAATCAATTCTATTTATCCCGGCGGCGTTGGCAATAGTACAAATGGATGCTGTTCTTCCGTGATAATAAACAAAGTTGAAGCCATGTCGCCGGGATAAAGACTCATTCAGAAAGGATGAAGACAATGTATCAGTTTGCAAGCTACTTTTCTCGAGAAGAAGTAGAGCGTGTGCATGAGGCATCCCTAGAAATATTGGAAAATACCGGGATGTATGTTCGCAATGAAAAGGCCCGGCAGATTTTTGCCAAGGGCGGCTGTCAGGTAGATAACCAGACTACACTTGTAAAGTTTCCGCGCAAAGTTGTTGAAGAGTGCAGGAAGTCTTTTGTGCCAAAATATAAATTTACCGCCCAGGACCCTGATTTTGATGTCACTCTGCCAGATGACAGGCCAATTATTGTCACAGGCAGTTCAGCGCCGAATATTATTGACCCCAAAACTGGAGAAGAGAGAAGGGCTACATCAACAGACATTGCTAATATTGCTCACTTGATCAACGAACTTCCCGGATTTGATGTCTTTTCTATTTCCACACTGGCAGATGATGCTCCAGAGGGGCAGTTCAGCCTTTCCAGGTTTTATCCAGCTCTGAAAAACTGTAAAAAACCGGTCCGCAGCAATACCCCCAATATCCGGGATCTGGAAATGGTATTGGAATTAGGAGAACTGATCGCCGGCAGCAAGGAAGCATATATGGAGCGTCCCTTCATTAATCACCATTACTGCCCGGTGGTTTCTCCCCTAACCTTTGATGTGGAATCTACAGAGGCAGTAATTTACCTGACGGAAAAAGGCCTGCCTGTTTATGGAACTATTGTGCCGAATGCCGGTATGACCTCACCGATGACTCTGATGGGCACACTGGTGGTGGGTAATGCGGAGTTTCTGGCCCTGAGCACACTGATCCAGTTGATTCGCCCTGGCGCACCGATGATCTATGCAGTTCTTTCCACTGTTGCAGATATGCGTACAGGTGCCTATGTACCCGGAGCCATAGAAACAGGGATACTCCAGATGGCCCATACAGAGATGGCGCGGTTCTATAATGTTCCTTCAGGAGGCTATATTGGACTTACCAACTCCCACTGCAATGATGCCCAGTCAGGATATGAAACCGGTATGAACACTATGCTTGCTCTCATGGCGGGAGCGGATCTCTTTAATATGGGCGGTCTGCTAGGCAGTTTGATGGCCTTTGACTATGGCAAGGCTTACACTGATAACGAGATCGCTATGATGCTGAAGCGTGCGCGCAGGGGCATGGAGTTCAGCGAAGAAAACCTCTGCCTAGACCTGATTAAAGAGGTTGGCCCTGGAGGCAGTTATATGGACAAACTGCATACTGTCAAACACATGCGCAAGACACCCTATCTCTCCAATCTAGCATACCGTAAGTTAAGGGACCAGTGGATTGCAGAAGGGAGCACTGATACTCAGACCAGGGCATTGGAAGAGGCTATTAAAATTCTCAAGCAGGAGAATCCAGCACGCTTTCCAGAAGAATTGGATGCTAAGATTCGCAGCCATTTCCCTGGGTTGGTACCAGGAGATGCCATCTTTTAATATAGCAAAAGGATATGGTGGTCAAGGGCTTGTCTCTGCGACCACCTTCCCCTTTTTTGTATATTAATTTTGTGTAATTAAATAAAGATCTAGAAAGGAAGCGATTAATTTGAGTATCAAGGATATATATGCAGCTGTATTGGAATTTGACAGCGATCAGGTAGTGAAGTTGGTGAAAGAAGAGATCAGCCGGGGAACAGAAATCCCTGTAATATTAAATGATGGTTTGATCAGTGCTATGGATGAGGTCGGTAGACTGTTCAGTGCGGGGGATCTCTTTGTTCCTGAGATGCTGCTTGCGGCTCAGGCTATGAAAGCAGGGTTAGATCAACTGAAACCCTATATGAAGCAAGAGGATAGCCGTACAAAGGGAACTATTGTTATCGGCACAGTGAAAGGTGACCTCCATGATATTGGCAAAAATTTGGTGGCTATGATGATGGAGGGCGCAGGCTTTGAGGTCATTGATCTAGGTATTGATGTAGATACAGAGAAATTCATTCAAGCAGCTGAGGAGCACAAGGCAGATATAATTTGTATGTCAGCACTGCTTACTACCACAATGCCAGAAATGAAGGTTGTCGTCGATACCCTCAAAGAGAGAGGGCTCAACTATAAGACTATGGTTGGCGGTGCCCCGGTAAGCCAGGAATTTGCCGATCAGATCGGAGCAGATGGCTACAGCCCGGATGCTCCCAGTGCTGTTGAGATGGCTCGCTTGCTGATCTCTGCTTAATAGCTTATTATATTAATATGTTTTAACAGATGCTGCAAAGGAGGAACAAGATGCTAATCGTAGGAGAATTGATCAATGCCAGCCGCAAACCGATTGCAGAGGCTATTAGAAACCAGGATGCAGAGGCGATCAAAAAGATAGCGAAGGACCAGTATGAGGCAGGGGCAGATTACATCGATGTTAATGCAGGTATTTTTGTGGGACAGGAAGGGGACTACATGGAATGGCTGATCAAGAATGTCCAGGAAGCTGTAGATGCCCCCTGTTGTATTGACAGTCCTGACCCGAAGGTTATTGAAAGGGGTCTTGCGGTACACAAAGGCACACCGATGATCAACTCCATTTCTTTAGAGAAGGACCGCTACGAGGCCCTGCTGCCGATTGTATCTGGTACTGATCTGAAGGTTGTAGCACTCTGTATGAGTGATGAAGGGATGCCGGAAACCACTGAAGACCGGGTGAAGATAGCAGATAAGCTGATCAATGGTCTTGTGCAGAATAATGTTAAGCTGGAAAACATCTATGTGGACCCATTGGTACAGCCGGTATCAACAAAGAGCACCTTTGGTTTGGAATTCTTGAATGCAGTTGAAGAGATTATGACAAGGTTTAAGGGAGTACACACCATCTGTGGGCTGTCCAATATCTCTTATGGTCTGCCGGTGCGGAAACTGCTGAACAAGACCTGTGCAGTGATGGCAATAGCCAAGGGGTTAGACGGGCTGATCATCAACCCGCTGGATAAAGAGATGATGGCAGGGATAATAGCAGCTGAAACCCTAATTGGTCGTGATGATTATTGTGTCAATTATCTGAAAGCATATCGAGAAAAGAAATTTGAATAATAGATAAAAAAGAGACTAAACCCAACTTACTCCCCTAAAAGATGCCTCTTTCTCATTACTGAGGGAGGTATCTTTTTATCTAGGGTTGGTTTAGGAGGAGGTGTAAACAATGGGCCTTGTCATGTTTGACTATGACGGAGTAATTGTGGACTCCTTTGAACAGGTATGCTCAGATTTCCTGAAAGCATGCAGTGCTTATGGCTTTGCCATTGATGAAGAAGGCTTTAATTGTCTCCATGATGATAACTGTTATAAGGCGATGAAGGAACAGTATGGTTTGTCTGAAGGAGTAATTGATGCCATTTTGCAGGAATATGAGGAGATAGCAAAAAAGAATTTGAACTTGCGTGTTTTTGAAGGTATGCGGGAAGCGATTAAAAAAATAGCGGAAAAACATACTGTTGTTGTGATCACCTCCAATATATCTGCTAATGTGCGCGAAGTTTTACATAATAACGGGATTACTGAATTTGAGGATGTAGTTGGTGCAGAAAAGGAGAAGAGCAAAATCAAAAAAATCCGCAGAGCGATGGAAATGTATCCTTCTGATATCTCATATTACATCGGCGATACTGCAGGAGATATGATCGAGGGCCGGGAGGCAGGAGCTAAAACCATTGCTGTCACCTGGGGGTGGCATAGTGCAGATAGGCTGAAAAAAACTGAGCCTGATTATCTGATTAACACTCCGGAAGAATTGGCTGCTTTACTCTGCGGTGTTACTGTTTCTATGGAATAGCTCATGACAAAAATCGAATGGGGGGAGCGGCATGAAACTGGAAGCAGATCTGCATACACATACTATTGCAAGTGGTCACGCTTACAGCACTTTTAAAGAAATGGTGGAGGCAGCACAGCAAAAAGGGTTGAAAATGATTGCCATTACTGATCATGGTCCCAACATGCCTGGAGCGCCTGATAGTGAATACTTTTTTAACACACTGATTTGGTCCCGGACAATTAATGGTGTACATGTGCTACGGGGGGTTGAGGCGAACATTATAGATACAAAAGGACAGCTTGATCTTCCAGACGAAATTTTAGATCAGCTGGATATTGTATTAGCAGGTTTCCATACGGGCACTGGTTATCGGGGTTCAACAGTTGAGGATAATACAAAAGCGATGATAGCTGCACTGGAAAACCCGAGGGTGCATATTATCACCCATCCGGGTAATCCCAGTTTTCCAATTAATTTTGAAAAAGTTGTCCTGGCTGCTAGGGAAAATGGAAAAGCTCTCGAGATCAACAACAGTTCCTTTTTTATACGGCCGAAAAGCACTGAATCCTGCTTGAGAATTGCTGAACTTACCAAGCAGCACGGGGTGATGGTGGCAGTAAACAGTGATGCCCATATTTACTATCAAGTGGGAGACTTTTCCTTGGCCATGGGTATTATACGCAAGACCGGTATTGAAAAAACCCAAATTATAAATTTTTCTACAGAAAATGTAAGGAGGTTTCTTGCTCAGCATGGAAAAAATATTGATTAGCCGCTTATTATTTTGAGAATACGCTAATCACTTTTGCTTGAGAGGTGGGTAAATTTTATTACAGCGCAAGAAACTACTATAAAAAATACACTTGCTGATATCTGTTAAATGTTTTAGTATATGGATAAAATATGTTGTAAAAGATGCTGCAAAGGAGGAACAAGATGCTAATCGTAGGAGAATTGATCAATGCCAGCCGCAAACCGATTGCAGAGGCTATTAGAAACCAGGATGCAGAGGCGATCAAAAAGATAGCGAAGGACCAGTATGAGGCAGGGGCAGATTACATCGATGTTAATGCAGGTATTTTTGTGGGACAGGAAGGGGACTACATGGAATGGCTGATCAAGAATGTCCAGGAAGCTGTAGATGCCCCCTGTTGTATTGACAGTCCTGACCCGAAGGTTATTGAAAGGGGTCTTGCGGTACACAAAGGCACACCGATGATCAACTCCATTTCTTTAGAGAAGGACCGCTACGAGGCCCTGCTGCCGATTGTATCTGGTACTGATCTGAAGGTTGTAGCACTCTGTATGAGTGATGAAGGGATGCCGGAAACCACTGAAGACCGGGTGAAGATAGCAGATAAGCTGATCAATGGTCTTGTGCAGAATAATGTTAAGCTGGAAAACATCTATGTGGACCCATTGGTACAGCCGGTATCAACAAAGAGCACCTTTGGTTTGGAATTCTTGAATGCAGTTGAAGAGATTATGACAAGGTTTAAGGGAGTACACACCATCTGTGGGCTGTCCAATATCTCTTATGGTCTGCCGGTGCGGAAACTGCTGAACAAGACCTGTGCAGTGATGGCAATAGCCAAGGGGTTAGACGGGCTGATCATCAACCCGCTGGATAAAGAGATGATGGCAGGGATAATAGCAGCTGAAACCCTAATTGGTCGTGATGATTATTGTGTCAATTATCTGAAAGCATATCGAGAAAAGAAATTTGAATAATAGATAAAAAAGAGACTAAACCCAACTTACTCCCCATAAAAGATGCCTCTTTCTCATTACTGAGGGAGGTATCTTTTTATCTAGGGTTAGGAGGATGTGTAAACAATGGACCTTGTCATGTTTGACTATGACGGGGTAATTGTGGACTCTTATGAGCAGGACTATAAAGATTTTATTCAGCTTTGCCGAGCTCATGGGTTAGAAATCAACAGTAAGGATGAATATGATCGCCTCCTTGATGATAACTGTTATAAGGTGATGAAAGAGTATTATGGTCTGGATGAGGGGGCAATTGATGCTATTTTAAAGGATTGGGAAAAAGTATCCGAAAATTATGTAAATATGCCTATTTTTAAGGGAATGCAAGATGCGGTTAAGAAAATAGCGGAAAAACATACAGTTATTGTGATCACCTCAAATATATCTACACTAGTAAGTACAGTATTAAGAAACAACGGGATCACCGAATTTGAGGATATTCTTGGTGCAGATGCAGATAAGAGCAAAATCAAAAAAATCCGCAAAGCAATGGAAATATATCCTTTTGATACAGCCTATTATATCGGAGATACTACAGGAGATGTGATCGAAGCCCGGGAGGCAGGAGCCAAAACCATTGCTGTCACCTGGGGTTACCACAGTGCGGAAAGGCTCAAAAGAACCGAACCTGATTATTTAGTTAACACTCCGGAAGAGTTGACTGCATTGCTTTGCAATCTTTCTGCCCCTAGAGATTAGGTTTACATATAAATTATCGAACTTTAATTCTATATCAGAAGAGGATCTGATCTAATCTGCTCTAGAGTGAGCAGTTTTTTGTTTTCTGGCACCAATTTTTGTTTCCGAAAGGGAATAGCATTAACCATGTCGAAATTACTTAATTATTGTCTAATTTGTTTCTTCAATAATAGCAATTGACCTCTAAGGTTTATCATTGCCCTTGTTCTGTATAAAGAAAAGGAGGTTTCTGTAGCCGATGGAAAAATGCAAAGTAACATTATACCCCTTAAATAAAGATATAGAAGTAGCTGTGGGGACTCCTCTCAAAAAAGCAATGTATGACGCCGGAATAGACTTTGATTTTCCCTGTGGAGGCAGGGGAAGGTGTGGAAAATGCCGTGTGCGAATCAGGGAAGGTGTTGTACCTCCTTCAGACAGTGATCGGGTTCACTTTGATGAAGAGGAACTCAAGGATGGCTATAGATTGGCCTGTACCCTGACGGTTCAAGAGGACCTAGTTTTGGAACTGCCCCAAAAAGGGATAGCAGGGCATAAAATTTTGATTGATGCTGCTGAAAGAAGTATGGAGATAAAACCCCATTTGCAAAAAGTTCACCTGGAGGTTAAAAAGCCGTCTATAGAGGATCAAAAGCCTGACTGGGACCGCCTCCGGGAAGAGCTTATTGCAGTTAAAGGGGATAGGGATTACCGTATTACACTTCCGGCCCTGCAGGCACTGCCGAAGGCGCTGCGGGAAAAGAAGTTCTCTATAACCGCGGTTCTTGATAATAATGAAGTAACAGGGCTGGAGGCTGGTGATACCACTGATAAGATGCTGGGGATTGCCTTTGACATTGGCACAACCACAGTTGTTGGTTATCTTATAGATCTTTTGACCGGAAAAGAACTGGGGGCTGTTTCCACCATGAATCCCCAGACTAAATATGGGGCTGATGTTATATCTAGGATTACCTATAGTAGTCAGGAAGCGGGTGGTTTGGAGAGACTGCACAAGACCATTATCGAAGCTGTCAACAAGTTGATTGGTGAGGCAGTGGAAAAAGCGGGAGCCACGAGAGAGGATGTGTATGCACTTACCTTTGTCGGCAACTCCTGTATGCACCACTTGCTGCTTGGGCTGGAACCTCGCTATATTGCCCTGGCTCCTTATGTTCCGGTTACCGGATCTACACAGGAGATGAATGCAGCAGAACTGGGGATTCAAATCAATCCGGCAGGTAAGGTTTATGTGCTGCCGAACATTGCAGGCTTTGTCGGTGCTGATACTATAGGGGTTATTTTGGCTACAGAAATGGATCAGAGCAGCGAAATCAGGCTGGCGATAGATATTGGGACCAATGGAGAAATGGTGCTGGGCAACAAAGACCGGCTGCTGGCCTGCTCTACCGCAGCAGGTCCTGCATTTGAAGGAGCGCAGATCAGCTGCGGGATGCGTGGTACGGTCGGCGCCATAGATAGTGTGCGTTTGGATGACGATCTTACTTATACCACTATCGGTGATGAGAAACCGATAGGTATCTGTGGCTCCGGTTTGATCGATGTTATCTCAGTGATGCTTGAGGCTGGTATTATAGACTTCCGTGGGAGGATCCTCTCACCTGAACAACTGAAAGGGAACAGCTTTGCGGATCGCATTGTAGAACATGATGGGGCGAGGGCCTTTTTGCTTGCACCGGCAGCAGAAACCGGTCATGGCAAACCGATTTTTATCACCCAGCAGGATGTTCGGGAACTGCAGTTGGCCAAGGGGGCTATAGCTGCGGGTGTACAGATCCTAATGGATATATACGGTATAGGGTTTGATGATGTTGATGAAGTAATTCTCGCTGGAGCTTTTGGGAACTACCTGGATAAACACAGCGCTTGTGCTATTGGTTTAATCCCATCTTCATTAGAGGACCGGGTCCGTCCCGTGGGGAATGCCGCAGGAACAGGAGCAAAGGTGGCTCTTCTCTCAGCAGCTGAGTACAGACGGTCTGCTCGTATTGCCAGTTTTGTTGAGTATGAGGAACTCGCTGCTTACCCTAAGTTCACAGAGATCTTTGCTAATTCCATCAGCTTTCCCGAGAAAAAATAGCGATCATTCTAATGTTTATTAACAAATATCCCTCCGGAAAGAACACCGGCTGGGATATTTCTTTGTTATTTCTGTTTATTGATATTCAGCTTTTTTAAACGATACTGCAAATGCTGCCTTGATATTCCAAGGTTTTTGGCTGTTTTGGTGATATTATAATCGTTGTTAATCAGTTCTTGGGTAATAATATCTCTTTCTATGTCTAATAAGGTTTGCTGTAAATTATTAACTTTATAGTCTTTATAAAAAAGGTGTTTGTGGGTAAATTTTTCTCGCAGGTGTGGTGGCAGGTGCTGAATGCCCAGTTTTGTATCAGTGCTATCTGCCATATTTATGGCATGTTCAATAACATGTTCCAATTCCCTAACATTACCTGGCCAGTTATACTTATTGAATATTTCGAGAACGTCATCAGATATGTATTTTATATTTTTCCCCATAATTTTGCTATTTTTTTCGATAAAGTGTTTCGCTAGTATTGGTATGTCATCTAAACGGTTTCTCAGGGGAGGTATTACCAGAGTAGCCACAGCAAGACGGTAATACAAATCGTTGCGTAGTTGGTTTTTTGCTATAGCTTCTATGGGGTCCATATTAGTAGCACTGATAATACGAGGGTTAACGGGTATTTCTTTATTTCCACCCACTCTGCGTACTGTTTTATTTTGCAGGACCCGCAGCAGTTTTGTTTGTAATAACATGCTCATGGAGTTGATTTCGTCAAGAAATAAAGTTCCCTCAGCAGCCTCTTCAAAAAGACCGCGCTTGTCTTCAGCTCCAGTAAAAGCTCCTTTACAGGTGCCGAAAAGAATACCTTCCAGCAGTGATTCAGGAATTGCAGCGCAGTTTACTGCTACAAAAGGTCCATTTGCTCTTGAGCTGTAATTATGAATACTTTGCGCAAATAATTCTTTACCTGTTCCTGTTTCACCTTGAATAATAACCGGGGAAAGGCTACGCGCAAATTTTTTTGCTATTTTAATGGTTTGTTTGATACTATCACTTTCCCCTATGATATCGTCAAATTCAAAAATAGTCCCATTGGCATGTTTCCGCCTTTTTTGTTCACCAGAGTAAAGATTTTTTTGTAGTTCAATAAGCTTTTCTGCCAATTCTCCTACTTTTGTGATATCACGATTAACAGATATAGCAGCGATTATTTTACCATTTTCAAATATTGGGTAGGTGTTGGTAATGATGTCTGCCCGTTTGCCTTGTGATGTGATATAGCTTGTGTGGTGGTTTTTCACTGTAATTCCTGATTTTAATACCCTGAGCAAAACACTGGTTTCATCGTTTAATTTATATGCTTCAGAGATATGTTTACCAATGATGTAGTCACTTTTTGACTGTTCAATCTTTTCGCACCCTTTTGTATATATAATAGTTCGTCCGCTGCTGTCGACTACGTGAATGCCTTCCTCAAGAACATCCAGTGCCTTGAGCAGTAAGTTTCTTTGTCGGGTGATCTCTTTAAGCTGTTCTTCTAATTCAGAAATTTTCTTCATTACTTTCAACACCACCTTACCTAATACTTATTTATTGTTTCGATTTGTCAGTGTTATTTTCCTCTTCATGCGCAAAAGATCTTGCGCGCAAAATAAATTGCGCGACGCTTAATGGCTTTAGTATTCAAAAATAGGCCGATAACAGGTTGTCGGAGTTTTTCTTTTATTGGCAAGCTTTTTGCTTGTACTGCATATTGAAGGCATTGACCTAAATTTATCATGAGGAGGTATTAAAAAATGGGTGATATGTCGTATTTGAAGGACAAACCAATTGCTGTGTTAGGTGCTGGTGCAGTAGGTAAAGCTATGGCTGCAGATTGTGCTTTAGCTGGTCAAAAAGTTCGCATCTGTGATTTGGAACCTTTTGCGGAAAAGACCTTGTTTGGTGTCAAAGAGCAGGGTATCAAATTCTATGGCGATCAGCTTAATCTCTATGGTTTTCACCGTTCTGGCCGGGCAACCTTTGATCGGGTTACAACTGATGTAGCTGAGGCTGTGGAGGTGCAGGGATAGTTATTGTTACAACACCGGCTGTTGGTCCGCCCATTTTTTGAAAAGTTAATTCCCGCTTTAGAGGATGGAATGGTAATTCACATTTTCCCGGACAATTACGGGAGTTTGGTATTACGAAAGATGATGCGGGAAGCCGGATGCAATAAAAAGGTCATTATTGGTGGTTGGTCAAGCTCTACATATGGCAGTAGGGTTGACATTAAAGGCGGCGTGATTTTACCGAGTGTGCGGGTTTATTACCGTGCTATTACTCTTAGAGGAGCTGCTTTACCACTAACAGATCAGGAAGATTTTTTAGAAAGTACAAAATACATGGGATGTATGGATGCAGTTACAAACGGTGATGGACCGGTTGGCGGCGATACAGTAATGGATATTGGGTTCAGCAATGTTAATCCAGTACTACACTGTCCTGGTACTATTTTAGGTGTTGGTGTATTGGAGAATTATGGGGTAATTTTTGGAGATGATAAATATAAATTTTCCATTTATTCACATGCATATTGCCCCTCAATATCAGAAGTGCAGTATGCGTTTTATCAAGAAGAGTGTGCCCTTGCTAAAGCTATGGGTGTTGGCATTCAGCACTATGAAAAGGAGCATTTTTTCTCAAGAGAGAATATTCTCGGACAAGAGTACATGGGCACCGATTATGTAATTCCTTTCGATCAGCAGGATCCTATCCAGTTCGGAACAGGTCCCTTCTCAGTTGATCATAGATATATCACCGAAGATATTCCTGTTGGCTGCCATGTTTATCATGAACTGGGCAAAAAATTCGGTGTTAAAACGCCTGTGATCGACGCCATGATCAATATTGCCTCAGCGATGTTAAACCGTGATTTTTATGCTGAAGGGTATACCTTGGACTACCTGGGGATTGGACATATGACAAAAGAAGAAATGCACAAATATCTCCGGGAAGGAATCTATACGGAAAAAGATTAAGAAGTTCTTGGGTTTCATTGCCTTTATCCCCATCCTAATAGAGATGGGGATAAAGGCTAATATGAAATTGGGTGAGATAAGATGACTTTCGGAATAATGCGCTACGGTGACATGTCCAAAATTCTTTATTTGACTATGGATGATGTTAAATCAGCCGGTTTAACAGATGAGGATTTTATCAACTGTGTTTCTGACGGCCTTTGGCAGCAAAACCTCGGCAAAGTGGATATGGTCCCAAAGATGAGCATTTTGCTGCACTCTGATGCTTGTCTCAATGCTGCTGCAGGTTGGGTTGAAAAATTGGGTGCGGTTGGGTTCAACTGGTCTTCCTATTATCCCAATAATCGCGCTAAAGGGTTGAACCAGTATTCAGGCATGATTGTTTTAAGTGATATTAATAATGGCTTGCCTTATGTTATTATGGATAGCTTTTATATTATTTCCAAGCGAACCGCTGCAGTCACTGCCGTCAGTGCAAAATATTTGGCGCGAAAGAACTCACAAACTTTAGGGATCATCGGTGTTGGAGTTCAAGGACGAGAAAATTTGAGGATGCTTCAGCTTGTCCTTCCTGATTTAAACCTGGTAAAAATATATGATATCGATCCTGATGCGGTAAATACCTATATCAGGACTATGTCTGATGAATTCAGGGGAAAGATTGTGCCTTGCCGGTCAATCGAAGAGACAGTGGAGAATGTAGATGTACTTATTACTGCTACAGCCATAATCGATAACCCCACCGTTCAGATCAAAGATGAATGGCTGCCACAAAAGGGTATATTTATAGCACCACTGGATTTATTGAGTTTGATTGATCGAAAAACAGTTTTAAGAATGGATATGATTTCAACTGATGATGTTACTCAATTAGAAGCA
>ENA-OWPA01000398-OWPA01000398.1-bioreactor-metagenome-genome-assembly--contig:-NODE-398-length-61663-cov-7.606664_pt1 | contig 61663 bp, 52 predicted proteins | sample MGYA00238139_ERZ651803 | MGnify/ENA primary metagenome ERZ651803 (study PRJEB26909, sample SAMN07631231) | bioreactor metagenome | isolation source: Switchgrass digestor | place: USA: Dartmouth...
GTTTTTGACATGGCTTTCTTCTCCTTTGCCATTTTGTTTTTATCTTACCAGACTATCCGAAATTATAGCACCGACCCATATCATCTATCCTCTCGGTCCTGTCAAAGATGGTTGCAATGCCTTCAAGTTCAGGATCGATTTGATTGATTCCGAATATAAAACCGCTGACCCGGCGGCTGAGGATGATCTTATCTGCCAGTCTGGCCTCAGTGCTTGACCCACTGCTCTCCGCAAGAAATCTGAAAAAGTTGCCCTCACCTCTTAGGGTGCGCCCAATGTGGTAATCATCAAGGGGAAAAAACATTTTATATAGGGAGATTGCCAACCCTTTAGTGGGCAGCTTTTCTTTTACGCTGTTGTGGAGAAAAGCATAAATGGACTCATATTTCCTGTCAGATGCAGATGACAGAGCTAACAGCAGTAAAAATCGCTCGAAATCGCTGAGATGAAACTTTTTGGAAAGTATTTTCACCCTGGGCGTAAAACCCGCTGCCCTAGAAGCCTCAAGCCTGGACTCGATGTGAGAGTATGCCATTTCTATTTGCCTTTTAATCTCAGGTGAGACTTCTTTTGAACGTTCGTCTCGACGATAGGACAAAAGAGAGTCAACGATCTCGACAGGTGAAATAGAAAGGCCGCGCAGATGAGCATCTGAAACATACAGAGGTGCGCTGCTCTCGTTCATCCCCTTGTAAGCGCAGGCCACATTTAAAATAATATCCAAAAAGGATAGCAGATCTGTCAGATAATCGCTGTCACTGCTGTAAGGTAAACTGCTACAATTATTATCGAAATAACTCGAATACAGCTCCTCCACTAGCATAAAAATCCCCCGTAGCCAAATGTATACAACAATATGATTTTATTTTACATCGCTTCTATATACATTTCTATAATACATCTCTCATACAATAACAAAGTTTGTGCTCTGATCATCCCTTCAATAATCCGGTATAATAGAATAGATCTATGCAAACATGTAGCTGGAGAAATTCATCTTCACCGGCCTATAAAAATTTTAGGAGTGATACCATTTGATCCAGATAGACATACCCGGGCTCGGTGCCCTATCACTGCAGCACCTGGTTCTTGACTACAACGGCACAATTGCCTTCGATGGCAGTCTGATTCAAGGTGTGGAAGAGAAATTAAACCAACTGGCAGGTGCTCTTAATATCTATATTGTTACAGCAGATACCTATGGCACAGTCTGTCAAAAATGCAGAAATATAAAAGGTGAGATAAAGGTACTGAAAAGCTCCAACGGTGCGCTGGAGAAAGAACAATTTGTAGAGTCACTGGGAGCTGAAAGGGTTGTAGCTGTCGGGAACGGTGTAAATGATAGCTTAATGCTTAAAAAAGCGGCTCTGGGCATCCTTGTCCTCGGAGAAGAAGGGGCTGCCTTCCTGGCACTGAACAACGCAGATATAATAGTCAAGGATATTCATGATGCACTCGGCCTGCTGTTAAATAAAATTAGAATAAAAGCCACAATGCGCTCATAAACCGCCATCAGTTGCTTCTACCTGACAGTTTTTAATTATTTTAGGCAAAAAACCTAATTATTTCACAAATATATTGACGAAATGCCAAGAAATAGATATATTTAGGTAATGAAGGAGTATTTTGTATTTTGGAGCCATTACCGCGAAGGGAAGAGGAGGGCAGGTTGATGAGAAGAGTCAGCCTTAAATATTTAAGGCCTGGAATGATCATCGCGCGACCTGTTTACAGCGGTGATGGACGATTGTTGTTAGCTTCTGGTTTGAGTTTGACAAATAATTACATTAAACGCTTAGCTGAACTGGGCATAGGTTTTCTTTATATAGAAGATGGGCTTTTCCATGGAGATCTGAATATTGCTGATGTTGTATCAGAACAGACCCGTATTCAATCTGTCAAACTAGTTAAAGAAGCTTTTCACAGCCTGGAAAAAGATAAATATATAGATACCTGGGCTGTCCGCAAAGCTGTTGACGATTTGGCAGATGAAATATTTAGCAACAAAGATATTCTGGTGAACTATTTTGATATCAGAACATATGATGACTATACTTTTAATCACTCAGTCAATGTTACTATTTTATCCATACTGGCTGGGATTACTCTAAAATATAACAGGGTGCAACTGAGAGAATTAGCCATCGGAGCCCTTCTTCATGATATCGGTAAAGTCCACATAGATAAAAAGATCCTAAATAAAAAAGGTAAATTGACTGCTGAGGAATATAAGCATATTCAACAGCACTCCCTCTACGGGTTTAACACACTGCGCAGTTATTATGAAATCCCTACGCTTTCTTCGATCATCGCTTACCAGCACCATGAGCGGTTAGATGGGAGCGGTTATCCCCGCTGCCTTAAAGGGGAAGAAATACATGAATATTCCCGTGTTGTTATGGTTGCTGATGTTTTTGATGCTCTAACTTCTAACAGGCCTTACCGCAAGGCCTTTTCTGTTCCCCATGCCATAGATTTTATCAAACAACAATCTCCATCCCTTGAAGATAGATCAATTAATGCAGTTTTATCCAACGTATCCCCCTATCCTATTGGCTCTATTGTTATGCTTAATACAGGGCAGATCGGGCAAGTAGTTGATACCCATAAAAAGGACCCGGCTAAACCGATTGTGCGGATCTATTTTAACAGTGACTTACAATACCTGGAGTATCCATATGAGGTTGATTTGTCTAAATCTGAATTTGATTTGGAAATTGAAAAAATCCTTGATGATAAAGAGCTTGAACAATTAACCAATCACACTAATTTCTTTGTGAAAGTAAACTAACAACCACCACCAATCCCACCCTCACGGTGCCAGGCTTGCCTTTTTGCTTTTTTAAATCCGTGAGTTGCTTATTCCGGTTTCTGACATCAGGCATCTGACTTCCATTTCCACCAGGCTTGCTTTATTGCCTTTTAATCTTTCTCCGGCCTCTGAATTCCGGCTTCCGACATCCACTCCAGTCAGGCCTGCTTCATTGTTTTTAGCAAATCCATAATACGATCCGCATCTGTTCTCAATTTCATTTTCAAGGGCAGTATAGTAACCACGGGATACCCGCGATAAACTTAAAATAATAAGTTAATAAAGCAAGCCTAGCACCATCAATAAATCCAATGAAACTTTTTTTCGCTGTTTACGTACTACCATATAGAAAAACCGGGGAGGAGTTAAATGTCCAAGACTGATGAAGAACTAATAGTTTTAAGCCAGCAGGGGGATGAAACAGCCTTCGCCGAACTGGTGGAACGCTACCAAAATAAGGTGTATACACTGGCTGTACATTTGTTAGCCGATCGAGAAGAAGGCAGGGATGTAGCTCAAGAAGTTTTCATCAGAGTTTATCATGCACTTCCCCGCTTTCGGACAGATGCTGATTTCCTCCCCTGGCTCTATACTATAACAGCAAATATCGCCCGGGACCGCTGGCGCCGGCGGAAACGAGAAAAAGAAACCATCCGGGTATCCCTGGATGAGATAAATGCGGAGTTGGCCGATCACCGCTTTTCCCCTGAGTCGGTTTTAGTCAAAAAAGATGTCAGCTTAATGGTGGAAAAGGCTATAGCCTCCCTCCCCTGGGATTACCGAATACCAATCGTCCTGCGGCATAGCCATGAATTAAGCTATGAAGAGATTGCAGAGATTATGAAAATACCTCTTAACACGGTTAAAACCAGAATACGTCGGGGACGCTTGCTGCTCAAGGATATTCTGGCTCCAATGCTGGAGCAAAGGAGGGACAGTTGATGACCGATAAGAGATGTGTTTACCAAGAACAGATAACCACATACCTGGATGGTGAACTGGAAAGGGAAACAGCAGCTCAGTTCAAAAAGCACATTGAGTCCTGTCCCCAATGCAGCCAGGAACTGAAAGAATGGGAGGGGGTCTTTGATCTACTCAAACTTCCTGAAGAGGAACCGGGACCAGGATTTACCAAATCAGTCCTCAATGCCCTCCACAGGCAAAAAGGTGAAACAGCAGATCTAAAGCAGAACCCTTTGATCTTGCATGATCCCTGGAACATAAAGAATTTAACACTGGTGCTGTCAGCTATTTTCCTCCTTGCTTTCAGCATTACCAGCTGGCTGTTAACCGGAGCAGAACAGTTATTGTTAATCCATCATATCAGCCGCTTTGTCGGTATTTTTGTGGATACAGTCTTCAGCCTGCTGCCAGCACCTTTGGCAGCATGGCTTTACCAGGTAGGAAACTACCTGTCTCTTTTCGCTGATGCTGTGCTCACCGGATTGCAGCAAAAGCTTTTACTTCTTCTTTCATGGGGAGAAACCTTCTTCATGCTTATCAGGTTGCTCCCCCCTACCGCTTGGGTGTTTATGCTGGTTACAGGGTTTATCGCCTGCCTCATTTTGGGCAGGCTGCTGGAAAACAAAACTGCCTAAAAAAAATATTTGATTTAAGGGGAGATCGATATGTCAAAAAAGTATAGACTCGGCCTATTTTTACTGCTTCTGATACTGTTATGCATGACACCAGCTTTAGCTTTTGCCCAGACCGAGACCCAAGAAACCGCTGAACCGCAGTCTATCCATAATGGTGATATAGTGCACTTCACCGGCAACATCACCATAGAACCCAATGAGCAGATCAGAGGCAATGTGGTGGCAATAAGCGGGAACATCGATGTTAAAGGCACTGTTTACGGAGATGTCACTGCTCTGGCAGGTAATATCAGGCTACATTCCGGCTCCTTTGTTTCCGGTAATGTCACTGCCATCGCTGGGGTTATTGAACAGGAGGAGGGAGCGATTGTCAATGGCAGAATCACCTCCCGGGAGAGGATTAGTGGAGGCTACAGATACTCAACCCCCCATCATTACAATTATGATTACAGATTTAATTTTCAGCCTCCCAGCCCCTGGCAGCGGTTTTCAGGATGGCTGCTCTCCCTGCTTGGACTGCTGGCCTTGACCGCGGCAGCAGTGGCTGTTTTTCCCAATAATTTGATAGCAATGAAGAAAGGCATAGAAGCAGAGCCTCTGCGCCTGTTGGGGATCGGCTTTTTGGGGTGGCTCGCCCTCCCGGTGGTTCTGCTTGCCCTTACTCTGACGGTCATCGGCATACCTGTTGCCATCCTTCTGGCTATCTGCCTGCCTATATTGGTGTTGATCGGTATTATTGTTATGGCCTTATTCACAGGTCAGCAACTGGATCAGGCACTTGGCAATAGTTATCTCTCTTTTGTGGACAACAGGCCTCTTATACAGGGTTTAAAAGGAATAGTGCTCATCTGGATCGTGAAAGCCATACCACTGGTCGGTTGGCTGGTTTGGCCGCTGGCTGCACTAATAGGTATGGGTACCGTTCTAGCAACACGCTTCGGCACCAACAAGCCCTGGTTCAAAGGCCGAAACAGTGATCACCAAACTGCACCAAATAGTGAAATCCAGCCGGATATTGAGCAGGAGGAATCTGACCAGCCTGAACCCTTGAAAGAACAGCCTTCTCATGAAACCGGGGTTTCTGATGAAACCGGAGAAGGAAGGGAAATGAGCAATCATGAAAAACACAATCATGAAAAACAAGAGTAAAATATCAGTCTTTCTCCTTTTGCTCGCAGTATTAGGGGTCATAACCTGCTTCACCCCCTCAACTGCACTGGCACAGGACATGGTGGTCACCGGAGGGGATATCCATATCCATGAAGGGGAGCAGGCAAACAGCACAATAGTAATATTTGGCTCCACACGTGTTGACGGAGAGGTCTGGCAGGGTGTTGTGAATATCCTCGGGAACACAGAAATCAACGGCAATGCAGGCAGTGTTGTAGCTATAGGCGGCCCAGCAGATATTAATGGAACTGCCGGGGATGTTGTTGTGGTTGCTGGGCCAGCTTTGATCAGAGGTCAGGTATCAGGTGATCTAGTGGCTGTGGGTGGGTCTGTGAAGCTTGCATCAAATGCAAAGATCATGGGTGATCTGGTCATTGTCGGGGGCACTTTGGAAAGGGATCCCGGTGCTGTAGTAACTGGCAGTGAGGTAAGTTTGAGCCTGAAAGAGGCCCTCAGTGAGCAGATTGTTCAGTGGTTGAAGGGCTTTCCTTTTCCTACACCAAGCTCTCCAGTTTTTTGGTGGCGTCTGGTAAGCCTATTTCTGACAGCTGTAGTGCTTGTACTTGTCAGTATTCTTTTCCCAAAAGTAACCGCAAAAACTGCTCATCAACTGGCAGTCAGCCCTATCTTGAGTCTTTTTTGGGGAATATTGATCACATTCCTGGCTCTGCCGACAACTATCCTGCTCTTCATCACCCTCCTGGGCATCCCCCTGGCAGGTATGCTCTGGCTGTTCCTGGCCTGTGCCTACTACCTGGGGTTTGCCTCTTTGAGCATTCTGCTAGGAAAAAAAGTCCTTACTTCTCTTGGCAGAAAAGAGCCCGAACTCTATATTTCTACTCTTTTAGGGGCAGTTTTTATCGGCATTATCACATGGATTCCCTATGCCGGCATGCTCGTAGGGTGGCTTTTGAAAATCACCAGCCTAGGAGCTGCCGTTCTTTCCCTTGTCAACCGGCAGAAGTCATAAATCAACGATACATAACAGTTGATAAAAAACAGTCGTGTAAGCGGCTGTTTTTTTAGTCATACGCTCAAGGGACAGGCACTTTGGCTCTGAGTCAAGAGAACAGTCACTTTGACCCACTCGATTGGTGGTAATACTGAGTGTCCCGGTGCAAACCAAGACAAGGCTGCTGAATAAGACAATAAAGCAAGCCTATTTGGTGATTAGTCTTTGGAAAATAGGCGGGCAAATAAAGCAAAAAGGCAAGCCTGGCAAGTTGGTGGTTGGTGGTTAGCCGTTGGAATAATATAGAGGGTCAATAAGACAAAAAAGCAAGCCTGGCACCGAGGGGGCACCGGGGTAACAGCAGAGCTAAAACCGGCATACAATACTTTAAGCGTTCCATAATTTGTAACGGTTACTATATATAGCCTCCTGTTATTCTCTTATATTAAAACAGCTATTAGCTACTCGCCCATTAACAGATACTCAGGCGAAAAAAATCATTTAAAAGAAAGGAGTGTTGTTCATGTCAACAGAATGCGAATCCCAGGGCTACCCCTGCTATGATTTCCACGCCCATGTGCACGCTCATGGGGGCAAAACCACCTGCAACCGGGAGCATGCCCATCTGCACCCTGGAGTTACCGGCCCACCACAGCCGAAAGATGGCAGTCATGTACATGACATCAGAGGTGTCACCACCTTTGATTTCGGCCACACCCATGGCTATTTCTCTATGACAGGCCCAGCCATCCAACTACCCGGGGGCTATCATACTCATAGTGTATCTTTCGAAACAAATGAAGTAGATGGACACAGACACCGGATCATGGGCTTTGTTGATCCGTCACAACACTGAAAAGCAGGTAAGAAAATCTTTAAGAATATCATAAAAAAGTCATCTCGTTCCCTCAAAGGGCCCTCCCTTTTACCTGATCAGAAGAGGGCATTTGGGTATAAAAAAACAGGCCGCAGTAGTTCTGCGGCTTTTCTTCTGGGCAAGCTATCACTGGGAAGTTTCTGTCTAAAAGGTCATCTCCCAAATGGGGACACAGAACTGATCAAATATTTCTCCAACAGCATTTTTTGATTGACGGTTTCAATTAAAATAGAAGATCCCCGGCAAAAGCTCATCATCAAGGCACTGACAGCACTGGGCGTATTGAAGTGAAAAATTAATCACCACCCGTTATAATGAATCCTCTGCTCATCAAAGCGCTCAGGTTTAAGTTTTTCTTCTGCAGGGTATCCAACAGCTATCAGGGAAAAGGGGATAATCTCTTCAGGTATTTTAAAGAGTGTGCGCAAGCCCTCCATCAGGTTTTCCTTGGGGTAAACACCCATCCACACTGTACCCAATCCCAGTGCTCTGGCAGCCAGCAGAATATTCTGGGTTGCTGCAGCACAGTCCTGAGGCCAGAAATAGGAGGACTTGAACCGGCTGCTGTCCCCACAGACCAAAATGGCCAAGGGTGCAGACTTGAGCATTGATGAATAAGGATGAAACTCAGGTATCTTATCCAAAAGCTGCCGGTCCTGAATGACGATAAACTGCCAGGGCTGCTGATTGTGGGCCGAAGGGGCATACATAGCGGCCTCCAGCAGTTTCTTGATCAGATCTTCTGCTACAGGTTCAGCTGTATACCTCCTAATACTCCTTCTTGTCAGAATGGCTTCCAATGCATCCACAGGCAGAACCTCCTTTTTCTTTGAAGTTTATAATCCTTTTAAATAAGTAAAATAAGCCTCTTCTCCTGCCGTACACCGAATACCAACCAGCCCTTAAGCAAGGGGCAGTTCCCTTAGCCACTATGACAGTCTAATTGGCTGGCTCTTAGCCACAGGGACAGCACCTTGTCTGGGACTTGGCTGGTGTATCCACAAGCAACAAGATCCATTTCTCTTATAATTATAATACCCCAGACCAGTTGACTACAAACCTCCGGTAATATCTTCAAGTTTTAAAACTGAAGCTCAATCAAAAAAACCATGATAATTCCCTATTGATCAAAAGATCTTCACATTTAGCATGTTGATAGAGATAGCAAGAGATTTTAGCCAGCCTTCTGCCCTAAACAGATCCATCCATCTTCGCATTCAGCATTTTGTTTGCAAGAGATCCATATACAGATAAACTCCCCAATTGTATGCAGCTAGTGGCTTCACCCTAAATTCTGCGGTACTGGGCTGGGCCTATTTCGTATAGGTTCTCCCCCCTACTGTCAATGGCTACTGTTACCGGTAAATTCTCAACTGTGATGCGGTAGATCGCCTCAGGCCCCAGATCAGGGTAGGCAACCACCTGCATCTCTTTGATACAGCGCCCGATCAAAGCTCCTGCTCCCCCGGTTGCTGCCAGGTAAACCGCTCCGTATTTTCTGATAGCATTGATCACTTCAGGGGACCTCCTCCCTTTGCCGATCAAACCCCTCACCCCATATTCCAGTAACTGAGGGGTATATCTGTCCATACGGCTGCTGGTGGTAGGGCCCGCTGCACCACAAGGGCGTCCCGGCCGGGGAGGGGTTGGCCCCACATAATAGATCACTTGTCCCCGCAGATCCACCGGGAGATTTTCCCCTTTTTCCAGAGCAGCTATCAAGCGCTGATGTGCCGCATCCCGGGCGCCATAGATCACACCATTGAGCAGCAGCCTCTGCCCCACCCTGAGTTCTTTGGTTATACCTTCGGCTAGAGGCAGCTGAATCTGGATCAATTCTTGATCATCGTTCATCCCGCTGCCGCACTGTTGGCTGGATCCGCTGTTCAAATACCCCCGGTTTTCTCGTTGCAATTCCTTACTCAACCTTTTCACCCCTCCACTCCCAGGTCTTGTGCCGTGCAGCATGACAATTGAGGCAAACAGCCACTGGTAGTCCGGCTATATGGGTAGGGTATGTTTCAATATGCACAGCCAGTGCTGTTATCCTCCCCCCTAACCCACCAGGGCCGTAACCCAGCTTGTTGATGGCCTCCAGAAGCTCCCTTTCCAGTGCAGCTAGATCAGGGTCCTGATTAGCTGACTTCACATCCCGCAGCAGGGCGCGCTTGGCAAGGAGTAAAGCTTTGTCAGCTGTTCCACCGATCCCAATACCCACTGTAACAGGAGGGCAGGGGTTAGGACCGGCTTTGTCCACCGCATCTAAGATGAATCTCTTCACCCCATCCAGTCCATCTGCGGGCTTGAGCATCCCCAGTGCTGTGCAGTTCTCACTCCCGAACCCTTTGGGCATTACAGTAATCCGCAGCTGATCACCAGGTACAATGTCATAGTAGATTACAGCAGGGGTGTTGTCACCAGTATTTTTGCGGTGTAGAGGATCCGCTACAACAGATTTGCGGAGATACCCCTCCTGATACCCCCTGGCAACACCTGCATTGATAGCCTCGGTCAGGGATCCGCCGGTCACATGCACATCCTGTCCGATCTCCACAAAAACCAAAACCATTCCTGTATCCTGGCACAAAGGAATCCGTTCTTGCTGAGCAATACAGGCATTTTCATAGATCTCTCCCAAAATGCGCTTCCCCTGGGAGGACTCCTCTAAATCTGCTGCCTCCTGCAATGCATCCCGGACATCGGAGGGAAGGTCAAAATTAGCCTCTTGACAGAGCCTAGCTACATTTTCCACAATCAGAGAAACAGTTATCTCCTGCAATGCCATCACCTTCAAATATTAATTTACACCTTTTCGAAAAACTCAAGTAACAGATTAGTCGTCAGCCCCAAAAGGCCCCTTAGCTGGACCGGCTTAATAAATCTCAAGAAGCAGATTTAGGGGAATAATCCTGGTTTAATTCTTCTTTTACACTCTTCTTAGCCAGCACAGCTACAGTGCCTCCCACAAGGATCAGCAGCCCCCCACACAGCTGCAGGCCCGTCAGATGCTGTGAGAAAAGCAGTGCAGCCAGAACGACAGTTGTCACAGGCTCTGCATTAGATAGGATTGAAGCGGTAGTAGCACCGACCGCGGTGATCCCGGCAAAAAAGGTAAAGGGTGCTATATTGGAAGTAACCAAGCCACAGCCTGCAGCTGCCAGGAAACCCTTTACAGTCAAAGGGCTCCCCAAACCCCCTTCAAAATAAGTTAAAGGAAGGAGAACAGCTACAGTAAACAAAGAAACAAATGAGTTCATCACTGCTACATCCATATTTTTGACTAGTCTATTGCCCAGTAAAATAAAACCAGTATAAAAAAGAGCAGAAGCTAAAGACATGGCAATGCCAATAGTATTTACCTCACCCAATGAGGAATCAAGAACCATGAACAATCCGGCAAAAGAAATAAAGATCGCCACTACAGTACCCCGGGTGAGTTTCTCCCCCTGGAAGTAGGAGAGGACTGCCACCAGGAGGGGGTGTGTATAGAATAATAGTGTAGTTAGGCCCGCAGATATATATTTCACAGATGCTACAAACAGGATCGACTGCACAAAATTTAACACACCACCCAAAATAAACAACCAAAAAACCTGGTTCCAGCTCAATTTGATCTTGATTCTCCGTACCGCCAGATAGAGAAAGAATACAAGGGTTGCTACCAGATAGCGGTAAAACAAAAAGTTCAGGGTCGTAACCCCTTCCTCATAAGCATAAAGAGAAAAAATAGGGATAAAACCGTAACAGACTGCGGAAATTAGAACGAGTATTACACCAGTTTGATATAACATAGTGACACCTTTCTTACAGTGATAAACATCTAGGATATTTTATATAGATATTGCCTTTGCGCGCCGGGGATGTGGCGCTGGGGGACAGAGTCCCGAGTATGGTCAGTTTATCCCTGCCAGCGCAGCGACCTGTGTAGGTTACTTGCCCTTGACGAAGGAGCAGCTAACGACAGCCGAAAGGAAACATTGTTACTGAATGATGACAGAACTAACTGGGGTACAAGCTCTTAATTTAACTGGAGTTTCCGGTGATAAACAGTTACTCACCGAATTCAATATATAAATACCGGTATTAGAGCTTTTGTCGCAAGCAGCAGGGTTAAAACACTGCTCGGATCGCACAGGGGGACTGTCACACTGATCGTCCGATCAGTCAACCCGTCCCCCTGATCGGTCTACTGGTCGGTGGAGTCAGCTGCAGCTTTAATTGCTGCAACAATCTTTGCATACCCTGCACAGCGGCACAGGTTTCCTGCGATAGCAGTACGGATCTCTTCATCTGTGGGATGAGGATTTTTCATTAAGAGGGCTTTAGCTGACATCAGCATCCCTGGTGTGCAGAAGCCGCACTCCACAGCAGAGTGCTCCAGAAATTTCTGCTGCAGAGAATCCAGTTGTCCGTCCTCAGCCAACCCCTCTACGGTTATGATCTCCTTTCCGTCCACCTGGGGTGCCAGCACCAAACAGGAGTTAACTGCCTTTTCATCCATGATCACTGTACAGGAGCCGCATTCCCCTTCCCCACAGCCCTCTTTTGTACCGGTCAGCCCCAACTCATCCCGCAGCAGGTCGATCAGCCTCATACTGGGGCAGACATCTATCTGATAGCTTTTTCCGTTCACTTTAAATTCGATCAGCATACTCTCACCCTCTTCTGTTCGGCTAATGCTGCCAGGATTTTATCAGGTGTAACAGGCAAATCAGATAGGGATGTCCCTAAAGCATTATTGACTGCATTGATAACCGCAGCAGCAGTAGGCACAGTTGATATTTCCCCAATACTTTTAGCTCCAAAGGGGCCCTCATCACCCTCATGCTCGATCAACAGGACCTTCACATCAGGCATGTCCAATGCAGTGAGCATATGATAGTTTGCAAAACTGTTGTTCAGGGGCCTCCCTTTCTCATCTATCCTTACCTCTTCACAAAGGGCATAGCCAATTCCCATCTGTACAGCCCCCTGGAACTGCCCTTCGATCATACCTCTATTCAAGGCTCGCCCTATATCACTAACAGCCAGAAAATCTGTCACACTGGTCAGTCCTGTCACCGTATCTACTACCACTTCAGCAAACTGCACAGAGTATGATCCTGGATTGGAGGATGAATGGTAAGTATACGCCGCATTTAGACTTCTGAAGTTTTCCCGAATGGCTTTTTCAGCGATCTCCTGATAAGAGATAACTCGCTTTTCGGCCTCTCCCACAGTGTACACACAGCCCTTTTCCACTCTTAGATATTCCTTTGGTTTACCCAGTATCAGCGCCGCATTCTCCAGGATCTGTTCTTTCAACATCTCCGCGACCTTCTTGGCGCAAGCCCCAACAACATAGGTCACCCTACTTCCATATACCCCGGGGTCATATCCGGTATATTCTGTATCAGCCTCAGTCACAGTGATCAGAGCAGGGTCTATATCCAGGACTTCTGCTATAATGATTTTCATAACAGTGCCTATACCGCAGCCCACATCATGGATTGATGCATTCAGGTTCAAGCTGCCATCCTCATTCATTTTCAGCACCATGCTGGTGGAATCGATAAATCCCCCATACATGCCGTTTTTATGGGCACCACAGGCAACACCAACACCCCGCCGGTACCTTCCCTGTTTATCTTGGCTGTTATACCTCTCTTTCCAGCGAAAAGCCTCGGCCCCTTTTTGCAGGCATTCGATTACCCGGGCATCCCCTAATGAAAGCTGGACCACTGGATCCATATCATAGGGATGAACCAAGTTTTGCAACCTGAATTCAACCGGATCCATCCCTAGCTTTTTGGCCAGTTGATCCATGTGAATTTCCACAGCTGTGATGATCTCCGGAGCCCCCCACCCTCTAGAGCCACCGGATCTGACTGTATTGGTATAAACAGCACGGCCGCTGTGCCTGTAGTGAGGAATTCTGTAAAGTTTACATACCTTTTGCGATAAGGTGGCAACATAATCCGGTGAAGCGCCGGCATATGCTCCAGAATCAAGGGTGCTGTCGGCAATCAACTCCAGCAGTTTGCCGCTTTTGGTCACTGTGGTTTTAATCCTGGTCTTCACTGGTGGCCTGACCCTGGTATGAATAATACACTCTTCCCGATCCAGTATCAGTTTAACCGGCCTCTTAGTTTCCATTGCCATAAAAGAGGTCACAGGTTCAAATAAAAACTCCTGTTTACCGCCGAAAGAACCCCCAATAGGAAGTTTAATCACTCGCACATCGCTGTAATTCATATCAAAAAGCTCTGCCACCACAGTCCTCACACCATAAACACTCTGGGTTGGGGTCCAAATCGTAAGTTTCCCTGCGGTGTCATAGTAAGCGATACAGCCATGGGGCTCAATAGCGGCATGGTGGATCCTCTGGGTCTGGGTTTCACTTTCCATGGTTATGCAGTCTTCAGTTGTAGGAGGAACATCTCCTACATCGACAACATACTCATGAACCACATTCCCTCTAGGCTGGATCTTCACTTCTCTGTTGTTCAATGCCTCTTCCGGTGTCAATAAGGCAGGAAGTTCTTCATACTCTATATCGATCAGAGAAACCGCTTCTCTGGCTGCAGCAAGACTGGTGGCTACCACTGCTGCCACCCGGTCCCCCACATATTTCACCCTTTCAGCAAAAAGGGTCTCATCTTCAAAACACATCTGCTGGCCTGGGATAATCCTATAAGTGCTGAACATTTTATTTGGAGAATTAAAATGAGAGAATATCTTGATAACTCCCGGAACTTTTTCAGCCCTGCTGGTATTGATCTGCTTCACAATGCCATGGGGAATGGGACTTAATAAAAGTTTGGCATACAGCATATTAGGCATTTTCACATCACAGCAGTAATCAAGATCACCTGTTACCTTGCGCACACCATGATCAGGGGGGAAAGTCCTGCCCACATACTTAAACTCTTTTTTCATACCCTGCCCTCCTTATGAAAAAGTACTGATACAAAACAATATCAAGAAAAGTGCTGAAGGAATACCAATGCCCCTATGCTTAGTGTATAAGCTGTAGTATATTAGTGCAATGGTAAGGGGCTGGAAATAATACCGGGCGGGCCGATCAGGTCAACCTATCCCCCTGATCGGTCAGATGTTGGCGAAGAAACTCTTCGGCCTTTCTCCCACCATACCGACAATCTTGTACATATCCTGCAGTTGGTCATAAAGATAATCTTTATAAAGGCTGAAGTTTTTTATCTCTCCTGTGCTGCGGACATGGATGCGGGGGCCGGTGCATTTCATCTTCATATCCCCGATGCTTATTGTATTTATCCCCTCTGGAATAATGGGGTAATCTTTGTCGATGATCTCCTTGACCAGTTCTTCCACTAAAGCAAGATCTACTTTGGGCTGCTCTAAGTAACAGAGAATAAAACCTTGCCGTACATCATCATGGCCATCCGCCTTAGGAACCCCCATCCTCTGCAGCACCATCTGGGTAATATCCTCTGCTGAGTGGGCCATTTTGCGGTGGTAAAGTGATTTGTAAACAATAGACTTAATTTCTTCGGGCAGAGGCCCAAAAAAGGAGGGGCGGGCAATGATCACCTCTTCACCGATCCCCACCAGCACATCCGCATTCCGCTTCAATACCGGATAAAGGAGTTCGAAATGCTCCACCACAATCCGGCAGCCGTCCTTCATAGCCTTATGTACCGCATCAGCCAAGACTGCCGGTTGGGTAAAAGCAAGCTCAAAACACATATCCACATGATAGGTATGATGCTCAAAACTACCTGTTTCAGCATGATGCAGCAGAGGAAGTGGGCGTGTGTTGATGCGCTCATCATCATTGGAAAGTTCCAGACCAGGGAACATTCCCTGGATCAGCAAGGATTTTCCTGCCCCGGCATCACCGATCACACCGATGAGCAGGTCTTCCGCCGACAAATAGCGGTGGGTAAGGTCCGCTCCCAGTTCATGGATTCTTCTCCTCCCCCGCGGAGCGAAGTAGACAGCATGCATCAAATACTCATGGATCTGCAGCATCACAATCTCCCCATTCCACTAACAGACCCAGCAGTGGCGCATGCTGCTGTGCACCATAGATGTCCCTTTCTCCAAATGCACCACATGGAATCTGTCTTTTCATTGTTGCCTTAAATGCGCAGGCAGGGTCAAAATAAATAGCTGAAAGAATATCCTCCTCAGGCACACCATAAAGCTTTGCAATGACACTGGCATTTAAGCTGTTATTTTTTTTGATCCGCTCATAGGTCTCCCTATCCTTAAATATAATATCGATAGTCAGTTCAAAGGGGCCCGCATTTTTTGTCCTGATTACCTGTGCTAAATCCACTAGAGACTTCATGAGCGCACCTCCTCAAAAGTGATAGGGAAGAGTTCATTAGGATCTTTTACAGTTATCAAATGGTGAACAGAATAAACATATACCTCTCCCACCTTAAAATCAGATGGAGAATAGGGAAAAGCGAGATTCCCGGCAGTGGAAAGCCTGCCTGGAAAACCGTAATGAAGCATTGTTGAACGGGCAAACCCAAGAACCACCTCAGCCAGTTCCTGTGTTTCAGCCACTGCTTCTATAACTATGCCAACTTCATGTCCTGCCCTGGGATCTGGCTCCAAATCACCCATTACCCCATTTTTCCCATAGACATGAAACATCAATTTATACTTTCCGCTCTCCCAGTTGAAGTTCTCCCGGGTGCGCTCCTTAACCCCCTCAATTATCTCATCAAGGTGTTCGATAAAGCGGGGGTCCCGGGCTCCGGCAATGGTAATCACCCGGTAGCCGACCATTTTAGCACCCTCAACTTTCAAAGTATAGCTATCCTCTGGGCGAAAAAGGCTGTTCCGCACAGCCACCCGCCGCTCTGTAACCTGTTCAAACTGGCACTGATAAAGGTCTAAGCTGCCACCTGGCCCCGGCAGCAGGTAGGGATTGCTTTTTTCATAAAGGGTATGGGCAGCAACAGATGCAACTGTTGCCCGCCTGCTGGCATTGGCAGGTTCCACCATAAATTGGTCATGCTCCAGAAAACCAACCATACAGTCACTGCCACTCCCAGGGAGTGCAGCGATAGCAGCGCATTCCAAAATCTTGCCTAGGTGCAGAGCTAGTCCGGTGGGATAGCCCTTCCATACTGCATAGGCAGCAAAAACAGCCGGGTCATAGCTGCGTCCTGCCAGAATAACATCAGCCCCATTATCCAAAGCATTGATCAATGGCTCCAATCCCATCTGGGCCACCAAATAGGTGCTGTCAGATATATCTGCTTCGGTCAGGGCAGGAACCGGCCCCAAAGGAGTCACCCGCTCATCCCACAAGGCCTCTTTTAAATAAGGCTTGGGAACATCAGCTGGTATAACTGCCATTTTAAATGACAGCCCTTCTTCATAGGCAACCTCCTCAATGATCTCCCGGCACCACTCTAAATGGGGCTTGGCACCTGAGCCCCCCGCTGTCCCGATTAGCAGAGGCACACGCAGCGAGCGGGCTGCCCGCAGGAGATAGGTCAGGTCCCTTTTAACAGAGCCCCGAGCCACAAAGGATTTGCCAGATCCCAGGTAATAGGGGCCGGGATCAGTAGAACCTGCATCCACAGCAATAACATCTGGCCCAAAGGAAAGGCCTCGCTCAAAGGAACTGTCAGGGAAGCCGTATCCCAGTATAGCAGTAGGTGAGAGCAGAGTTAATGGTTTCATCAATACCACCAGATCCTTTCAGATTCTTATCAACCTGTCTGCCCGATGCCGCAAGATGCGCAGAGCCCGATTCATTTCATTAACCACGATCATCATTCCCTCATCAACACCCATCCCGGGTTTGGCCAGCATCTGATCGGGGCGGGAAGCCAGAGCAACATGGACACAGACCCTGGCGGATTGGTCTGTTTCATTACAGGTGCCCCCTAGATAGGCGCCCATTCCCCGCTCCTTGGCATAGATAATAGCTTCCAAAGTGTTGTTGATGCCTCCCAGATCCGGGGTTTTTACCTGGATCATGTGGCCGGCATCTGCCTCCACAAAATCACGCACATCCTCCAGGGTATTGCACCACTCATCAGCAACAATCTGTACACGGGCACCCTTGACAACCAACAGGAGCTTCAGCTTATATAAGGCCTCCATCTGCCGCTCTTTGGAACCCATATCAACAGGCCCTTCAATACGCAGTTGCAGGGGTTCTGCTGCGGTTTCCAGATAGGCAAGATAATCAGCAATCGCCTCCAAGTTGTCATCAAAGGCCATGCCCAGAGTGCCGTAAACATCTATATGTAAAACCGGCCTGTAATCATCACCACCTAGCTGCTCAACCCTTCTCCGCAGCCAGGAAACATATTCATAGAGTTTCTCCCCTTTTCTGCCCAACTTGGTCTCCACATTATTAACCAAGCCATGGGGTAGAACCCCGGCTCTTTTAATAATAGCCTTATCTGCGTTGGTAAAACGCTCATCACCGGTTTGGGCAAAAACCGGAATCGGTTCTAGAGATAGTTTGGTATTGTATTCCTCGGCAAGCACCTCACACATCAGCCTTTTCTCTTTCAAGGAAACCGCATGAAGCAGTGCCTGGGTAATACCGTAGCGGAGAGCTGTATGGAGCCGCCTGCCGTCAGGCCCTGTCAGAGAATCAAATTCCTCAGCCATCTGCCGAAAGGAGGTTATCTCCCTTCCCTCCAGCCTTTTGGCTATATAACCTTCAACAACAGGAACAAAATCCTCTGCCAGGAAGAGGGGATCCCGTCCGCCCGCTCCGGAATATTGGACAGCAGCACAGTCTCCAAAAGCCATCTGCCCGTCTGAGAGCAGCAGCATGACACTCAAAGATTCACCACGCTGACGCACCCGGGTAAAGCCCGGGGTCATGGGATCACCGTCATAGGATGCCCCATTCTCTTTAGCGCCCCTTTTGATAGCCAATTGATCATCAAAAAAGAATCCTGTCAAACCAGGTGAAGCCAGTACCCTCTCAATCAGCATCTCCTTCACCTCGGTTTCCCAACTAATCTGCCTTTACTGATGGCATAAATATCATCGATCACCATATGGAATCCCGCTTGCCTTCTTTCCAAACGTCCCCGTTCTTCGATCTTTAAGCGGTGAAATTCCTTAACCTCTTTGGAAAATGGTAGATTACCTGTATTGAGAAACCTGATGGCACCATCCTTATCACGCACAGGCATAATCTTCCCCTGTGTATGGCGGGAGGGAGCAAAGGGTACATCCAGCACACCTGCTTCAAAGGAGCGTACAACCCCTACAGCCAGGTCTCCCTCTCCCAACTCGAAAACCCTGCTGAGAATCTCATTTACCTCTCGTATGATGACATCTTCCTCTTCTTTTAGGTAAGAGGTAACTGCGATCTTCTGTTCATTGAGCATCCGGATAACCTGACGTGTGCAGAGAAGCCCTGCAATATTGGCTTCAGCGGTAGGCACACCAAGGGCTTCATGGGGTGTTTTCACAATTACCTTATTGACACCGGCCAGGGCTGCAGTGGCAGCACCCCAGGCAATAACACCCAGTGCCCGTGATTCATTCTGTGGGAAACCTCCCATCCACTGATGGAAAACTGTTGTCAGCTGCACATCCTGAAAACCAAAGCGGTCCAGATATTCCCGGCCTAAGCGGGCCAGGGTGCGCAGAGCAGCTGTATCCTGATACAGATTACCCCCCTGGCCATACCCAATGGCAATGCTCTTCACTCCCTGCTCTGCAGCAAGCAGCGCCTCAATAATGCCTATGGCATGGGAAATACAGGGGGGTACCAGTGTACCTGTTAAAGGTCCAAACATCTCCCTGTTGATGATCAAACCCTGTTCTGCATAAGCACCACAGAGCCTGTCCACATACTGCCAGTGGGCAAGGGATCGCTCAAGGGGCACATCTTTGGCATAAGGTATATTATAAGAGATCCCTCCACCTTCAAAGTCTGTAAATCCCGCAGCAAGGGTAATCTCAGCCAGCAAGCGGGCATCAGGGGTTCCGTGTCTCACCTGAACAGGGTTATTTAAAGTATTGATGATCTTGCGGCAGTTATCCACCCCATAATTGACTGCAGGAAGACCATTTAATAGAGATCTCCCTGCTGCTTTTGACTCCTCAATTCCTCTAGCCGCCTCCGTGTAGCGGTTCTGTCGTGTATATGAATCTATAGTTGTTGGTAAAAAGTCAGCTTCACCTTCAGTTTCCAGTCGAGACAAAAGATTGATATGCTCGGAGAGCAATGCCACACCTGCCCTGGGCTGCAGGTATATCGTTCCATCATTAAGGCCAGCCTTCAGCTTGCAGTATGCTATCTTGCTTTCCGGCAAAGATCTATGAAACTCGAAGGCATCAGCAAGGTCAACCTCTGCTCCGGTGGGCCAAGAGTTTAGCACAGCCTCGCGCTCCTGTTCAAAATATGACATCTCCCACCTACGGTTCTCCAGCTTTAACATTCATATCCTCCCCAATGATTTCAGAGTATCCTTTATAAGTGCCTCTGCGGTCTCCGGATAATCTTCAGCCAACAATCCTATCGCATATAAAATATATTTATGATCTAGCATGAGTTGAGGCTGGCGGGGGGTAAGGTGTAGGGGGTGTTCCAGCCTCAACCCTGCCCTTAATAAACTGCCTGCATCATCGGCAAAAACAAGGGCACCACCTGTTCCGATCAGAATATCTATCTCTGTCAGGTCTTTACCCTGCTGGATCCATAACCTTCCCTCAGGGGTAAAAACCTCATTTAATTGACCGGAGTGGCGCAGCAATGCCTCTCTGATACAAGCAGTGGCAAAAATCCTGTCAAAATACTTTTCTCTTTCATTTGCAGCAATCAGACTGCGTTCCCTCTTTATTTTATTGGCGTATTCTCTCAGAGCATGTATATCTTCATTTTCCTCAATCACTTCCAGCAGTGTCTGTAGACTGACCCGCATCCCCAGGTCACCCTCAACCGTGCGTTTGGCAAAAGGCTCAGGGAGTCCCTTGAGGACAATTCCACTCCTTCTGGGTTTTCCATCACAGAAGGAATGAACATCAGTGGTAGCACCACCCACATCTACGATAACAACCTCTTTACCGCTGGTCTTGTTGAGCAACTCTCCGGCCTTCATTACTGCCAGAGGGGTGGGCATGGCCAGGCCAACCTCTTGCTGGATAACATCAAGGCCCTTTGCTTTCGTTATCTCCTGCAAATAAAGCTCTCTGATCGCCTGGCGAGCCGGTTCCACCTGGAGGACATTGATCTCTGGCATCACATTCTTGGTAACCACCACATGAGGGATCCTTTTTTCTAAAATCTTTTTCACATCAGAGGCCGCAGACTTATTTCCGGCCACAACAACTGGGACAGATAAGCCTGATTCTGCGATACGAGCAGCATTTTCTAGTATGTTTTTACGGTCCCCTCCGTCTGTACCTCCCGATAAGAGCAGCAGATCAGGTTCAAGCTCTTTTATTTCATCCAATTCCTCATCTGAAAGGGTGTAAGCATAGGTTGCCATCACCCTTGCTCCTGCTCCCAGTGCAGCCTCCCGGGCGGCCTTTACAGTAAGTTCCGGTACCAAGCCAATAGCTACAATCTTCAAGCCACCCGCAGCTGAACTGCAAGCTTTTTTCACTGCAATACCATCCAACTGCTCAGGGGTAAATGCCTCTAGAGCTTTATTTAAACCGTCAAGCAAACCTGTTTCAGTTGTGGTGGGTGCCCGTGATGTACCGATCAGGGCAGGAGGAACCAGGTTAACAAGGCTGACTTTAGTATAGGTGCTGCCAAAATCGATCAGCAGTGCTTTCATAGGCCCAGATCCTTTTTCAAATCTTGAATAGCCACCTCCGGGAGAACACCTGGAGGGTATACACGATCAAAACCCATTTTCTTAAATAGCTCTTCAACCTCATTGAAGGTTCTTTTGCCTACAACCAGGTTGCCGCCCACATAGAGGAGGATATCCCCGATACCTGCCTCCTGACATTTCTCCCGCAAACCCCGGCAATCCATTTCACCATGGCCGTAAAGAGAAGATACCAAAATCGCTGCTGCATCGCTTTCAATTGCAGCATTGATAAACTCCTCCTGAGAAACCATAACCCCTAGGTTAATAACCTTAAAGCCTGCCTCTTCAAAAGCCATCTCCAAGATTTTGTTACCAACGGCATGAACATCTGAACCAATTACACCGAGGACTATCCTATTATTCCCAGGCACCAGCCCGGCCTCCTTTAAGTGATGAGTAAAACGGGTAAACGGTGACAGGCTTGCTTTATTGCTTTATTTGTCCGCCCTATTTTCCAACGACTGATCACTAACTACCAACTGCCAACTTGCCAAAGCTTTTTTATTGCTTTATCGAACTACTGTTGACATTGCTGTGTCTATACTACAGTGCCATACTACGATGCCAAGTTTGTTTATTGCCTTATCGATTAATACTGAAATTGCTGTGACTATACTATAGTGGGACTATACTATAGTGGCAGACTTGCTCTATTGCTTTATCGATCTACTATTGACATTGCTGTGACTAAACTACAGTGCCATGCTACGATACCAAGTTTGTTTATTGCCTTATCGGTTTAATGCTGAAATTGCTGTGACTATACTATAGTGGCAGACTTGCTCTATTGCTTTATCAATCTACTGTTGACATTGCTGTGACTAAACTACAGTGCCATGCTACGATACCAAGTTTGTTTATTGCCTTATTTAATCGTGAGTCACTTACTCCGACTTCTGACATCCGGCATCTGACTTCTATTTTGACAGCCACCGTTTACCCAGATTATTAACAAGCTATTTCTTCGTCTCCTACCTCTTCAGCTATTTCCAACGACTAACCACTAACTACTAATCACCAACCACCAAGCGGCCCGGCCTCGGTTTGCGCCGGGCATCGCCCAGCTATCCCACCATTTCAGTGAGTCAAAGTCACCGTCCCCCTGACTCACAGCTACCAACTAGCTAGGCAATCTTTTTGCAAAGCTCAACTGCTAATGCAGCATCTGGGGCATAACCATCAGCACCGATTTCATCAGCATAAGCCTGGCTGACCGGTGCTCCTCCGATTACAACCTTTACTTGATCACGCAGATTGCTCTCTTTCAGGGCGTCAATAACCTCTTTCATAGCAGGCATGGTTGTGGTCAACAAGGCAGACAGGCCAACGATACTAGGCTTATGCTCTTTGACAGCAGCAATAAATTTATCTGCCGGTACATCTACTCCCAGATCCACCACATTAAATCCGCTGCTGTCCAGCATCATGCTGACCAGGTTCTTGCCGATATCATGCAGGTCACCTGCTACTGTGCCGATAACAATAGTACCAGCATTGGGAATATCGGCCCCCTCGATCTTTTCTTTAGCCAGATCCACACCGGCCTTCATAGCCTGGGCAGACATCATCATTTCGGGTACAAACAGATTGCCCTCTTTGAATCGCTCCCCTACCTCATTGATGCCTGGGATCAAACCCTCATTGATTATCTTCAGGGGGTCTTCACCTGCTGCCAGCAGTGCAGCTGTGGTTTCTTTCACCTTTTCGATGTCAGCTTGAATAACAAACTCTGTTAAATCCTTAATACTTGCCATAATAATCCCTCCACTTTTACGATTAAGTGTAATAATTTATTGTTCATACTGACTAAATACCCAGCCGGTCCTTTGCCTGTTTTATTACTGCGTCTATTTTCTCTTCCACTTCCGGTGCCAGTGGTACCGGCTTGTGCTCTTGCATAATGGAGCGCAATCTTTCCCTAATCCGTTCCCTCATGGACTTAGCTCCGGCAGCTTCCCAGGAACTATAAGTGCTGAAATCGGACAAGGTGGGCTGCCATTTCTCCCGGAAATGCTTCGCTGTATGGGCGTCACCCAGGTAGTTACCGCCGGGCCCCACTCGTTTCACAGCATCTACAGCCAGATACTCGGGGGTTGTGTTCACACCCTTCAAAATATGCCTTGCCCTGGAAATGACCTCATCCATCAAAACCAGGAGTTCTAAAGAACCGGTCCGTCCGGACTCAATGTAAAAAACATCATGCATCAGGTTGCAGCCCTGCAGTGCGCCCATAACTGTAAACATAGTTGCTTCTGCAATCGCCTGTTCATCAAAATCTTTGGAACTGCTGCAGCCTGCATAACCCCAACTGGGTAGGGAATAGAAACGGCTGAGGTCACATACACAACCCTGTAAGAGCAGAACCTCAGGCACCGCGTAACAGGCTACCATAGTGCGCATATCCAGAGGAGAACCTCCAAACCCATAAAGGAAAGGAGCTCCCGGGTTCTTCAGTTGATGGAGCACTAGCCCGCAGAGTGCCTCTGCATTGGCCTGAGCTACAGCCCCTGCCACAGTAACCGGAGTGGAAGCACCCTCCACTGCACCACAGGCAAAGTTGACTGGAATTTTGTTCTCTGCGGCATAAAGCAGTTTGTCTACTGACTCAAATGGCAACTGCAAAGGGGATGTGGGCTCACAATAAAGGACAAAGTGCGGCATATTTTTTAGCTTTTCCCGTCCCCCCACTGCTGCTGCTGCCATTTCGGTGATATCAGCTACAGTTGGGGCATCCTCAGCAATGACCACCTGAGGTTTCACACTGTTTTTGAGCATCAAGGCATACTGGATGCGGTTGATCATCCTTTTATCCACATCTGACAACAGCCCCATGGACATCACAAAATCCAGCTGAGGAAGTGCATCTACAACCCTGATGGCAGTTGCTACCTCCTCAGTTGTCCAATCCCTGCGCTCACCAGTAAAGGGGTCCAGGTAAACCAGTGTATCGGACCCTGCCCCAAAATGGACATTGGATTTCTCCATCCAGATCACCGGTTCACCCAGCCTGTTATATAAAGTAATTCTTGAGGGGGCAGAGTGGAGCGCCCGTTTGATCAATGCTTCTGGAATATGGGTACGACCTTTGCTGTCTATGTAGGCGCCCCCCTTCTTTAGTAAATCCGCTGCTTCATCATGGTGTACAATTACTCCTACTTCATCTAAAATGCGGCAACTGGCGCTGTGAATATCCTTCAACTGTTGCAAGGTTAATGTTCTAAACGCTATACCATCTCCGTGTTTGCTTGCATATTCCATCTAACACGCCCCCTAAGACCGAATTTCTTCTTCCCGTTGCCTGATAATTCTCTGCATTTCCTCTGCTGCACCTTCAGGCAACGCTGCAGCCTGGTGTTCCGCCAAAATCCTCTTAACCTCTTTAACCGCTTTATCCATCGGGGTTTCCTTATCTTTGCCCAACCATTGCTCCCAGTGGTATCTGTTGAAGAAGCGAGGACTCCAGATCTCCTCCCGGAAATACTTGAAAGTATGGGGGTGTGCCATATAATTGCCACCAGGACCCACTTCATGGATGCAGTCCACTGCCAGATGATCCCGGGAGATTCTGGTTCCCGCTCCACTATATCTAGCCATACTGATCAGTTCATCACAGATTGCTAGGAAGGGCAGGTAACCGGTTTTGCCCCCCTCCAGGTACCCCACATCATGCACCAGGTTGCAGCCTTCTAGCTGAGTCATCAGAATTGTGACTGCCGCTTCAGCACCTGCTTGCACATCAGGCACAGGTGCATTGACACAACCAGCTTCTGTGAAGTTGGGCAGCCCATAGAACTGGGCAAGCTGTGTCATAATGCCGTAGTTCATATAGGTTTCAGGTGCACCATAGAGGGTGGTAGTGGTTTTCATATCCATCGGTGTTGCACCACCACCAATAATGATGGGAGCACCCTTCTTCTTTAGCTGAGCAATCACTACACCAGCCAGAGCTTCAGCATTCATCAGAGTAATACAACCTGCCTTGGTCACAGGTGTTGTGCCTCCTGCCAGGACACCTGGTGTATAGACTACAGGAATGTTGTATTCGAAACATTTATACATCTTGCCCACCCCATCATGGGTGTGCACCAAAGGAGAGATAGGTTCAGAGTAGAGAATAATATATGGATTAGCCTTTAGCTTTTCCACACCACCAACACAGGCAGCAGCCATCTGAATTATTGCTTCGGTGTTTTCGGCATTATGAGCTGTGAAAATGATAGGCTTGCTGCAGTTTAAGGTCATGGCCTCAAACTGATGCAGATCGCTGACATCAGGATTGGTATCAGAAGCAATAGCATGGCTCATCAAAAAATCAAAGTTGGGAAGAGCGTCAACAACCCTAGATGCATCAACAACATCTTGTTTGGTAGATGTTCTGCGTTCATTGGTCTCTAAATCGATAGTGAATGGCAGATCAGATCCTGTTCCATAGTAAACCCGGTTCTTTTCCAGGGGCATCACCCGCTCCCCCAACCTGTTAGCCACAGATATCCGTTTGGGTGCCAGTCGCAAGCACTCCTCCACCAGCCATGGCTGGATCCAGACATGCTCGCCCTCGACCCGGCAGCCTGCATCCTTCAACAACTTAAGCGCTTCCTTGTTCTTTACCACAATCCCAGTGCGCTCCAACACTTCAAGTGTTGCATAATGGATTTGCTCAAGCTGCGCATCAGTTACCCATTTCAACTGAGGAGTAACCTGTTCGCTGTAGTTTGATATCAACTTCTCCACATCGAAGCCTCCTTATGATAATAATAATTGAGGTTTGGCCTACAATCCTCTGATACAAGGGTAACAAGGAAAAACTTCCTACCCTGACACCAGTCAACCTGCTACATTTCAGTTAAGAAGTTAATAAATCCAGCCTACAACAGGTCAACTTTTTTCTCTTAATAGTTATTCTGCCTATTTTATATAGCAAAAACCATGCCAAAAGAAAAAAACCCTGTAAGATCCCTATTTGCTGCCTTACGCAAAAATATTCCTTCTGCAAACGCAAAAAATATTTGCGCCTTTTTAAGGTTGCTCATAAATTGCCGCAAAGATATTTTGCGGCAGCAGATCAGGGTCAGGGTTTCTTTATAGATCGCATGTAGGAACCGCTTTGTCGCGCGGGGGTCTGTCCCCCAGATCGGTCAGTTCATCCCTGCTAGCGCAGCGACCTGCAAAGGTTGTTACTTGCCCTTGACGAAGGAGCAGCTAACAACAGCCGAAGCGAAACATGGATGTTGAGCTAGGCGACTATGCGCTATTGAATCGGCATAGGAGCCGATCGGCTGTCGTCTGCGGAAAGTATACGGGCAAGTCCAACCGGAGCTTATGTCGCAAGCGGCAGGGACAAAACTGCTCGTCACCCAGTAGGACTGTTACCCTGATGGTCGCAGGGTAGTATTATTCTCCTTGTCTCATCCTACCGTAGGCATCTGCCGCTTTCATAGCAGCAACAACACTCTCAGGGCTTACAGATATTGGTTCATTATAAATAGTCTCTCCTTCAGCACATGCGGTTGCAGCAACTCTCATCAGGTCTTCATCTGACACCCCTTCCATCCCTAGGTCTGCGAAAGTTGTGGGAAGGCCTACAGCCTCACAGAACAAGAATACCTCATCCACTAAAGAGATAGGCTTGTCTGTCAAGAATAGAGAGGTCAGTGTTCCAAATGCCACCTTTTCACCATGATAATAGCTGTGGGTTTGCTCCAAAACAGTTAACCCGTTATGAATTGCATGGGCTGCCGCCAATCCCCCACTCTCAAAACCGATTCCGCTCAATAGGGTATTGGCTTCAATCACATGTTCCACAGCAGGGGTAACCGCATGAACTGCACACGCTTCCTTTGCTGCCACACCATATTCCAGTAAAGTTTCATAACACAGCTCTGCCAGTGCAAAGGCAGCCATCGACCCATAGTCCCCGGTCATATTCTGTGCATACTTAGTTCTAGCCGATTCAGCTTCAAACCAGGTAGCCAGGGCATCACCCATACCTGCCACCAAGAATCTGGCAGGAGCCTGTACCACAACATGAGTATCCACCAGCACCACATTGGGGTTTTGGGGCAGAATCAAATAATGATCAAAAGTGCCATCAGGTTTATAGATCACAGACAGAGCACTGCAAGGAGCATCAGTAGAGGCGATAGTAGGCACCACCACAACAGGGACTTTCATTTGATAAGCAACTGCCTTGGCTGTATCCAGTGTTTTCCCCCCACCAACACCGGTTACCAGGTCACATCCAGTATCCCTCATCAGCTGTGCTAGTCGATGGATTTCCTCTTCAGAACACTCTCCCCCAAACCTGACTGTTTCCACCTGCACCGCCTTCTGGATAGCAGGCAAATAGGAAGGGATGATCTTCTCTAGGACATAAGGGTCACAGATCAACAGCCCCTTTTTTCCAAAGCGAGCCATCTCCTCCCCTAAGCGCTTCATGGTGTCATAACCCTGGACATAGCGTCCCGGAAAAATAGTGGTACTGATCATTTTCCTGTTCCCCTTTCTAACACTGCATTTTGATTAGTATTTGGGGAATATAATTCAAATATTCCCATCCCCGTTGCTTTTTATCAGCCCAAGGTTAGCTATGAATTCTCTCACATAAGCGCTTTATAAAGCAACCGGCATCAGATACTGATTACACAAAAAATAAGTCAAGATCCAAGAAACAGTTCATTTCTTGCACCAACAGATGCACATAAAACCTGCTTCCTTATAAACTCTGAAAGAACTATGCGAATTTTTACTGGGCGCAAATATTTTTTGCGGTGGGCAGTACTGTAGGCCAATCATTTTGAAGGTTGGCCATCTTGCTGGTATAAATCGGATATTATAGTCTCTAGAATAATAAAAGGACGCCGTCTCCATAAAAATGGGGGCAGGATCGCACAGGGGGACAGTACCCCTGATCAGTCCCGATCAGTCAACCTGTCCCCCTGATCCCTATCTGCTTAAACGATATCAGACATCATGCAATTCTTATTCGATCAAACCATTTTCTTTTAAGAAATTCTTAGCAACTTCGTCTACACTCTTCTTGCCTATATCAACCTGTTCATTTAGTCCCATTATTGTTTCATTATCTAATAAAGAACTTAGTTTTTTCATTTGCTCCGGAAGTTCAGGATAAGCTTCGATAATCTCCTCTCTGAAGAGCGGCGCAGGGTTATAAACAGGGAATGCTGATTTATCATCATCTAAGAGAACCAAACCATAAGCCTTTACTCTGGCATCAGTAGTAAAAGCAAGACCTAAATCAGCTTGACCGTTCTTAAGTATTTCGTACCCCATATTTAGAGCTGCCTGACTATGAAGTTCCTTTGGATAGGTGAAACCATAAACAGATTCAAAATGCTGCAAACCATCAGGACGCTCAACCCATTCCTGAGCGGTTACAAAACGGAGTTTTGCGCCATTCTTTATAGCCTCTACTGCATCTGAAGTGGTCTTTAGATTATACTTTTCAGCAACTTCCTTGGTCGTCATAATGGAATAGGTGTTATTCAAAGGAGCATAGTCCAGCCAGATGATCCCGTTCTTTTCATCCCACTCCTTGACATCATTGTAACACTGCTCTTCATCATAGCTTGGTTCTTCTCCCATTATGTTGATCAAGACTGTTCCTGTATATTCCCAGTAACAGTTGATTTCTCCTGACTCCAAGGCAGGCCTAATAATAGCCAGCTCGCCCAGGCCGGTCTTGTTTTCAACCGGATATCCTAAATACTCAAGATACTGGTAAGTCATACTCCCCAGTAAAAGAGCCTCTGTAAAAGTTTTAGAACCGACAATTATTGTGGGTTTGTCAGCATCTCCACTTTGCCCTCCAGAGCACCCGACAACACCTAGCAATGCCATAGAAAGCACCAGCAATAACACTAGGCTAGTCCATAAGGTTTTTTTCATAACAATCCTCCTTTTCTTTTTCTAAATGTTGTTACCTTCAAACCAAATCACAATTGCCATTAACCTTGCAACTAAATAAATACCACACCTCCCCCTCAACTGTAGATATTGCCAGCCGTCATGGTAATGCTGGCTATATGACAAATGAATCGTCTCTGCGTTACCAGCTATATACTGATCATCCCAACTTCTATATACAACATATAATCAGCCATAATCTACATATAAATGGTGCAGACGCCATAGTGATGCTTTTAGCCTTTGTTAAAGCTTCTCCATGGTGATGGCGTTGCTGGGGCAGGTATTTGCACAGAGGCCACACCCCCAGCAGAGAACCGGGTTAAATATCACATTTTTCTTTTCCCTGCCTTTTCGTTCTACTGAAGTTCCATCAAAATAAAAGGCTCCAAAATGACAGCGCTGAACACACCGCCCACATAAGCGACACTTTTCAGGGTCATATCTTGCGATGTAGCGAGATTTCGGCCATTTTCCTTTGGTGCCAAGTTGTTTTGCGGCTCGAAATGGATAGCAGCAGTCAGCACAGCAGTTGCAGACTGCAGTGAGCCCCACTTCTCTCCAGTTATACGGGCCACCTGTATGCATTAACCCCTTTTTGTCAGCCATATACAACAATTCTTTGGCCTCTTCCTTACTCAGGAGTCTTCCTTTGGTGCGGTCGGTGATGTGCCCATCAAAAAACAAGCAAACCTCTCTGGGCCGATCGCAGTTATCTGCCAGCATCTTGCAGTTGCAAGGCACCACCATGATCTTTTCAGCAGCATCAATCATCTCTTCAACTTCAGATACTAAAAGGATCAGATCATTATGGCAGTTCTCATAATCAGGGTCATTATCAACAACTACTTTGAAATGATTATTCCTCTTCAAATACTCCAAATAGCACCACTTGTCCAGTTGTTGGCGTATCTTTAGGGGCAGGACATAATAATTTCCGAACTTGCTGTGATCATCCAATCTAGCGTAAAAATCGCTAACACTGTAATAAACAGTTCCATCTTTTTCTTCTTTATTGATCACATAGCGCTGGTATGCCTGTTCCAGCAGTTCGTCTATGTGCGGACTGTTCTCAAATAAAGAAGCGATCTGGTCCCTTGTCAGGCTACTGCCCGCTATTTTTGTGACAAGTTCTATTTCCTGCTCAGTAACGAAGTGATGCAGATAGGGTTTGACAAACTCCGGTACCTGAAAAATAGCCATAAATTGCTCAAGGTTATTCAATAACAATCTCCCCTCTTAGCACAATCTTGTGATCAAGCGAAGCAATAATACTGCAAATTTTTTTGCTGCTAACATCCCTTGGTTACTGAGGCAGTACATTCAGCCAGCCCAAAATCTTTTTAATCTATGGATCAAGCTGGAAGCTTCTGCATTACAGCTTCCAATTCCGGATAAACCTCAATGCTACCCGACCCTTTTTTGAGAATTAGTTTATTCTGTAACTATAAATCCCGGTGGTGTAAACTTGCGCTCCAAATAGCTCAACCCCCGGTCAAAAGCGATAGCCAGGAGTGCTCCAAACCCAGCACCCACAATGATGAACTCAGCCCATAACATATTTAGGCCAGCTACGATTATATCTCCCAGGCCTCCACCACCAATATAGGCTGCTAGAGTTCCTACACTAACCACGTAAACAGCTGATGTCCTGATACCCGCCAGAATAACCGGCATAGCAAGGGGCAGCTCTACTTCAAATAAAACCTTTCTCTCTGGCATTCCCATACCTTGAGCAGCTTCCTTTGTATTTGGGTCGACTCCATAAAGGCCAGCTATAGTATTTCTGGCAATGGGCAAAAGTGCTTGCACCACTAGAGCTCCGATAGCAGGTTTTAGCCCCATTCCCAGCACAGGCATGGTCAAAGCGATAATTGCCATTCCGGGGAAGGCCTGAAAGATATTGAGGATATTCATCACCAGAGCACCCAGCTTCCTGAAGCGGGGCCTGGTCAATAGAACACCTAACGGTAAAGAAATTGCAATGGCAACAGCCAGAGAGATAAGCACCATGATGATGTGAATGGTCAACTCTTCAGGAACTCTCGATAGTGCATCAAGAAAACGCGCCATGTTCATCTATCAAGCACCTTCTTTCCTGCGGACACATTCCCTGATGTCATTAAGGGATATCACTCCGATCAGTTCAGCACCATCCAGTACCCCGAGGCAATCACAGTTCCACTCCAGCATCAGTGAAAGGGCATCATTCAAAAGCAGGTCCCCGTCAATAAAAGCATCTTTTCTGCTGCATGCTATTTCCTTGATTTTCTCCGGACCCACCTCTCCCGCTTTTTCCAGATCATCGCGGGTAATCAAACCGCAGGGTCTTGTGGACTCATTCATCAAAATACAGACCGTTGATTGTTCATCATCCATTTTCTGACGGATATTGGCCAATTCATTTTCCCGGATAATAGAATAACTGTTCTTTTTGGTGATGCTGCGCACCTGGAACAGTGTCAGCATCTTCACAACCCGGTCATAGCCAATAAAGGTTCTGACAAATTCATTTTTCGGGTTAGACAGAATCTCCTGCGGGGTTCCATGCTGCACCAGCTGCCCTTTCTCAAAAATAGCTATTTTATCACCCATTTTGATAGCTTCATTGATATCATGAGTAACAAAACAGATGGTTTTTTTCATCTCCCTCTGCAGTTTGAGGAACTCATCCTGCAGGTGTCCCCTGACTATGGGGTCCACAGCACCAAAGGGTTCATCCATCAACATGATCGGGGGGTCTGCAGCCATAGCCCGAGCCACACCAACCCTCTGCATCTGCCCACCGCTGAGCTGTGCCGGATACTTTGCTCTTGTTTCATCAGGATCCAATCCTACTAGCTCCAGCAGTTCATCAACCCTTTTGCGGATCCTTTCCTTGTCCCACCCATAAAGGCGGGGAACTATAGCGATGTTTTCGGCAATGGTTCTGTGAGGCAATAATCCGATCTGCTGAATAACATAGCCGATACCCATTCTGAGACGATCGGGATCTGTTTCTCTGATATCTTTGTTATTAATCAGGATTGTACCTGAGGTCTGTTCGATCATCCGGTTGATCATACGAAGAATAGTACTTTTACCACAGCCAGACGGGCCTACGAAAACACAGGTTTCCCCTTCCTCGATTTTTAAAGTCAAATCTTTAACAGCCGGTACAGTCTGACCAGGATATATTTTCGTGACATCGCGTAATTCGATCAATTTCTATCCCCCTCATCCCAAACATCTAGTTTATTTACTGCGGCTTACCTTTAACCCCTTGGGCACCAACATCCTCTCTACAGCACCCAACACATTATCAAATAATATAGCAATAAGAGCGATCAGTATAGCGCCTGAGAGGATCATCTCCACATGGTATCTGGTCAAACCCTCTGTGATCAGCCGGCCTAAATTCCTTTCCCCAATATAGGCAGCGATAGCTGCGATGCCTGTGGCCATAACCACAGTGATCCTGATGCCGGCGAACATCACAGGAGCAGCCAAGGGTAGCTGAATTTCCCTTAAGATTCGTCTAGAATTCATCCCCATCCCTTTAGCTGCTTCGATAACACTTTTATCAACAACCTTAATGCCCTGATAAACATTGATCACCATAGGCATCATCGCATAAAGCACCAAAGCCAGCAGGGATGAGGGCCTCCCTAGGCCTAAAAATGGAATTGTAACAAAGACTGAGAACAAGGCAAGGCTTGGTATGCAGAAGATGGTATTGGCGATCCCTAAAACAATACTAGCCAGCCTCTCATTCCTTGAAATCAAGATCCCAAGAGGAATCCATAACACCAGTGATATAGCCACTGCGCTGAAAATCAAAGAAAAGTGGGTGCTGGCATAATCCAGAATTATAGAAGCGTTTTCCACCATGTATTTCAGTAAATTGCTCAAAATTTCACCACCTCAGGTTTTTTGCAGAATCTCCTCCACTGGATCAAATTTTTTATATTGATAAACTCCATCGTGGAGAAAGTTAATAACCAGCTTTAGGTTCCGTCTGGCTACACCTCCCATCATTTCCCTGTATGGGATAGATTTTGATGTATATTAAACTTTACACTGCCTTAAAACCCGACCGGTAGTATGAGTTTTATTAATGAAACTAGTTACGGATTGATATCTGGAACAGATCGTGATTAATAAATTGTGCGGATTGCTGTTTTGTATATGGCTGCGACATAAGGCTGCAACTGTCTAGTGGGTATAAGACAAGGTAGGTGATTCGTTTATTATCTTTTTATATAGCTTTATGTTATTCGACTTGGTTCGACAGAAATCCTCTAAACTTTTAAACTTTTTACTAAATCAGAAGATTATGATGGTTTTTCGTAAGCTTATAAATATTTATCTGCCCAGGATGCCCGCTGTGTATCGCTAGGCCACTTGGCTACACCAGCAGCCCCGATGAATTAAGCACGCATATAGAAGGTAGGTTGTTGCATATTATCGATCAAGCAAGGAGAAAGCCATTTTTCAGTGGATTACGCCGGTTAATTATCAATTGCCTCCAGAGAAAACCCTGGTGGGTTCAGCTGCTGTAAGAGAATCTATAACACTCAATACAAGTTCACACTGCAATTAAACCCCTCCACAGATGTGTCTCGGCCTGGGAACTGATCTTGTTCCCAGGCCGAATATAAACTGAGTCATTTAGGATTTGTTATAAGATGGCATATTTGACTTTTGGGTTGCCAATGACACAATAATGAAAACAACGGCGGAGACAACTCCTGAATAAATCTCCACAGGTACGCCACCAAGATTTAGTTTGGTAATCAACCCGATAACGGCCATACCCGCTCCCACCAAGAGCCCTGCAATCGCACCCTGGCGAGTAGCCCTTTTCCATAGAATTCCTCCAACGACAGGGACAAACACACCGCCGGTGTAGAGGAAATAGGAGTAGTTGAGAACCTCAATAATGCTCGGCACGGCCAGGGCAAAGAAGATACTACCAACACCAAGGATCAGTGTCCACCAGCGGGAGAGAGAGAGTAGCTTTTTCTCATTCCCTTCTTCCTTGACTCCCAAGACTTCCATGTAAAAATCTTTGATAATATGAGAAGTCCCTGCGGTCAGAAGGGAATCAGCTGTTGACATAATAGCAGCTAAAATAGCAGCCAAAATTAACCCTGCTGCAACAGGATGGAAAAACTTGCTGATCACCATTGTAGCCGCTTGGCTCGAATCGGCCAGATCCGGGAAAAGAGCCCTAGCCGCCAGGCCGATGAACACAGTGAATATGCAGATCACAATGATCGCTATGCCGGATATAATACCGGCATTCCTTGCCGTCTTGCTGTCTTTGGCAGCGAACAACCGCTGATAGACGTCTTGACCGATAAGGGTGTACATCATCATGGGAAGGACTAACCACATAACAAGGGAGAAATCTCCACCCGACAGAGTAAAAAAGCCCTCTCCGACACCTTGAGCTGTTACAGCGCCAACCAGGCTTTGGTAGCCTCCGACCTTAGAAAAGGCCACAACAGCTGCGATGATAGCACCAATAGTAGCGATCGATATCTGGACGAAGTCAGTCAGTGTCACTGCCCAAAGGCCACCGATCACCGTATAGCCAACGAAGAGAAGGGCAGCAATAACAAGTCCTAGATCAGATCCTACTCCAACCATTGCCAGCACTGCACGGGTAGCTAGCACCTGGGCACCCAGTATTCCCACAAGGGCAATCAGGGACAAGCCAGCACTTAAAACCCTGATTGTTTTACCGCCGTATCTGTGTACTAAATAGTCTGGAACAGTGTAGAATTGCAATTCCCTCATTTTAAAAGCAATAAACCCAACCAGAATTAAGCCAAGGCCTCCTCCGATGGCCTGCCAGAGGGCGACCCAACCGTGCTCATAGGCATAGCTGGACAAGCCCATAAAATAACCGCCGCCAAAATAGGTAGCTGTCAGAGTAAAGGTCGCCAGCAACAACCCCAGCCTGCGTCCAGCCAAAAGGAAATCAGTCATGTTTTTGTTATAACGCCCAGCCCAAATCCCTATGGCTAACATAATAAGCATATAAATAATCAGTACAGTTAGCATAAACAGCCTCCTTTATTCTGCATGTAGTTCACGGTTAGATCTGCATTGTTTACTGCCGGAACTGAATCGATATCATCTGAGCACCAGCTGCAGCCGGGTTAGATCTCTCAACCAGCACCACCTCCCTCCCACCCGAAAAAATGCCACAGCCTGACGCTTAGGCCAGCCCGCAGGCTGTTCCGGATAACCCCCGGAACAGCCGGAGGATACTGCCTGTAGTTATATCAAACTATCTATTGCTATCTTTCAGTGCTTTCGCCACCGTCTCCTCAATCAACTGATCATCCACCAGGTATGGCAGTGTTATATGCCCCTTGCCCTGGTAATTATTATTAAACTCTATACTTGTAGTTATTGAGTTCTCATTTCTTGCCCAGGCTCGCCTGGCTACACCACACATTACATCCCAGAGGAGAGCGGATTTGATAATATTATCAACCCTTTCACTGCCATCGAGCACCAGGCCGAAACCGCCGTTGATGGATTTGCCGATACCGACACCACCGCCATTGTGGAGGGCCACCAGGCTCATCCCCCGGGCGGCATTTCCGGCAAAGCAATGAGTTGCCATATCAGCCATCACATTGCTGCCATCTTTGATATTGGCGGTTTCCCTAAAGGGTGAGTCAGTACCGCTGACATCGTGGTGGTCACGCCCCAGCATCACAGGGCCGATCTCGCCTTTTCTGATCATTTCGTTGAACTTGAGGGCGATGCGCATCCTCCCTTCTGCATCCTGATAAAGGATGCGTGCCTGGGAACCCACAACCAGTTTGTTCTTTTCTGCATCCCTGATCCAGATGTAGTTATCCCGGTCCTGGCCCCGGCGGTTAGGGTCAATACACTCCATTGCGGCACGGTCAGTTTTCACCAGGTCCTCATGCTTGCCGCTCAAACACACCCAGCGGAAAGGCCCATAACCGTAATCAAAAAGCATGGGGCCCATGATATCTTCAACATAGGAGGGAAAGATAAAACCATCCTTCTCATCTACACCGTTTTTGGAGATCTCCTTCACACCTGCATCAAATACAGCCTTCATAAAGGAGTTGCCGTAGTCAAAGAAATAGGTGCCCCGTTCTGTAAGGGTTTTGATCAGATAAAAATGGCGTTTCAGGCTCTGGTCAACCAGTTGTTTGAATTTCTCCCGGTCCTCAGCCAGCAGCCTTGTCCTCTCCTCAAAGCTTATACCCTGCGGGCAGTACCCACCTTCATAAACAGCATGGCAGGAGGTCTGGTCTGAGAGGAGATCAACATGGATGTTTTTCTCAACCACATACTCTAAAAGATCAACAATATTTCCATAGTAAGCGATAGAGATCGGTTCCTTTTTAGCGAGATACTCGGCTGCTGTTTTAAAGATCTCATCCAGGTTATCTGAAACCATGCTGACCCAGCCCTGGTCATACCTGGTCTTGATCCTGGAGTAATCCACTTCAGCGATCACACCCACACCATTAGCGATTTCCACCGCCTTGGGTTGGGCGCCGCTCATACCTCCAAGCCCTGAGGATATAAAGAGTTTCCCTCTGAGATCCCCATCCTGAGGGACACCTAACTTCAACCGCCCAGCATTAAGCAGTGTGTTAAAGGTGCCATGGACGATCCCCTGGGGGCCAATATACATCCAGCCGCCGGCTGTCATCTGGCCGTAGTTGGCAACCCCCATCTCCTCTGCAATCTCCCAGTCATGGGGATTGTCAAACATCCCCACCATCAGGGCATTGGTAATGATTACCCGGGGAGCATCAGGTTTTGACGGGAACAGCCCCAGGGGGTGCCCTGACATAACCACCAGTGTCTGATGGTCGGTCATTACCTCTAGATACTTTTTAATCAACCTGTACTGCAGCCAGTTGTGGCACACACTTCCCGTTTCCCCATAGGTGACCAACTCATAAGGGTAAAGGGCTACTTCAAAATCCAGGTTGTTGTCGATCATCAACTGGAAAGCCTTACCTTCAAGGCAGTTTCCCTTATATTCGTCGATCGGTTTGGCATAGATCCTTCCTGGTGGGCGATAGCGATAGGCATAAATACGCCCTCTGGTCATAAGCTCATTTAAAAACTCTGGAGCCAGTTTTTCGTGGAGCTCCTCAGGTACATAGCGCAGAGCATTTCTCAACGCAATCTTGGTCTGCTCAGGTGAAAGGCGGAACCCTCTGTTCGGTGCCCTGCGGATACCGGGCACGAATTCCGGCATTTCCGGCAGTTCATTATCCAATTTGATGGTCATGGCATTAGCTATGTCGATGTTGTTCAGCATCTCTTCTCACCCCTCTAAAGTAATGTCTATATCAATCAAACACTGAAGACTTAATCCCCAATTTTCTCATACGGTATTGAAGATTCTGGCGTAAAATCCCCAGGGATTTTGCCGCCTTGGTGATGTTCCCATCATTGCTGCGCAACACATCCTCGATCACCTGCCGCTCTGTTTCCCTGATGATCTCATTAAGATTGCTTTTATCAGGTGTGTACTTTACAGTGAGATTGCTTTTATTCTGCTTAAACTTAGGCCTGATAAAAGCTGGCAAGTGATCAAAGGTGATTTCATTTTCATCAGGTTCCAGCATGACAAGGCTGCTTTCAATGACATGCTGCAGTTCTCTTACATTTCCTGGCCACTGATAGCTTAACAAGGCTTTTCTCAGTTCGGGATCAACCTTCACATTACGATGGCCGTAAACCCTGCAGAAATTTTTTATAAAATAGGAGATAAGCTCTCCGATATCCTCGGGACGTTCCCTTAAAGGCGGAATATAGAGAGTAAAAACAGCAAAGCGGTAGTATATGTCTTCCCGCAATGTCCCCTCTTCAATACACTGATAAGGGTCCATATTGGTTGAGGTGATGATCCTACATTCCAGAGGAAGCTCTCTGGTGCAGCCCACCCGCCGGTATTTCCTCTCCTGTAAAACCCTGAGCAGTTTAGCCTGGAGAGCAGGCGGCATGGAGTTGATCTCATCGAGAAACAATGTTCCCTTTCCAGCCTGCTGAAAAAGCCCCTGGGTATCGAGGGCACCGGTGAATGCGCCTTTCACTGTACCAAAGAGGGTGCTTTCCAGCAGTGTCTCCGGTATTGCTGCACAGTTAATCCCAATGAAAGGTTCATCAGCCCGGCCGCTGGCATTGTGGATTCCTTGCGCCAGCACCTCTTTGCCTGTACCTGTTTCCCCATAAACCAAAACGGGACAATCGGTTAAAGCTGCCTTGCGGGCTTGGTTGATCAACCTCTCTATGGTTTTACTGGCATAGATAAAATCCTCTAGAGTATAGCGTGTCCCGTTTTTTAAATGTTTGTCATCCCATTTCAAATGCATCTGTCTCTGCAGTGACATATTTTTCTTGATTAAATCCTTAATCCTGGTAAAGTCCCGGCAGACGGAAAAAGCACCCACGATCCGACCATTATGTTTCACCGGGTAGGTGCTAGCTGCCAGGTTGATCTCCTTTCCCTCAGTGGTAAAAAAAGTTTTAACCTTATCCTTCGATGGTTTGTCGTTCTTAATGACAAGGGCGTGATCACTGGTCTTCGGGGAAACCTGATAAACCTCATGGAGATAACGCCCTATTACTTCATCTTTGTTCAGGCCCTCTATCTTTTCCTGGGCCTCATTGAAATAGAGGATCTTGCCGCTCTCATCAGTTACAATAACTCCCTCAACAATAGCATCTAACACAGCTTCCAGAAGGGCTAGCCGCTCCGCCATCTCCTCGGCATCCAGCCTTTTTTCTGCCAAATTTTCCTGCATCCCTTCACCCCCAGCTAGGAGATCAAGATACGCATTAATTCGACCTGCTTAGACAAATCCCTGCTCATGAATTTGAGTGTATCCAGAGAACAACTCTATCTGCTTGAACAGGGATCCCCACTCCCCGAGCCCCGCTTTGAGTGTGTCTAGAGAGCAGCTCTATGACAAGCTGCTCTCAACCGTTTCTTTAAGTTCCTCCTGCAGCTGCAATGCCTTTTTCAGGATAGCTTCTTTTTCCTGTACCATTTTTTCCTTGAATTCCGGGTCCCTGATGCTTGAAAGATTGATCTCCACATTATAGAGAGCCCCCCTGAGCCCGGCTTGTGCCAGCAGGGAAGCCACCCCCGCGTCGCTTAAGGCGTTGGGATTGCCGTGGGAAGCAGCCCAACTACAGAGTTCCAATACATCAAGGCACTCTCTGGCAACTTTCATCGGCTGAAGGGCTGCCCCTTTAAGTGCCTGCTGGATAGCCCGGGAGCGCTCTTCCTTTTCCTGTTCTGTGCCTTTGGGCAGACCGTAAGCCTTCATCACCTGATTGAAGGCTTCAGTATCAGCATCTACATCCTTCTCCAGAACTGCCATCAATTCTTTTGCCTTTGCTAAAACAACCGCTGTCTTTTCTACTCCATCAGGTATTGGCTGTTTTTCGCTTAACCGTGCAACCATTGAAACTAGGGCAGCAGCCAGGCTCCCAGCAAGGGCAGATACACTCCCCCCACCAGGTGCCGGTGAATTGGATGCCAGTTCTTTTAAGAAATCCCTGACCGTCATGTCCATCAACATGAAAATCATCCTTCCCGATTAAAGTCCGCCAACAGCCAACATAGGTGAACAAAAAAGATTTATTTTACCACTACGCTTGCTTTTCACTTGGGTTTAACTTGCCCCGGAGGAGCAAATGATAGCATCAATAGCAGAACAATTGTTGCAACCAATTAATATCCAAATCCCGGCTTCAGACCTCCGGTTTCCGGATCCTACTTACCGCAGGAAAGTCCCCCTAGCGGCCCAACCACTAACCACCAACCACCAACCACTAATTAAAGCCTTTTTTCCAAAACCTGATCCAGCTGGAAGCCTTCCAGCCTCAGGTAGAAGGCTGCAGCATCCAGCAGGGCCTCCATAGGCACCAGACCTACGATCTCGCTGCCTGTGATATTCACACCATACCGCTCAGCCTCGATTTTCACTGTTTCAAATACCCGGGCCAGGGAAACCTCTTTATAGTTGCAGACATTGATGGTCACCTGTGCCTTACCGGTTTCCTCAATGAGAACACCCAGAGCCTTAATACTGGGGTAACCGCCGCTGCTCCCCCTGATGGAGCGGGCAATGGCTTTGGCGATCTCCACTTTGTCTGTGTCAAGGTTGATATTATAAGCCACCAGCGGAGGGCGTGCGCCAACAGCTACTGCGCCAGCCCTGGGGTGCATCTGAGCTGGTCCGAAATCAGGCTGACGCTCAGGGGTCTTGATCGCCTCTTTCAGCCCCTCATACTCACCCCGGCGGACATGTGCCAGGTTTTTTCGCTCAGGAAGGGTGGCTGCCTCTTCATAAAGATAAACAGGAATCCCCAGTTTCTCCCCGATATCTCGCCCCAAATCCCGGGCTAGTTCCACACACTCCTCCATACTCACACCACTGATGGGGATCAAAGGAATCACATCAGTTGCGCCGATGCGGGGGTGTTCCCCTTGGTGTTGTTCCATATCGATCAGCTCCGCAGCTTTTTCTGCTGCACGGAATGCTGCTTCTTTCACAGCCATGGGTTCTCCCACAAAGGTCAGCACAGTGCGGTTGTGGCTGGCATCTGATGAATAGTCTAAAACCTTAACTCCCTCCACACCTCTTACCGCATCGATGATTCTCTCGATAACATCCTTCCGCCGTCCTTCACTGAAATTAGGCACACACTCAACTATCTTCATTTTTTTACCCTCCTACAACTAAACGTCCTGATTTAATAACCCTTTCCACAAGGTTGGTGCCAAAGCGGTACATCAGATACCTGTAGTCTTTGGCATCAAAAATAACCAGGTCGGCTTTTTTCCCCACTTCGATACTTCCTACACTGTCCGCCCGCCCGATGGCATGGGCAGCATTGATGGTCACAGCTGAGATCACCTCTGCCGGTGTCATCTTCAATTGACGGCAGGCGATACCCATTACGATCTGCATGGAGTTGACCGGGCTGCTCCCGGGGTTGAAATCAGTGGATAGCGCAACAGCTACCCCCTTTTCGATCATCTTACGGGCAGGAGCATACCGCTCTCCCATCACACAGAAGGTAGTTGCCGGCAGCAGTACAGCCACTGCAGAAGATGCAGCCAGCATCTCGATCCCTCGCTCTGAAACCACCATCAGATGATCGGCAGAGGTCGCCCCCAACTCAGCAGCCAGTTCTGCCCCACCCAGTGGTACCATTTCATCTGCGTGGATCTTCAGCTTGAATCCCATTTCCTTTGCCTTTAACAGGATTCTGCGGCTCTGCTCCACCGAAAAAACACCCTGTTCACAGAAGACATCACAGAATTCGGCCAGGTCCTTTTCCCTGACAGCAGGCAGCATCTCCTCGATAACCAGATCCACAAAAGCATCAGGGTTTTCCTTGTATTCTTCTGGAATGGCATGGGCACCAAGGAAAGTGGGGACCAGGTCCACAGGATGGCTATTGTGCAACTCCTGGATCGCTTCCAGGGTTTTTATTTCATCCTCCACTGTAAGCCCATAACCGCTCTTGGCCTCAGCTGTTGTGGTGCCCTGTGCCAGCATCTGATCCAGGTATTTTCTGGCTGCCTGCACCAGTTGCTCCCGGCTAGCCGCCCTGGTGGAGCGAACAGTATCAAGGATCCCTCCACCTGCGGCCAATATTTCAAGATAGGGGACACCCTTGATCTTCATCTCCAGCTCATGTTCCCTGGAGCCAGCAAATACAACATGGGTATGGGGGTCCACCAAGCCCGGCAGGACCACTTTGCCACAGGCATCAATGCATACAGTTCCATTTGTGAACTCAACTTTTTCCTGCAGTTCCTCAGTGGTGCCTACAGCCACAATGACTCCATCTTTGGCCGCTACTGCGCCATTGTTTATCACACCGATCTCATTTAGCTCCTTCCCCCTTTTGGGGTGATCAGAATTACCCGCCACGGTTACCAACTGTCCTGCATTTAACAGTAAGAAATCTGCTTTTATTTTTTCCACGGTACAACCTCCTAAGCGGATTTCTTTTGTAAACTGCCTTCTATTTCATAAAAACAACTACTTCTCCCAATTAAGCTAAAAGATCTCCCAATTCTCTTTCCACTTCCCTGATCACCAAGCGGGAAAGCACTAGGTCATGCACCTTATTGAGATTTTGATAAAGGATCTGGTCCTGATCCTGGAAAGGCACCCTTTCCAGCACCAACTGATGGGCAATTGATGCCCCCCTGCCAGTCCTGTGGGATATGAAAGCCATAGCCCGGCTGGCAGCCAGCATTTCCGCAGCGATAACCCAGGACAGATTCTCCACTACTGTACGCAGCTTCCAAGCTGCGATTGAACCCATACTGACATGGTCCTCCTGATTGCCTGAAGTAGGAATAGAATCAACACTGGCAGGATGGGAGAGAACCTTGTTTTCCGAAACCAGTGCTGCTGCAGCATATTGAAGCAGCATCAAACCGGAGTTGAGGCCGCCGTTTCTAGTGAGGAAGGGCGGCAGTTCACCATTTAGCGCAGGATTGACCATCCTTTCCAGACGCCGCTCAGAGATATTGGCCAGTTCAGATACAGCCAGAGCCAGAAAGTCCAGAGCCAGAGCCAGCGGCTGGCCATGGAAATTGCCACCGCTGATTACATCCCCTTCCTCTGGAAAGATGAGGGGATTATCTGTAGCAGAGTTGATCTCCACCTCCAGAACGCCCTTCACATAATTGATGGCATCTAAGGAGGCTCCATGGACCTGAGGGATACACCTCAATGTATAAGCATCCTGAACCCTTTTCGGCTTCTCTCTTTCCAGCAGTTCACTCCCCTGCAGCAACTTCAGCATCGCCTGGGCAGACAATCTCTGCCCGCAGTGGGGGCGCACAGCCTGTACCCGCGGGTCATAAGCGGATGGAATCCCTTCCAGGGCTTCGAAGGTCATAGCTGCAGCAATATGTGCAGTTTTTAACAGATCCAGAGCATCACAAACAGCCAAACAGCCTAGAGTGCTCATATACTGGGTTCCATTGATCAGTGCCAACCCCTCTTTGGCAGTAAGGGTTATAGGGTGCAGCCCTGCCTTCTGCAGAGCTTTCTTAGAGGGCATTACCTGACCCTGATATTCCACTTCACCCATACCGATCATCGCTAGTGCAATATGGGAAAGGGGTATCAGATCACCGCTGGCACCTACTGATCCCTTACAAGGAACCACCGGGTGAATCCCCCTGTTCAGCATATTAAGCAGCAGTTCCACAACATCCAGCCTTACCCCTGAGTAACCTTTGGCCAGAGAGTTTGCCCTGAGGAGCATCATCCCCCGGACCACTTCCTGTGGGAGAGGCTGCCCCACCCCACAGGAATGGCTCATAATAATATTCTGCTGCAAAGTATTGCAGTCTTCTGTGGAGATAGTAACCTCGCTGAATTTACCAAAACCGGTGGTGACACCATAGGCAACATCACCCCGGGAAATGATTTCTTCCACTACCCTTCTGGATCTGAGCAGTTTCTCTTTCCCTGAAATATGAAGCTTTACCTTGGCCATATCCCTGGCCACAGCTAAAAACTGCTCTAGTGTCAGACTTTCGCCATCTATTGATACACAATGTACAGCTGCATCCATTTCTATCATACCTAGTCCCTCCTGAATATAAACTCATTATGGAAAGTAAAAAGTGCAGAAAAACAATAAGGAGTAGAGCACAAACATTTGCGCTTTCTACTCCCTCATATCTCAGTATCTCTGAGTAGATGGCTGAAAATTTATTGTGAAAAATATTAGGAAAAACAATAGGGAGCCTATACACTAAACTAGCGCCTACTCCCTCTTATCTCCTAACTCTGAGTAGTTATTTGCTTTCATTATAACCCCCAGCACCCTGAGTGTCAAGAAGCTCTTGCCCAGCGGGGCAAACACTCTTTTTCCGTAAGGCAAGCATGCTCATCCTCTTTTCTCTGGTGATTTTCATCCAGTAAACAGTTACAAAATAACCGACAATAATTAAGACAGCGGTTAAGATGAACAAATACCGGTAGCCTGCAGTCCCTGGAAAAAGATCCAAGAGCCGTCCGCCAACCATGGGAACAAAGAATTCCGGAATATAGCCGAAGGTGGCAATTAAACCTACCGCTGTTCCGGAAATGGCTAGAGGGATGTCCCCTTCCTCCAGCAAGGAATAGTAGAGAGCCCTGATCATATACATTGCCAGATAGACAATCCCACTGTTGATGATCAAAAGAAGGAGCAGATTTATTCTTCCGGCCACAACCAGCAGAGATACAAACCCTGCCAGCAAGAGAAGAAACCCAAAGGAGATCACTTTGGATGATCCTATCCTATCCCCGGCAATCCCGGCAACTGCTGCCACAATAGGCCGCACATAGTCTTTCATTATGGAAAGAGCAGCACCAAAGATAACACTTGCACCAAAAACCTGAGTTGAAAAGGGCACCAGGTACTGAGTTGTACATACAGCCCAATGGGTGCAAAAGATGATCAAAGTTATCAACCACACCTTAGGCATTTTAACAACCTTGATGATCTTTCCCCGTACATCACTGGAACAACAGTCATTGTGGGATTCTTGTTTAAAAAAGAGCCAGGTGATCACACCGATCAATAAACACAAGAGCGCATAGGCAGTTATGACAAGGGACAAGGCATCACTGTCACTCCCCAAGCGGGCAAAGAAAGCCAGGCCTACAGATAGTAAAATACCTGCTGCTATACCATGTCCAGCTTCCAAAAAACCATAGGCTCGCCCCTGCTCAGTTACTGCAGCCAACTGCCGGGTCGCCTTGACAGATGCAGCCCAGAAGATAAGGGAGGTAGTGACTCCCCAATAGGCATGCAGCAGAACACACATCAGATAGCTAGGAAAGGTGGCGTAATAAAAACCTCCCAAGCCGGTAAGAATGTATGATAGAGCCAGAAGTTTCCTTGCTGACAACCGGTCCGCTAGCCAACCACCAGGAAAGTAACAGAGGGCGGCCGCTACTCCATAGGCAACACCCATCATCCCCAACTGGGTGTTGTTAATCTGCAGTTCCTCCATCAGCGGAATATAATAAGTGCCCCTCAGATAGATCATCATGTAAATTACTGTATTACCTGCCACTAAGAGAAGAAGCATCCCCCTGCTTCTCCACAAACTTACCCTGCTCTCTCCCACTGTATATCCTCCTGCTAAGACCTTATTCTGCGTGCACTACTTTTTTTTTGCGCATCAACTAGCCCGGGGCAGCCACCCCGGGCATCTGCTGATCACTATTAAGGGGAAAAATTCAGGGCAGGTTCAGCCCCGGTGAAAACATCTCTTACAACTACATGCAAAAATATGTACATGTAAAAAATGCCGGACTTACCCTGATCAAACATTATTGATACCCAAACCTATTACCTCATGCTCAAAACCCTTGATGGGGGCACCGATATTGCCGTAAAGGGCTACCGCCAGCCATTCTCCATCAGAATAATCCCCGGCCATGCGGGGCCCGCGCACAATACTGAAAACAAGGCCTACAGAGCGCAGAACACTCCCCAAAGCCAGTTCCCCCCGGCATACTCCATGGAAGGCATCGAGAATGGAATGATAAAGGGCATGCTCTTCCCGGTACATATTGACGATAATCTCTCTTCTTTTAGCAGCTGTCTCCACAGCGGCAAATATTTTTTCTCCTTCCATAGAGCCGACGCGGCCTTTGAACAGCTTATATCCCGCTTGCTCTCCCTTTTGTATAATCTCCTTTTCCTCAGCATCAGAGCTGATAGCCAGCAGTACAGCCAGTTTACCAATGGTTATCTCATCGAGCAAAAAACCACCCCCAATTAGTGGATGAATCCTTCTCAGACTAGGCCGGATCTATCACTGAGACAGTTAGTAAAAGATAAAAAAGGCCAATCATGACTGTGACATCTATTAGTGCTTCTCTGGCAGTATGCTGAACAAATCATTTGACCTTTATAATTATTCTTGAATAAGGCAAATAATCCTCTAAATATATCGATCTTTTAAAAGGCCGATCAGGGGGCATTCCCTAACGGTGCCAAAATTCCCACCTCCAACTTCTCACTTCCCACTTCTCAACCGCCAGGCTTCCTTTTTGCTTTACTTGGCCGCCCTGTTTTCCAACGACTAACCACTAACTACCAACTTGTCAGGCTTGCTTTTTTGCTTTATTCACGATAACCGGACAGGTTGGGTGATCTGACCGACCACTAGGACTGTCCCGCCGCCCGATCGGGGGACAGGTTGACCGATCGGGCCGCGCAAAGGAACATTCCCCCTGATCGGGCCGCAACCCCCTTCCCCTTGTCACCCTGACTGTCCCCCGCGCGATTACACGAAGGTTTGTCCACAACAGGCCGAACCTGATCCCTATTGGGATCAAGTCTTGAGGCATCATCAGGGCAGGCATATCTTCTGTCTCACCTGAAGGTTAAATGGATCAATTCCTGGGTTTAACTCCAGCAAAGTCTCTACTGTTGTCCCTACCGATTGGGCAATGCTGTATAGGGTATCTCCAGGAGACACCTCCCAATAGACACCAGAGGGACAGGGAGGGAATTCTTCAGGCAGACATAGCAATTGGCCGATCTGAAGATTTGAAGGATCCACACCCGGATTGGCTCGTATCAACTCATCCACCGGTATATCCAATGCACGGGCAATAGAGTAAAAAGTATCACCTGCTTCCACCCGCCAAAAGCGGCCGGAGGGGCAGGGCGGTTGGTTCAGTCTCATTTTTCATCACCCCACTTTTTCTCCCCATCTAGACCTAACAGGGGGACAAGTTGACCGATCGCCGCCCAATCACCGGGACTGTTTCCCGCCCGATCTGAACAGTTTTTATCCCTGCAACTTGCGACATAAGCCCCGGTTTAACTTGCCCTAAGACTTGTCGCTTTTATAGCAGACCGCGCCCTAAGACGCCATCCATGGCGCATAGTCGCTTAGCTCAACATCTATATTTCCCTTCGGCTGTCGTTAGCTGCTCCTTCGTCAAGGGCAAGTAACAACCTTCGCAGCTCGCTGCGCTGGCAGGGACAAAATGATGATCACTGGGACAGCTTGACTGATCAGTCCATCACCGGGAATGTCCCCCTGATCGCGCTGTCTTTTGCTTATTTTATGCAGCAATAGGAAAATGGCGAATAAAAAATGCCCTCTCTCCTTGAGAAGGCAGTTTGCTGCAGTTACCGCCAATTGTAAGAACTCAGCGCGCCATCAGAACTGTGCTCAAGAATGTTTTTGTTCTTTCATGTTGGGGATTGAGCAGGACATCTTCCGCGGTTCCCTGCTCTACGATGAGCCCATCATCCATGAAGATCACACGATCAGCGACCTCCCTGGCGAAACCGATTTCGTGGGTGACAACGATCATGGTCATTTTGTCTGCGGCCAAGTCTTTCATTACATTCAAAACCTCGCCGGTCAGTTCAGGGTCAAGAGCAGAGGTCGGTTCATCAAAGCACATGATATCCGGGTTCATGGCCAGTGCCCTGGCTATGGCTACACGCTGTTGCTGGCCGCCTGACAGTTCAAAAGGGTAATTATTAACCTTGTCAGACAGCCCCACTTTTTCCAGCAGGACTAAAGCCCGTTCTTTGGCCTGCACCGCATCTAATCTTTGCACCAGCATGGGTGCCAGCATCAGGTTCTCCAGCACCGACTTATGAGGGAAAAGGTTGAAGTTTTGAAAAACCATCCCCATCTTCCTGCGGATCCGGGCAATATCTTTTTCACTGCTGTATACAGCCCTCCCTTTTGGGTCATTACGGACCATTATTTCCCCGTCGATTTCAATAACACCGCTGTCAATGGTTTCCAGGCGATTGAGACACCTGAGGAGTGTGCTCTTGCCTGACCCTGAAGGTCCTATGATAGCAAGCACTTCTCCTTTTGCTAGTTGCAGTGTAATGCCCTTCAAGACCTCGGTTTTCTTAAAACTCTTGTGAATATCCAGTGCCTGCAAGATATACATCTTTGTCACTCCCGCTAACGATAATAGTCGTATTTTGCCTCCAGCCATTTAAAAAACTGTTGAACAAGGCCGATCATCAGCAAATAAAAAAGTGCTGCTGTAAAAAAGGGAATGAAGCTGAAGTCTCTTACCGATGCTGTTTTTGCCACTCTCAGCAGTTCACTCATCCCAATAGCATAAACCAGCGCTGTATCTTTAATCAGGTTGATAACCTCATTGCTAATGGGCGGCAAGACCCGTTTGAACATCTGCGGGAGAATGATTCTCGTCATGGTTTGGAAGCGGGTCAATCCCAGAACATCTGCTGCCTCAGACTGCCCCCGGTCGATGGATTGAATACCCGCCCGGTATATTTCCGCTAGGTAAGCAGAATAATTGAGCACAAAAGACAACACTGCCGCTGTGAAGCGGTCGATCTTAATCCCGACAATACCGAGCCCATAATAGATAAACAAGAGCTGTAGGAGCAGCGGGGTTCCGCGAAAAACCCAGATATAAAACTGCATAAAGTAATTCAAGAAACGAAGACTGGAAAGGCGGGCAATGGCGAACACTACACCTATTGGCAATGCCATGACCAGAGTGAAAGCGAAAAGCTTGAGTGTCACAACTGTTCCCCCGAGCATAGTTGGAAGCAAAGACAGAATATATTCCACAGTAATCCCCCTCGCCCTGGAAAATAACGGGAATGATTCACAATCACAGGCTAACAGCGTTTGCTGTTAGCCTGTTTTATTCCTAAATTATATGACGAGGTCCTCTCCGAACCATTTTTTGGATATCTCAGCCGCTGTGCCATCCGCCTTCATCTCATCCAGCGCTTTCTGCAGCTCGTTCAGAAAACTCTTATCGCTTTTCCTCAAGCCTACTCCGTACAGTTCTTCGCCGAAGTGTTCATCAAGCACCCGGTACACATCAGGTTTCTTCTTGATGTAGTAGCGGCCTACAATTTCATCTACCACCACAGCATCCAGCCTTCCCGTGCTCAGATCCAAAAGGGCTTCATCATTGCTGCCGTACTCAAAAATTTCCCCGATGGAATTTAAGGTTTCCGGATCTTTTTCCATCGCTATTTTGGCGCTGCTGCCTGCTTGTCTTCCCACATTCTTGCCGGCCAGGTCCTTCTTACTGTTGATTGCGGAGTCCTTTTGTACCACAATGATCTGTCTGTTCTCCAGATAGGGCTCGGTGAAGGCAATCTTTTGTTGCCTTTCTTCAGTGATAGTGAGACCGTTCCAGATCACATCGATATTACCGCTGTTCAATTCTTCAATCACTGTATCCCAGATCACCGGCTGGAACTTAACCTCAACACCCATTCTTTTTGCAGCTTCTTTGGCCAGATCGATGTCAAAACCGACAATCTCATTGGTGCCTTCTTCCCGGAAGCCCATAGGTGGGAAAGCATCATCAAGCCCGACCACAAAATAACCCTTCTCTTTGATTTCCTGCCAGGAAGTATCAGTTTCAGTTTCACTTTGTGCAGGTTCATCTGAACTACAGCCGCATACAGCAAAAACCAATACCATAAACAAAGAAAATAAAAGAATAAATGACAGCCTTCTTCTCAACACAAATACCTCCCCTTTAAATTGCTATAGGTCTGAAAAAGGTTCTTGACCTATTATCAAAGCAATGTACACCCATCCCCCCCTTTTTTTAGTATGTATAAATATATCTTACTCTAAAAACCTTAATAGGTAAATATAGAAAAATACAGGGTATCTTGCAGATTTATGCATATTATATTGGGCAAACAAAAAAATGCCCTCTCTTATGAGAAGGCATTTTTGACCGAACAGGGGAGTTGTCGGGTGATTGTCCCTCCGCGCATCAAGGGGACGGGTTGCCCCATCTATGATGACGGGACCCCCCGTCCCCTTATCACGTGTCACACGTCCCTGTCACACGTCCTCTTGTCACTGCAGTTTTTTTATTTGGCCTGGAATGTGAGCTTATTCTCCCCGACATCCACCAGGATCTGATCACCGGACTTGAATTTTCCGGCCAGGAGTTCCTCGGAGAGTTCATCCTCCACCATCCGCTGGATGACCCGACGCAAGGGCCGGGCGCCAAAGACTGGATCATAGCCCTCTTTGACCAGGAATTCCTTGGCCTCCTGGGTAAACTCCAGGTGCAGCCCGAATTCAGCGATACGCTTGCTGATATTCTTGAGCATCAGCTCCACGATCTCCTTCATATGCTCCTCTTCCAGCGGGTGGAAGACAATTATCTCATCAACCCTATTCAAGAACTCGGGCCTGAAGGTGCGCCGCAACTCCTCTGTGACCCTTTCTTTCATAGCTTCATAATCCATGGCATCCTTTCGTTCCCCGGCCTTGAACCCTAACCTCTGCTCATGGCGGATCAGGTTGGCTCCCACGTTGGAGGTCATAATGATCACTGTGTTGCGGAAATCAACTGTCCTGCCCTGGGCGTCGGTCAGCCTTCCATCCTCCATCACCTGCAGGAGGACATGGAAGATATCCGGGTGCGCCTTTTCAATCTCATCAAAGAGCACAACTGAATAGGGATTCCGTCTGACCATTTCAGTCAGTTGGCCCGCCTCTTCATATCCCACATAACCTGGAGGCGCCCCTAACAAGCGGGAGACAGTGTGCTTTTCCATGTATTCGGACATATCGAAGCGGATCATAGCCTCTTCATCCCCAAAAAGCGCCTCTGCCAGCGCCCTGGCCAGTTCGGTTTTCCCGACACCAGTTGGGCCCAGGAAGATGAAGGAACCGATGGGGCGTTTGGGGTCCTTAAGCCCTGCCCTGGCTCTCCGCACCGCCCTGGAGACAGCCTTGACAGCATCATCCTGGCCGATGACCCGCTGATGCAGGGTCTCCTCCAGATGGAGCAACCGCTCAGACTCCTCTTCCTGCAGCTTGTTGACCGGAATACCGGTCCAGCTGGATACGATATCAGCAATATCATCTTCAGTCACAATAGACTGGTCCAGCTCTTTGCGCTGCACCCAATTTTCCTTGATGCGGGCCAGTTCTTCCTGCAGTTTCTGCTCTTCATCCCGCAGAGATGCGGCCTTTTCAAACTCCTGGTTGACTACTGCTGCCTCCTTTTCCTTTTTCAATGTTTCAATCTTTTCCTCCAGCTCTTTAACATCCGGTGGTGCAGTATAGGCCTTGAGCCGCACCCGAGAAGCTGCCTCATCCATCAGGTCAATAGCCTTATCGGGAAGATAACGGTCAGTTATATAGCGGCTGGAGAGTTTAACTGCAGCTTTCAGTGCACTATCAGTGATCTTTACCCTGTGGTGCGCTTCATAGCGATCCCTCAAACCCTTCAGAATCTCAATACTCTCTTCGATTGTAGGCTCACCAACCATCACCGGTTGGAAACGGCGTTCCAATGCTGCATCCTTTTCTATATTTTTGCGGTACTCATCCAGTGTGGTGGCTCCAATGCACTGGAGTTCACCCCGAGCTAGGGCTGGTTTCAGAATATTGGCTGCATCGATTGCCCCCTCTGCCGCTCCGGCACCTACCAGAGTATGCACCTCATCGATAAAGAGGATCACATTCCCTGCGTTGCGAATCTCATCAATGACTTTCTTCAGCCTTTCCTCAAACTCACCCCTGTATTTAGTTCCCGCTACAACCGCTGACATATCCAAAGTTACTACCCTTTTATCTGCCAATATCTCAGGAACTTTGTTCTCCACAATTCGCTGGGCAAGTCCCTCAACAACAGCTGTTTTGCCCACACCTGGCTCACCGATCAGGCAGGGGTTATTTTTGGTGCGCCTGCTCAAGATCTGAATCACCCGCTGGATCTCCTGATCCCTTCCGATAACCGGGTCAAGCTTACCTTCCCGAGCCAGTTGTGTCAGATCACGCCCCAACTCATCCATGGTCTGGGTCTGGCTGGCACGCCGGGCAGATCCTGCCTGCGGGTGCCCTTGGGGCATAGGGCCAATGCCTCCTAGCTGCATCAATACCTCACGCCTCAACTTCTCCAATGTAAGGCCCTGGTTAGCCAAAACCCGGGCAGCAACCCCTTCACCCTCCCGGATTAAACCCAGGAGAATGTGTTCCGTTCCTACATAACTAACCCCCTGCTTGCGCCCCTCCTCTTGGGCCAGCTCAAGCACCTTTTTGGCACGGGGGGTCAGCCCGATCTCTTCTCCGCTTTTCAAATCGCCAGGGACAACAATTTTCTCCACTTCCCTGCGCACTTTATTCAAGTTCACACCCAAGGCCTGCAGCGCCCTGGCGGCGATCCCGTCCCCTTCCCTGAGCAAGCCCAAAAGAAGGTGTTCTGTACCCACAGCCGGGTGCCCCAGGCGCCGTGCTTCGTCACGAGCAAGAAACAACACTTTTTGTGCTCTCTCTGTAAATCTTCCAAACATACACAAAACCTCCTTTCAAATTTTAGCTAAGGATTTTCTGATTATTTCCGCTCTCTTAAAATCACGGTTAAAAGCATCGATATCTTTGCCGGCAATTTTGCGAATATAAGCCGGCCTGGTCTCCACCAGCAACTCATTTAATTTCTGCAATTGAACATCACGCAGCAGTCCCAGATCCACTCCTAACCTCACATTGGACAGATGGGCCATTGCCTCTTCTGAACTGATGATATAGGCATTGGACAGGATCCCGTAGGACCGGAAAACCATATCCTCCAATTGGGCAAGCCCCTCTTTGCGCATCTTCTCCCGGGCCATCTCCTCCTGCTCAATGACCTGGCGGCTGACCTGAGCAAGGTTGGCGATGATCTCCTCTTCGCTTGGCCCCAGGGTTATCTGGTTGGAAATCTGAAAAAGGTTCCCCCTCGCTTCAGTTCCCTCACCATACATACCCCGCACCACAAAACCCAGTTTTGACAGTTCCATGAACAGCTTGTTGGCCATTCTGGTCATAGCCAGGGCCGGAAGGTGCATCATCACCGAGGATCTCAAACCGGTCCCCACATTGGTGGGGCAGCAGGAGAGATAGCCGTACTGTTCATCAAAAGCGAAATCAAGACTGTTCTCCAGAATATCATCCACCTTACTGGCCAGCTCCCAGGCTTCTTCCAACTGCAGAGCCGGGTAAATCACCTGCAGGCGCAGGTGATCCTCTTCATTAAACATGATGCTGACCGCCTCATCCTCACTGAGAGCTAAGCCACGAGGCGGACCCTCCTCTGCAGCCAACTGAGGGCTGATCAGGTGTTTCTCCACAAGAAACAGCCGGTCTAAGGGAGAAAGGGCCTCCATCTCAACAAAATCCATCTTCCCCACTTGTGCTTCCATCTCTTGGCTCATCACGGCTTTTCTGCCCAATTCCAGGATCTTCCTGCCGGTTTCTTCATCCTGTAAGTGAGGAAAAGGATAATCAGTAAGGTTGCGGGCCAGCCTCACACGGCTGCTGATCACAATTGATGCATAGGGCCCCTTACCTTCCATCCATTTGGTATAAGGGTTGTTAAGTGTATCTGCTATGGACATGGCTCCTTCCCCTCCTTTACTGAAGCTTATCTTCCAGGGCACGAATGCGATCCCTGAGTTCCGCTGCTTTCTCATAAGCCTCTTCCTGTACAGCCTGGTGCAGCTCAGCTTTCAGCTTCTCAATCTCCCGCTTGATACTAAGCTTACCCCCTGCCCTTTTCGGCACTTTTCCGGTATGCTGGGTTGTCCCCTGCACTCTGCGGAATAAGGGGGTCAAACTATCGCCAAAAGAGCGGTAACACCTGCTGCAGCCGAAGCGCCCTGTTTCCGCAAACCTGCGCAAATTGAGGAGGCAGTTGGGACACTCAGGTGCTGACACCGGTTGCACCTGGAAGAGCGGGCTGTCCAGGAGCCCTGCAAAAAATTTATTAATGGAAAATGTAGGCTCAAAATTAAAGGTAAAAGCAAGTTCCTGATGCTTGCGAGCACACTCAGAGCACAGATGCAGCTCTGTTTTTTTATTGTTTATGATCTGTGTAAAATGTACCGTTGCTGGTCTTTGTTGACACTCCTGACAAAACATGAGTCAACCACCCCTTTAAAGTATTTCTCCTTTCCCAATAAAACCAATACATCACGATTTATCCTTTGCTTTTATGCATACCAAATTATAAAACAACCTTCCCCGACAACAACCTGACAATAACCTTTATCAAGTCCGCAAAAAACTCCACTAACCCTGAAAATAGAAGCACAACATTCACAGAAAGAGTCTAGAAAAAACCCTCCCGTGCCAGCGCCCTTAAAATCCCCATCATCACTTCCTCACCATCTTTTGCCGGGAGGCTCTTTTTTAGTACATCCAGAACAGTACTCAAAATTTGAAACTCACGCCTGCTAAAAACTCCACGCCTGGTCAGAGCATATAATGCGGTTCTGGCAACCCCATCATGTTCTTTCCTTTTTTCAACCGTTTGGCTGTAAGCACCCTCCGGCACTTTGAAAACACTGCAGATCCTGATATATCCGCCACCGCCGCGGCGGCTCTCCACCAAATAACCATGCCGCTCACTAAAACGTGTATTGAGCACATAGGTAACTTGAGAAGGGGCACAGTTAAAGATCTCTGCAACATCCTTCCTGCGCACCTCTATGGCTCCTTCAGGGCTTTCTTTTAACAGGGACTTAAGATAGTTTTCAATTTCATTTACCAGCGATCTGATTTCCATGCCAGTATCACCCCTGTCACTATGCAATTTTTTTAAACAGGATCCATACGGCATTATCCATTATAAGGTCTGTTTGTGTGACTGATAGTGAAAAAATGATAATTATTTTGCTTCAGCATCAGCTTTGTCTTGTAGTCGATGTTTTCCTACTGCCTTTAAAAAGAGTATGTCTTTGCTGCAGTATCAGGACTGTCTTGTAGTACAAATGGCAAATATATATTGGTTCAATGTATGGATCCTGTTTAACTTTTATTAATGAATTTAATCTTTGCTGACAATTGAATTAGTTAACTGCTGTTTGACTATAACTGACCTTTTAACTATTGTTGACCTTTTGACCTTCTTTGACTTTATTATAAACTGTCAAAACGAAAATGTCAAATGTTGTTTTAAAATTATTTTCTCCCCAAGTTCACCAAAATAAACAGGTTGCAAAGAGGCCAACTTCCATATTGCAGTTAAGAATCCCTTTATGCTGCATAAAATAACCTTATTGGAGAAATATTTTTGAGAGATGCAGTTGCAGGATAATGTCTTCCTATTCGGTCAATAAAAAAGGAGTGACACCAATGCCCATACTGGGAATCAGCATCACCCCTATTGGAACAAAATCAGCCAGTTTCAGTTCTCTTGTAACAAATGCTGTTCAGACCATCGAACAAAAGGGGCTGAAATACCAAGTCACCCCTACAGAAACCATTATCGAAGGTGAGCTGGAGGAACTGATGGAAGTGGCCAAAGAGATCCACGAAAACGCCCTTTCCCGCAATACGCGGGTGATCACTAATATCACCATCGATGACCGCAGGGATAAGGAGATGAATATCGAAGAGCAGGTGGATATTGTTAAACAATCGCTGCATTAACACCAACATGCGGCGTGAACAGTTGTGCTAATTGGCCAACAGTCCCCCTACCGGGCAGGGGGACTTTGCCGCTATTCGGTATGCCTGCAATATATCTGGGGCAAACCTGCCCCCCCTGATTGGTAACTGATCGGCCCTATTTTTCTTCAGCCACGCCTAATATTGATCTGGCTATTTCCGAAATCTCCTTCTCAAAGTGCTCTGCAGCTTCTTTTGCCTGGCGCCCCTGGTTTTTGAAAACTTCCCGCACATGAGCAGCCTCTTCAAACAACTCCTGTGACTCCAGGTGGGAGGCATAGCGCTCGATCAACTGCTCATCAAAAAAGTCATTTAAAGAACTAAATTCAATATCCGTTTCCGGCAGCACAAAAGGCATCCTGCTTATATAGGAATAAATACACCTTCCATAAAGATATTTGAGAACTGTGATCTGTTTTGTGTCACTAAGTAGAACAAGTAAAAACAACAAGCTGTTCAGACAGTCCTTTAGCTTGCTGTCCTCAGTCCTTTTTGCCGTTTCGTCTAAAAAACAGACTAATTCAGGGAAAAAGAAATGGTGCTCTCCACTGGAAAAAAGCATCTCCTCCAGGGACAGTATGTTTTCGGTGTCCAGTTTCCGGCGCAGTAAAAGGCTTTTACCCAGATCTGAAATCTTTGAAACCATGGCATAAATCCCTCCCAACACCGAATAGAGAGGGACATCGACTTTTATCTCTCCTTTTTCCACTGCTTCCAAAACAAAGGTTATATCATCATCCATCTCTTCAGACAGCATCTGGTCAAAAATCGGATACCTGCGTAGTACAGAGCGCAGCTCCTGATACAGTTCTGCCTTATCCTTCTCATCACGTTTATCTTGTATGCTGGCGAACTCCTCATCAGCGGCCAAAATATCACTTTTTGTTTTCTGCAAAACCGCATATAAAAAGACATCCCTGGCATCATCTATCACCAGCCAGCCCAGAGCAATGAGCAGGGTCTTTAGTTCTTCATCAGAATAATCATCATAAAGAAGAGACATCCCGATTGAATCAACCGCATCAAGAATAAAGAACCTTCCCTCAGGGCCGTTATAAAAATCAAGTATCTCATCTACAACACTCTCATTCTGCTCTCCAATAGCACCAAGCCCAAACCGCCATATTGGGATTCTGATGGTTCGCAGCTGGTGCTTCTCCCCCAACAGCACTTGTACACGCATAGATAGCGCAGTCAGAGCACCCTCATCAAAGCTACTGCGCAGCCGCTCCTCTTCTTGCCAGACCTCAAGAAGTAGCCTTCCCACTTTCTCCGGTGGGGGAGGATGCCCATCCTCTGACTGAAGCCCGCATAAAACAGCAAGAGTTTCGATCACCTCGAGCCCCTCAGCTGTAAAACCACCTGTACCCACAGCCTGGCTGATGCGGTGCGCTGCCTCATCCACCCGGCTCTGGCAGCACTTCTTATATTTGCGCCCACTCCCGCAGGGGCAGATGGAGTTTCGTTCTAGATTAAAAATTCTCATAGATCCATCCCTCACTTGCCATGCCAGTTACAGGGTCAATCCCCGGGGCAATAAATAGTTAAGCATTACAACAAAATTCGCTGCCGATTGCATCGATCCTTTTTCCTTACAAAAATTTTAAGTTGTAATTTGATCTCCATTATTTGTTATGCCAGGTAAATATTTTGAAGTGAACAACCAATTCAACAAACATGCTGAATAAAAAAAGAACCAACCCCGTAAGGTCAGTTCTTTTCGTTTGTTTTATTGGTGGTAAGAGGTATCTGTCAACATATCCTTTCTATCGCTTTCACTTTCCCCTGAATTAAGAGAGAATGACTTCGACTCCTCAAACTAGGTATATGGGGTTTCTTATTTTATATCCGTTATGTCTGATGGGACAACGAACCTGTCCCATATCCCTCCCCGAAACCTTTTCGACCCCTACTCTCTATCCTCAACTGCCAACTCCCATTAAACCTCCTCAAAGAAATTTGTCTTTTTATTTCCTTTTTAAAAGGATTTTTGGCTATATTGCTGAATATATGTTTTACCGACAAATCACGGAAAAACACATCTTTTCTATATATTTCTAATATATTACAGCTTTTTATGCATCTTCAGGGGGTCATCAAAAGTGAAAAAGCTGTTTAAAATAGGTATATTCTTGTTTATTCTGTCCGCATTTATCTTGAGTATAGATACACATGGGTCCGCAGGAACAGACTATAGCACTATCCGTGTAAAAATCTCAATCAGTAAAACCAGCATACCTATTGTGGTCAGCGGAAGCTACAAAATACCTGAAGCCGGTATTACAATCAGCAGCGGTTCTTACACCATAAGCCTGAACAACAATAAAGTTCGTATACAAGGAAATGGCATAGACAAAACAGCAAACAACTGTATCAGCCTGATCAGCCAAGCAAAAAACAATCTGATCACTATTAAAGGGACCATCTATGGAGACATTAAATACCTCGGCGATATGGTCTTTACAGCCGACTCGGGAACTTTACTGGTAGTTAATCGTTTGCCCCTTGAGGAATACCTTTACGGGGTTATTGCCTATGAAATGAGCAACTCCTTCCCTTTAGAAGCCCTCAAAGCACAGGCGGTATGTGCCAGAGGATATGCTACCAGTAAAATAAAAACATCGGGTGCCTATGATCTTGTAGACACTACCGTAGATCAGGTGTATAAGGGTTACGAGCCTTCTTATCAAAGGGTTATTCAGGCTGTCAATGAGACGAAGGGGCAAGTGCTCACTTATAACGGCAAAATAATATCCACATTTTATTCTGCCTCCAATGGGGGACAAACCGAACTTCCGGGCAACATCTGGGGTGGGGGCGAAGCAAAAAACAGGGAATATCCTTACCTACCCCAAAAGGACGACCCCTATGACCTGGAAAACCCGTACAGCCTCTACCAGATAATATTTGTACCAAAAACAGTGGCGGGCTCTCAATATGATGCCCCAAATAGCGGCCTGGGAGAATATATTGTACGAATTGTCAACCTTACTACCTATTGTAATGTAAGAAGCGGGCCAGGAACTAATTACAGTATTATCGGCAGCGCATATTTGGGTGATACCTTTACCTGGCTTGATTCAGTCACAAATGATAAGGGTGAAACATGGCATAAGGTCAACTATAAAGGAAGTAATGGTTACATAATTTCAGACTATGCTCAAAAAATGAAAAATGACGGTTTTATCTATAATCACCCTGTGCTCACAGATCTACAAAACAGGGCATATGAAAAACTAAAGAGCAGCGGCAAGAATATAGCAAAAGCAACAGATGTAAAAATAATTTCGGTCAACAGCCTGACTAACGGCCAACAGCGCTGGCCGGGGACAGGCAGCAGGTGTTATGTAACCGCAAATGCTAATGTGACCGTACAGTATTACCCAGAAGGCTCCAGTACCAATTTGGACCTGGTGTTGGAGTTAATGAAAAAAACAAGCAGCGGCGGTTATTCACAAAGCCATGAATATTTGAATTCCAACCTCAGCATGCGGGGGGTAAGGAACGCTCAGGGTGGTTATGAAATCACCAATGGGCGCTACGGCCACGGTGTGGGGATGAGCCAGAGAGGCGCCCAAACTATGGCGGAAAAATACAATAAAAGCTATCAGGAGATACTGGCCTTTTACTTCCCAGGGACTAAATTAACAGATATCAACTCGGGCCAGCAGGTGCCCGGACCTGGTGATAATCCCGAACCCGGGAAGAACCCCACCATTACAAGCAGCAAATATACTATTAAGAATAGTAATATCACAGGACTTTCCACAAACCTGAATGTCAGCACCTTTCTCTCAAATATAAGTGTCCAAAACGGCACTGTACAACTGGTTTCCTATGATGGTAAGGCGAAAACATCCGGGGTGTTGGCCACAGGAGATAAGCTGCAATTAAGATACAAAGACTCAGGGAGTATCTATAATACCTACAACATAGTGATTTATGGGGATGTCAACGGGGATGGAGATATTACAATCATAGATCTGCTGCGCGTTCAAAAACACTTGCTCAACACCAGCAAGCTATCCGGCGCATTCCTCACAGCAGCAGATGTATCCAAGGATGGCGCTGTAACAATATTAGACTTGCTTAGGGTACAGAAACACCTGCTAGGCACAGCATATATTCAACAATAAAAACAACAAATAAAAAGGTGCACTATGAACAGTACTAAACTTAAACTTATCATTCTATACTTTTGCTTCTGCTTAATTTCAGGGCTTTTCCCCGGAAAGGCCTCGGCTGAGACTGCGCAGTTGTCGGTTGATATTCATCCCCGGGAAATACATGAGGGTGAGGTCTTTACCATTAACCTTACCTTTACCAGCAGCAACCCTATAGGCACAATAAATGCCTTAATTGCTTACGATGATGCTTTAATAGAATACCAATCAGGAGGGAGCAATACCGTTCAGATCAGCGGTGGGACAGGGATGATCACCGCTACCGGCTCTCCCTCAACCAAAGAGATGATCTATTCCTTAAGATTCATGGCTAAAAAATCAGGAACAGCATCTTTTGCAATAACCGAATCTGAAGTGATCGCTTTAGACACAGGGACATTACTGGGAACCCCCCAGAAAACAATTTCCATAACGATTCTGCCTGATGGCAACGAGGATATAGATAAAACTATAAAGGTTTATATTAACGGAAAAGTATTCTATGTTTTTAAACAGCTTACAGATGTAAAACTGCCTGAAGGGTTTGCAACCACCGCCGTAACCCTTCAAGGCGAAGAGATCACAGCAGCGAAAAACCCGTTAACAGGGCTTATTCTGCTATATGCTGCAGATGAAAACCTTCAAGAAGGGTGGTATATCTATGACCCATCAACAGATATGCTTTATCCCTATATCACGATCAATGTGGATCAAGTATATACACTTCTCCCCATTGATATAAACACAGAAGGATACCACCCCACCAATATAAAGATCAATGGAATATCGATACCTGTGTTAAAACCTGATCATTTTAGAGGTTATTACCTTGTGAAAGCCAGTAATGAACAGGGTGACACAGGGTACTACTTTTATGATGAGAGAGAAAACACTCTACAAAGGGTATGGTTAGAAGAGGCACAGACTGAAAACAGAGAGGTAATCTTTACAATAACAGCTCTAGCGGTTATTTGTATTATCCTTCTGTTACTGATCACCCTTTTAGCATATTCTTTTAGACCAAGGAGAAAAAGAAGAAAGCACTAGATAGAAAAAATATGAATGTGAGGTAGTAACTATGCACAGAACTGTCACAAACACAATTCTATCCATTTTATTAGTAGCATTAATTTTAGTTGTTCTCCCAGCAAATGCCTTTGCTGCAAGCGCTTCTGCTTCAGTAAGCTCATCCACAGTGAAACCAGGAGATACTGTAACTGTTACAGTAACCTTTAGAGGAACTGATATAGGTGTAGTGGACGGCACTTTTTCTTATGACCCAAGCATTCTTCAATATATAGGAGGCTCTGGCACATCTGGTGGCGGTGGGTCAGGACTGATTAAACTAGTGACCAGCGCCCCAAATTCCTCTTCCCTTACCGCAACCATGACTTTCAAGGCCTTAAAGGCGGGAAGTGCTACTGTTTCAGCAACAGCTGGTTTGATTTTGTCTTACCACGAAGAAAAATCTCTGGGAACAGCAAGTGCCAGCGCTAGAGTTACTGTAAAAGCCCCCGGCAGTAGCAGTTCATCAAGTAAACCAAACAACAATAGTTCAAGCAATACCAATACCTCAAATAATACCGATAGCTCAAAGCCGAAAACTTCAGAACCAAACACTAAAGAAGAAAAAGAGGAATCTCCCACAAACCCCGTAGAAGGAACCATCAAGGTCACCATGGGAGATAAAGAACTATACCTTTGGAAAGACCTGTCTTCTGTAAAGTTGCCCGACGGTTTCAAATCTGGAGAGGCATTTTATAAGACAGTAAAGATCCAAGCTGCAGTAGGAGAAAACCGGAATATAACTCTTGTCTATCTCACCGATGAGAAAGGGGAAAACGGTAGTTTTTATATATTAGATAAAAATGACACACTGTATCCCTA